>Ga0194035_1000341_pt1 | contig 27538 bp, 32 predicted proteins | sample JunL2320m_MetaG_FD_148680 | JGI IMG/M metagenome (GOLD analysis project Ga0194035, IMG submission 148680) | Anoxic zone freshwater microbial communities from boreal shield lake in IISD Experimental Lakes Area, Ontario, Canada - Jun2016-L239-20m | ecosystem: Environmental > Aquatic > Freshwater >...
GTGTATAGCTCGTGCGTGCCCTCCTCCGGCAGCATCATCTCCGGCTCGGGGTTGGTGGGCGTCTCGATGTCGCCGACGACGTGTATGGCCGGCCGGAACACGTCGTAGAAGATCGAGTCCCCCGCCGCCGTGGTCCACTTGCCCAGGTAGTAGCGGTTCCAGAGGTCGGGGCTGTGGGCGTATTGCGCCTTGAGCAGGGCGAGGTCACTGGCGGTCAGGTAGGGGTTGTCGCCCACGAAGACTTCCAGCAGGTCGAGTTGGTCGCGCAAGGCCAGCAGGTCGGTGCCCTCCAGCCCACGCTCCTTGGCGGCGGCGTTCAACTCTGGCAGGTCGAGGTTGCGGAACTTGTAGAAGAGCTGGTAAATCCAACTGCGCTCGCCTTCATCGGCGGGGTTGGTGTCCAGCAGCATGACGTGCTCGCGCCCTTGGAGATGCGGCATCCGCAGACACTCCATCACCATGTCGAAGCTGGAGCGTTGCTTCACCCATGAGCCGACTTCCGACCAGTAGAGCATGGAGAACGCCTTGCCCTTGAAGCGTTTTCCGATCTCCCCCTCGCCCTCCTTCATGGACTCCAGTTGGAACGTCGTGGTGTTGCCGTGCCGGTTGGTGATGGAGCACTTCAGCTTCTTGGACACGCCTTCCTGGTAGGGTTCCCGCACCCATTCCAAGCCGAAGTCGGCGGCAATCCACTCGGGGATGATACTATTGACGAGCTGGTCCCACGGGCCGGCGTCCGACGCGGCGGTGATGGAGGGGGAAATGATGCAGACGCGGCCCCGGTCAGTCTCCCAGGCGTGTTGCACGATGGCGTGGAGGCAGCCAATGGTCTTGGAGGACTTTCGCGGCCCGGACACACACACGAACTTCTTCTTGTCCGGGTTGGAGGGAGAGCAACGCCAGCGAATCTGGTCCTGCATGGGCGAAGTGGCCGGACGCCACGGAGCGGTAGGTGTCATTGATTCCGCTTGCACTTTATCGTTAATCGCGACAGATTGCAACCCATGAACACGTTGACGCTCGATACCAAGGACGAACGCTTCGCCGCGCTGGCGGACTGTGCGGATGGCGAAACCAAGACGGTGACGGTCACAGGCACCGTGACGCGAGACGCCAGTGGTGGCCTTTCGCTGGCCGTGGACAGCGTGGATTACGAGGCGAAGGAACCGGAGGAGGAAGCTGTGGAAACGCCGGTGGCGGAGAAGCCGGCCAAGGGCGGTCCCGACCATGCGGCGGTGATGCTGTTGGTGAAGAAACCCGCCAAAGCCTGATGCCATCCCCGGAACTCTTCGAGAAGCACAAGTGCGACGACGCCGCGCTGAAGGCCATCTTCACGCTGCCGGAGACGGACCAGTCCGACAAGGTGCGCGAGTTGCGGGGGTTGATCCGGGACCGCATCCAATCGGGGCGCGAGAAGAACCTGCGGGACCATCGCATCTGGTTCGCCATTGATACGGCTTACGAGGCACCCTACGCGCAGACGACGCCGACGCTGGTGCAGCACGTCCTGGGCAGCCTCGACCGCACGGCCACCTACGAGCAGGCCATGAAGGCGGGCAAGGAGTGGAACCTCGACCTGGCGAACTTCTTCTGCGACGTGAAGGGGGCCAACGGCAAGACGGTGAAGGCTCCGTTCGTGCCGAGCTTCTTCAAGATTCTCATTCCGGCGGTCAAGAGCTACGTCACCATCCGGCAGGCCAAGCTGTTCACCGACCGCAACCAGATTCCGCTGTTCAAGTATGAGGCGCTGAAGAGCACCACGCAGAACCGGGTGCGCTGCGAGATCATCACCGACCTGGTGTCGGCCATGACAGCGAACTACGGCTACGCCAGCGTGCTGCGGGACGCCATCTTCAAGACGTTGCTCTATGGCGTCATGCTCCAGTTCCCCGAGGAAATCTGGCACGTCGAGGAGCAGGAGGGACCGGACGGCAAGAAGCAGACGGTGAAGGAAGGACTGCGCTACCATCAACCGCACCCGAGCCGGTTCTTCTACGACCTCACGCACAGCCTCGCCACGTTCAACTCGGACAGCGGGTGCGAGTATGCCGGCTACTGGAGCGTGCGCCGCTATGGCAGCATCAAGGACAACCCGCTCTACTACAACACCGAGGCCATCAGCTACGGGCGCAACTGGATGGAGAGCGGCCTGAGCGGTCGCTACTTCCAGACCATCTACCCGTGCTCGATGAAGCTGCCGTGTGCCGAGCCTACGCGGGAGTCCGACCGGGAGCAGCGCGCCGCGTTCTACACCAAGGCGAACGATGACGAGGCGGTGTTCCTCACGCGCGTCTGGATGAAGCTGGTGCCGAAGCGCTGGGGGTTGGGCACCTACGATTGCCCGGTGTGGTTCGCCTTCGACGTGGCGAGCGACGACACGATTGTCTGGGCTGGCCCGTGCGCCTACTCCCCGACGCTCTACTGCGGCTACGACGCCGACGAGCTGCGCGACCGTAACAGCAGCCTCGCCCTGGAGATTATCCCGTTCCAAGACCACCTCGGGAACATCCTCTCGCAGATCATCCTCACGGCGAAACAGAACCTCGCCAACCTTCAGTTCTACGACAAGAACCTCATTGACCAGACGGACATCCTGCAATTCCAGAACGCGAACGAGATGATGTTCCGGGGGTTGAACTTCGCCGCCTTCGACAGCCTCAAGGCCCAGCGCGCCGGCACCAACCCCGCTGCGGCCGTCATCCCCGTCACGCTGGCGAAGATGAGCACGGCAGAGCTGACGGCGACGCTCTGGGCGACGTTGAACATGATGGAGCGGATGCTGCAATTCTCCGCGCAGGAGGTGGGCAGTGCGGCCAGCCACCAGCAGAGCGCGCAGGAAATCAAGGCCATCTCGGCCAACACCAGCACGCGCGCGGCCTACACTGGGACGTTCGTGGACGACTTCATTGATGCGTGGAAGCGGCAGCTTTACGAGGCGAACCAAGCCTACTCCGACGAAGAGTTCGACAGCCAGGTCAGCACGGACATCCCCGACCTCGACGCCAAGCTGAAGGACATGGGATTCACGCTGGAGGATGACGATGTGGACGGGCGCAAGCGGGGCGTGAAAGGCAAGAAGCAGCAGCTTCAACTGGAAGCGTTCGCCTCGACGCGGGACGGCCCCGACCGGGGCGACGACGCCCAGAGCGCCACGGTGCTCATGCAGACGATTCAAGCCGTGGCCGGCAACCAGTTGCTCGCACAGGCCGTGGGGCCGAAGGCGCTGCTGGATATGCTCACGCAGGCCGCGCGCATGGGCGGGGCACCGCGCGACTTCGAGTTGCGGGCCAGTGGCGAAGGCCAGATGGCGGAACAGGTGAAGGCCATGCAGGAGCAACTGGCGAAGATGGCGGAACAGATTCAGCAGGGGGCCGTGCAACAGGCGACGCAGGCGGTGGGAGAACAGGTCGCCAAGCCGGTCGCTGAAGCCCTCGCGCAGACCCAGCAGGCTGTGCAACAGAACGCGGAACAGTCCGCCGCCGCCATCAGCCAGACGCAGGCGGCGGTGCAGCAGAACGCGCAGGACGCCGCGAGCGCGCTGGGCCAGCAGCAGCAGGCCATTCAGGAAATCCAAGGGGCACTGCAACAGTTGGCGACACGCACGCAGCAGTTGCTTCAAGTGGCGGCGTCGGCCCCACCCGTGCCCGCCGTGCAGCCGCAATTTCAACCGTGATCCGCTTCACTGAAAACCCGCTCGGGCTGAAGGACGTGAAAGACCTCGCCCTATGGCTGGCAAAACCGGAGGCGCAGATGGCCCGCGCCGTGGCGGAGGCGAAGATTGCCGCGCACGAGGTGGAGTCGGTCGCCGCCGCCGTTGATGCACTGAAGGGCGGGCGCGATCACACCTTCCAAGCGGACGAACTCCTCGCGGAAACCCAGTGCTACCGCCACTTCCTCGCCGTGCTCGACGAGCTGGCGAAGGGGGACGACCTCTACACCGGCCAGGTCAGCCTCGGCCAGTAACTCTCCCATGCCTTCCACCCCTGAAACTCCCGTCGTGTCCGCTTATTCTGCGGCTACCGAAACGTCCGTTGTTCCACAAGGAACTGCCACTGAGAAAACAACCGTCCTGACGCCCGGAGCGGACAAGGCTCCGCCCGCGCCGGGCCTGATTGACAACGAGGCCGCGCGCCTGCTGACGGAGCGGTTTCTCAACGGCAACCGGGAAACGAAGCCCAAGGCCAAGACGAAGCCCACGCCGGCGGAGAAGCCCCAGGAGGACGCCACGCCCAAGACGGATGATGAATCGAAGGCCAAGGCCAAGCCCAAGGCGAAGGCTGCCCCGGCCCCGGAACCAGCCCATGAACCGCTGGATTACGACCGGCTCGGGGAGGCGGTGGGCAAGGCGGTGAAGGCGGCGACGGATGCCCAGCCAAAGGGCGCCCAACCGGCACCCGCGAGCGACGCGGAACTGCCCGCCAAGGAGCAGCGCAAGCTGGAATACCTGCGGGTGATGGAGATGGCCAACCCGGACAAATACAAGGATGTCGCCACGCGCTACGCCGAGGGGCTGAAGAAGTCATCCGACTACGAGGCGACGTGGAAGCGCGAGCATCCCGGCGAAACCTTCGACAAGGCCGACCCACAGCATGACGCCTTCTTCGACACCGTGGCCGTGGACTGGGAGGACGATGATTACGCCGAGGCGATGGCGGATGCGCGCGCCCAGGCGTTGCGCGACGAGATGGCGAGCAAGGAGCGGCAGCGCACCTTGGAACCGCAGGCCCGGCAGGCGGCGGCGGAATCCGCCCGCACACTGTTGGGGGAGTTGGGTGGAGATGCCGCAGCGGAAGCCTTGAACCCGGACGGCACCGTGGACCCCGCCAAGCTGGCCGACCTGGACCCGGTAAAGGCCGATGTGCTCCAGCGCAGCGCGAACGTGGCCGTCGCCATCGGCACCGAGATTGAGCGGTTGTTCAACGGCACCGTCACCTACGACTCCGCCAACCGGATGCACAAGGACATCAGCGCCTTCGCGCTGGCGACGGAAGCCGCCATGCTGGCCCGCCCCACCACCGACCAGACGCAGGACGGCAAGCAGTTCGCCCCTGCTGGCAAATACCACGCCATGAGTGCGGCGCAGCGGGCAAAACACTGGACCTTCACCGCGCCGGATTTGCGCTACCTGGCGGTGCAAGACCTCAAGACGGGGGCAGAAAAATTGCTGGCCGACCGGGAAAAGGAGTTCTCGACGTGGGCCGAGAAGAAGGGCATGGCGGCAAAAACCCCGCCAGCGGACGCCGCAAAAGTAGTCAAACCGACTACCAAACCGCAGTCGCCGACGGCCACCGTGGAGCCAAAAACGGCGGGTGCGAAGGGGCAGAGCGGCTCCAAAGCGCAGCAGGCGATGGGTTCATGGGAGGAACGGTATCTCGGCCGCACGCTGAGTTCATAGGCCAAACGGCGTGAGCATGGTGCTTGGGTCGGGCGGCTGTAGCAACGCAGCAACCGATACAAACTATGGCCATCTCACCAGAAATCTTCGCCAAGTGCGCGCCCGCGAAGACCACCAACATCAAGGCGTGCGGCAGCATCACCCTCTGCCAGGCGATTCCCACCACGGCGGACGATCTCGCCACGCTGTTTCAGGATGGCGACGGGAACTACCGCGTCATGGACGCGCTCTTCGACTCGGACTTCGAGATCAAGAGCTGCGAAGCCCCGGTGAACGGTCTCTACGACTTCCTCATGGCGAACCGCGTGGACATGAGCCACAAGGTCCAGACCGACGCTCTCAACTCCGGCCTGATCCGCATCCGGCCGTTCGTCTTCGGCAAGCGCACCAGCCCGGTGAACAACGAGTTCTGGGCGGTCAGCGCAGGCCAGTCAGCGGGTGGCGGCCGATGGCAGGTGACGGTGACTTCCACCGCTGGCGTCCCGTTCGACGTGCGCAGCTTCATCGTCGGCGAGACGGTGACGATTGAAGGCGTGACCGACGGCGGCACGGCGACGATGACCAACTGGCAGGTGTATTCCTCCACTGGCTCCGGCGACTCCGGCACCGTGGTTCTCACGTCGCAGGATGCGGCGTCGAACCTCGATCCCGACCGCATCGTGAACCCCGTCACCGGCCTGCTCCGGCGCGGCGTCAACAACGTCTCGGACTACGAGAGCTTCTGCGACGAGGCCACGGCCTACATCACCCGGCAGGACGTGCCCTTCTGGACGCAGACCAGCCGCCATGCCTCCTGCAAGTCGGAACTCTACGACGAGTATCGCAAGCTGCTCCTCGCCAACAACCCCTACTGGAAGAAATACCAGGACCTCGACGAGGTGGAGAAGAACCGCCAGCTCGGCGCGGACTTCCAGCGCAAGTGGGTCAACACCTTCTTCTTCCAGCCCCCGCTGCCCAACCAGACGGTCGGCGGCTACACCGCGCTCGCGGACATCGAAACGGCGGCTTCCAGCGTGCTCGACGTGGCGACCGGCCAGAAGTGCATCGGCAAGCGCGCCAACGCAGTGGGCGTGTATCAGCAGATGGCCGAGTGCGGCCGCGTGGTGGACCTCCAAGGCGCGCAGCTCAACCTGCCGGCGCTGCTCACGTCCCTCTACAAGATGTGGCGCGTGCGCAAGGGCCAGGGCGACAACTCCAACATGATTGACCTCTTCACCGACTCGGTGACGGCGGACAAGATCAACACCGCCATGTTCCAGAACATGAACGGCAAGCTGGACGACAAGGTGCGCGTGAACATGGACATGGGCGGCTCGGTGGCTCCCACGCACCCGGTGCAGGTCAAGAACGGGCAGGCGCAGTTCGGCTTCTACTACCGGAGCTACAAGCTCAACTGGCCCGCTGGTCTCACCATCAACGTCATCTCGCACGACTACTTCGATGACGTGATCACCGCCGCTGCCACGGTCAGCGCGGCCCTCGCCAACGCCAAGCGCCTGCTCTGGGTGTTGGATTTCCGGGGCATCTACCCCGGCATCATCGCCAGCAACCGCGTCGTGACCAAGCTGGACCCGCGCACGCTCCAGTCCATTGACTCGACCTACGCCTGCACCATGAAGGTGCCCACGGAGGAGAAGACGCTGACCTCCGTGACCTGGACGGCCGTGGTGGAGTGCCCTGCCGGCAACCTCATCTTGGAGAACTTCTCCAGCGAGGTGCCCGAGCCGAGCACCAACCCGGACGACATCGCGTATCCTCCCGCGACTTCGAGCAGCACCACCACGTCGGCCGCGTAACCACGGGCGCGACGTTACGGACCCGGCGAGGCGATCCCTCGCCGGGTTTTTGTTGAACAGACCCCTTGCTTTATCGTTATCCGTTGGGGTAATCTGCCGCAACTCAACATGAGCAAGCACTACTTCAAGAAGGAGCAAGTCAGCAACAAGGTCATCGGCATCGGCGGCGTGCCGCTGCCGTTCGAGGTGTTGCCGGGCAACACGGGGTTGCTCCAGTTGGACGATGAATCGCCCGAGGACACCAATCTGGTGACGTTGCTGGACCGGGTGGTGGGCAAGCAGGGCGTGGTGCGGATTGATGAAGGCACCTACTTGGAGTTAAAAAAAAAGCGACTCTCGGTGACGTTCGCGCCGCGCTCCAGCGATATGCAGCCAGTCATCCGAGTGGTCAACCCAATCGTCCCGCGCAAGTCGTCCGCAGCCCCGGAGGTGGAGGATGCGCCCCCTGTGGCAAGCGTCGCGCCCAGTCCTGAACCGCTCGTAATGGAACCGCTCGCCAGTGATGTGCCCGCGCCGTTGCTGGTGCCGCGGCGGGGCCGACCTCCGAAGATCAAGGCTCCCACCATGCCCGTCAGCATGGCCCCGGTGCGGGAGGAAGTGGTGAGGATTGCTCCCTGACCCGTGCCCTACACCTTCGCCAACCTCAAGGAAGAGCTTCGCCCGCTGATTTTTCCGGGGCGGGAGGCGGCGAACCTGCGACCGGCGCACGACAAGATGTTCGTGGAGGCGTTGGTGGACGCGCAACGGATGTCGGAGTGCCTGACCTACAACAACACCAACATCTTCCCGCAGTGCGCGACCTACTTCCAGTGTGGTATGACGCTGCTGCCGGCTCCGCGCGGGGCCATCAAGCGCCTCTACGTGGTGGACCGCATCAACCCCACCACGGGACGCGAGGATGCCGCCGCACCATTGGATTGGTGTAGCCGGATTGACTACCAGCAGGTGCGCAAGTGCGACATGGAGAAGTATGTCGCCGCCGTGGCGAGCGGGTGCGGAAGTTGCGGGACGGCCATGAGCAGCGTGTTCGGCTACCCGCTGGCGATGTGTGGTGAGAAGAGCTTTCCGACCCCGACGGACGCTGGCTGGCTGAACGCGGCGGCGCTTCCTATGGGGTTGCACTACCCGCAGTCCAGCACGGACAGCCGGTGCGGCCGGGCGCGCAAGGGCGTGTGGGCCATCGAGCGGGGTCGCATCTACGTGGCTCCGTGGATTCAGAGCACGGAAACCATCATCGTCGAGTGGGACGGCATCAAGCGCGAGTGGGATGACGGGGACGTGCTGGAGGATGACCCCACCCTGAAGCGGGCAGTGCGCTACTTCGTGGCGGCCGGTCAGGCCAAGGATTACGATAGGGACGACGCGGCGTGGGCCGCCTTCCGGCGCGACTACGACGAAGCGATCCGCGACCTGATCTGGGAATGCCGGCAGGAGACGATGGTGCGCGGCTGCGAGCCGAGCCTGGCGCGGCAGAGCACGGCCTACGTGGAGTTCACCCGCCCCACGGGTGGCACGTCGGAATCCCCCGACGGATCACACCCCGCGTTGCCCGACGGCACACCCACCACGACGGACAACCAGTCCACCTGCCCGGACGTGGCCGAGGTGGTGTTTTACCCGCCCACCGGGGCCATCGTCACCTACCCCATCCGCGTGGTGTTGAACAGCGCGACGGCGGGGGCGACGATTTACTACACCACGGACGGAACCGAACCGACGCGCGCCAGCCTGGCGTATGTGGGTTCGTTCGACCTCGCGGCTGGTAGCGTCAAGGCGGCGGCGTTCCTCCGCGAGTGCCCGTCACAGGTCACACAGTCGGCTTACCGGGATGCCAACGACCCCGACATCGTTGGCCCCGACGGATTCGCTCCGAAGCTGACCACGCTTTGCACGACTACTGATCGCGCCGGTGCGTGGGGGGTGTTTCATTCGGACGGAAGTCCCGACATCAACTGGAAACTGAACTTCCGGTTCAAGCCGGGCGCAGTCATCAAACGAGTGGAGATGTTCGAGACCGATAGCTCTGGCAACTGGACCACGGGCCGGTCGTGGGCCACCAAGCAGATCATCCAAGGCGGATTCAACTCTTACCCGGTGGTCATTGACAACGCAGTCGGTCAGATTGAAACCGCCTACACGGACAATCTCGCCCAGGCCGGCGACTCAGATCAGGACTGGTTCTTGTTTGGTGAATCAGTGGGGGTTCCGGCTTCTGGCTCCTACTATCGCTTGAACATCTACATGGAGGATGGCTACGTGTTCTATGCTTCTTGCCAGATTACCTGTTTACCTCCGCCTGATCCGGTTACTTACAACTGCGTGTCTGGAAATTGTGTTGCTATTATAGGACACAGCGGTTCTTACCCAACCTTAGAAGCCTGCTTGGCGGCGGACTGCCTGCCTTGCGCGGTGGAAATCACGGCTTCTGACTTGAATGCCACTGTGACGGGACCGGACTGCCCGTGCTACACGGTGACGCTCTCCGATCAGGTATCGGTGACAGGCGGGGTGCTGACCGGGTTCGCGCAGCTCATTGACGGCGTGGCTACTGGGTCGTTCGGACCTGACTACGCTCCGTGCCTAGCCAATCCTGGAATCTACACCTACCGGTCCTACGCGGTGAGCGACAGTGGAAGCTGTTACGACAACGTGGACTTCACAGTGACGCTGGAGTGCTCTCCTTGCGATGATGCTTGCCCAAACAACCTCAGCCTCCAAATCACGGGTGGAATTTACGAGGCTTTGTTCATCGAGTATTACGGATCGGCTGCCATAAGTCTGTCTCGATCAACTGCCGACGAAGGCAATCCCTGCCGGATTTGGAAAGGAACTTCCAGCGGTGGAACTCATGGAGATATTGAGTGGACAATAAGTGGCAACCCTCTTGTTCCTGTTGGAGGTGACTCGGCATGGCAACTTGAAACTAATGATGGGTATGTTGCTGATGGCGCTGGTCCTGACCCTTATCCTGGTGAGGAAAGGGAATGCCCTGCTGGACTCTTCACAAGCTTGACTGTATCGTTTGACGTGAACGCTATTTGGACAGTAACCAGTGCTTGATTCAATGCGCTTCGACTACCTCATCAACACGCCCTGCGAGACGCCGGGTTGATCGTCAATTAACCTCCAATGAACTGGGACTTCATCATCCATCAACCGTGCGTGGGGACCGCTGAAGACGGCTCGACCAGTTCGTCGTCGTCGTCGAGCACGTCGGACACCTCCACCAGCTCGACCACCACGGCATCGTGAGGCTGCTGGTCAAATTCCCAACGCGCGGCCGGCCCAAGCTGTTCTGCGAAACCCTGCGCCAGTGGCGGTCGCATCTCTCGGGCCGGAACCAGGTCCGCTTCGTGGTGTCCATTGATGAGGATGACTCGCTCATGAACTCGCCCATCATGCACGGGTTCTTGAGCCGGCAGAAGAATCTCGACTGGCACGTAGGACACTCCAAGACGAAGGTGCAGGCCATCAACGCGGACTTGGACAAGCTGGGCGACTACGACGTGCTCGTGCTGGCCAGTGATGACATGGTGCCCGTGGTGCGCGGTTATGATGACGTGATCTGCCAGACGATGCGCCGTGTATGGCCGGGGCTGGATGGCGTCCTGCACTTCGAGGATGGGTTCAACCGGAACGGGCTGAACACGCTGCCCATCATGGGGCGCAAGCTCGTGGACGACTGGGGCTACCTATACCATCCGGCTTACAAAAGCCTCTTCTGCGACCAGGAGTTTCAAGACGTGACCGAGCGGGACGGACAGAGTGAGAAGCTGGCCCGGTGCATCATCCGGCATGATTGGATTGGCGCGCACAAGCCAGACTCGCTGCACCTCAGAAACGAAGCCATGAACGGACCTGACCGTGACACTTACCACGCGCGGCGCGCGGCCAACTATCCGAGGGCGTGGACATGAGCGTGTTCCGACTCAGCATCTTGGTGCCCACGGTGCCCGAACGAGCGCACTTCCTGCGCCGGCTGCGCTCCGTGCTCGACCGGCAAATCCACGGGAAGCCCGTCGAGCTGCTGCTGGATGACCGCCCGCGCCCGGTGGCCATCGGGGCCAAGCGCAACGCCCTGCTGGACCGCTCGCGGGGCGACTACGTGGCCTTTGTGGATGACGACGATCTGGTGAGCACGAACTACATCAGGGATGTGCTGGCGGCGTTGGAGAACAACCCCGACTGCGCCGAGCTGCGAGGAATCATCACGACCGACGGCGGCAAACCCAAGGATTTCCATCACACAATCGAATGCAAAGCATGGTGCGAGAAGAACGGAGTCTATCTTCGGATGCCCAACCACCTGAACGCGGTGCGACGCGATATGGCGTTGCAAGTGCGGTTTCCCGAGACGAACTTTGGCGAGGACCACGACTACTCCAAGCGGTTGCTCCCGCTGCTCAAGACGATGGGCGCGGTGCCGCGCGTGATTTACCTTTACCAGTCGAGAACCAAGAAGCCGGAGTTCCGGTGAACCCGATTCACCTACTGCACACGCTTTGGATGTTTCGCTAAAACCGTTTGCCTACGTCTATCCGCCGAACGAGCCAGCGGCGATTGCTGAATGGGTGGGCGCGGAACTGGTGGCGGCTGGCATGGCCGTGTCCGTGTTGAGCCATCAGAGCAACTTTTCCGAGGTGCTGGCGGTCTGCCAGCGGGCCGAGGCGGTCATCTTTCACGGTGGACTCACTCAACTGTCGTGGCTGTTCGACACGCCAGAGAAGGTTTCCGCGTGGCATCTCGAAATCCGCAAGCCCCGCGTCGCCATCTCCACGGAAATGCTCTTCTGCGAACCGCCGCAGCACGGCACGTTTCGTAAGCGCGCACACCAATCCATGAGGGTGATGACGCATCTGGTCGGCCTCAACGATTCGCCCGCTTTGGACGGGGAGAACTTCCGACTGCGCCAGACGGGTGCGCCGCTGCTGGTCATGCCCGCCGTGGCATTCGCCTTCAGCCGCTACACCAACACGACGCCGTGGGCGCAGCGGCAGGCACGCTACTGCTTCCTCGGGACGTGGCACGGGATTCAGCGCCAGGTGTTCCTGCGTGAGCTGGTCCGCGAGAGCTTGGTGGACATCCTGAACATCCCCAAGAGCGACCCGTTGGAAGCCATCGCGGCGTTCAACCGCTACCAAGGCGTCATCAGCCTGCGCGGCAATCACGGCGTCGCCGTCCCGTTCATGCCTCGGCTCATGGAAGGTGCGGCGTGTGGCTGCTTCGTGTGTGACCTGCAAGATTTGGAACCGGGCCAATGGTCCCAAGCCGTGGCGCGGGTGCGGGACACGGACTGGGCGGCGGCGGAGCAGCTCGTGGCCGGACATCTCGCCAGCGTGAAACAATTCAGTCCGGTGCCCTACTTCTCTGCGGTAACGTCGTGGCTCAAAGAACACCCCTATGCTGGTTGACCTTAAAAAATTCTCCGTGCTCGTCTGCGGCTGTGCCCGCGACGTGGAACCGCAACTCCCCGGCGTGCTCGCCAACTTCGCGCGCATCGGGGCGCTGTTCGGAGCCGCGCGCTATGCCGTGGTGGAGAACGATTCCAAGGACCGCACCGCCGCCATGCTCGCCAGTTGGAAGCGGAGCGACCCGCGCCCGCGCCGGCACATCAGCCTCACGGGCCTAGACCGCCGATTCAGGACGCGCACTGAGCGGTTGCCGGAGTGCCGCAACGCGCTGCTCGACGAGCTGTGGCGCGAGCCGGCGGACTTCATGGTGATGCTGGACATGGACGGCATTTGTCAGGAGCCGATCCCCGAGGCGTCCATCCAGTCGTGCTTCAATTATCCGCTCGACGGATGGGCGGCGATGACGGCGAACATCTCCAGCAAATACTACGACATCTGGGCGCTCCGCTCTGAGTGGTGCCCCTACGACTGCTGGCAAAAGGTCTGGCACCGTCCCGCCGGCATGACGCCGGAGGAGGCCATCGAGCAGTTCATCCACGTCCACAAGAAGCACATCCCGGCCAACGCGCCGCCGCTGGAGGTGGAGTCGGCCTTTGGCGGGCTTGGGGTGTATCAAGTGAGCTTCCTGAAGGGCTGCCGCTACTCGCGCAAGAGCACGTTCCACGATGCCGACGTGGAGCACTGCGCCTTCAATCAGGCCATCCGGCGTAACGGCGGCAAGGTGTTCATCAACCCAGCCCTCATCATCCGGTGATCTCGCGCATCCTCATTCTCTGTGGTGGCAAAGGCACGCGCTGGGGCGACTTCCTGAACGTGCCCAAGCAGATGCTCGCGTTGACGGGTGAACCGCTACTGCACCGCACCGTGCGCCAGTTCCGTGCGGCGGTTCCCGGCGTGCCCATCACCGTCATCAGCCGCGACCTGTCGGCCCCTGGTGTGCCCTCCGTGGACCCGCTTCCGGGCGATCTCAACACCGACAAGTTCGCCTCGTCGCTGCCGCTCTGGGGGGGCACCGGCAGCACGCTATTTGTCCACGGCGACGTTTTCTTCGAGTCCAAGGACGTGACGGCCATCGTGGCGGCGTGTGCTGACCGCTCGCTCTGGTTCGGCAATATGCGGTTTTACGAACTGCTGGCATCCTACGTGGCGGCGGACGAGATGGAGGCGTGGATCAACGTCATGCGACACGTCCTCAATCAGGAGCGCAACCAGCTAACGGCGGGGGGGGCGTGGCGGATGTTGAGGTTGTGGAACAAGTTGCCGGCCGAGAGTGAAGACGGCACTCCCTACCCATTCCCAAACTATCCGACGCCGCTGCTGGGCTACTTGGATTGCCCCGGCCTGAGTCGGGATTTTGACTACCCGGAAGACTTGGTGCGGTGGCTGACGCTGGTCGGAAACGAAAAGCTGGCGGCCATGTGAAAGTCTCCTGCTGCTGTTTGACCTACGGACGCAACGCGCTGCTGGCCGAGGCGGTCGAGTCCTTCATCCGCCAAGACTACCCCGACCGCGAGCTGGTCGTGTTCAATACGCTGGCGTCCCAGCAGCTTATCATCCCTCACCCGCTGGTCCGCGTCATCAACCACGCGCCCCGGCCCACGTCGCTAGGGGAGACGCGCAACCTCGCCATCGAGCAGTGCCGGGGCGAATTCATCCTGACGTGGGACGATGACGACATCTATCTACCACACTACGTCGCGTGGCTCGTCGCGCACTTGGACGGCGGCGAGTGGGTGCGCCAGGCGGGCCGGTTCGATCTCACCAGATGGACGGTCACTGGCACCAACGCGCAGGCCATGAACCAATTCCTGTTCCGCAAGGCCGCGTGGCGCAAGGCTGGCGGTTATCCGGTCGGGATGGATAGCGGCGAGGATGCTCACTTCTTCAACCGCGTGGCCGCGTGCCCGCCAGGTCGCAAGGTGGAGTGCGATCCCAGCGAATACGGCTTTCTCTACGGCTGGGACAACGGGGCTTACCACGTCAGCGGGGGCGGGGAGAACCAGCCCGGCAAGCCAACGGCGCTTCAGCGGTCGCAGCGCCACATCACCAGCCAGAGCCACCCGCGCGGGCGAGTGACCATCGTGCCGCGATGGCGGAAGGACTACGTGGCAGAGGCGCGACGCTGGCTGCAACGGGGAGCGTGAGCCAGCGCGGCGGCTACCAATCTCTACCATTGACACATTCGGTTATGTGGGCGACGGTTCGGGCGTGCCGACCACAAAAGTCTCTCCGCTCCGCTTGAAAAGACGGCTCGCCTCCACGCTTGGAAAGTTTGCCCGCGGCGTGCCTAAGAGCTACTCCCCCGCCGAAATCGCCAAGCGCACGGCGAGACTGCGGAAGGCCCAGAAATCGCGCGCGAAAACCCAGCGCGCACTCCGGCGTGCTAACGATAAGCTCAGAGACGGCGCACCAGAGACGCCGCCTGCCAACTGAAACGCTCATGCGCCGTTCTCTGGAGCGCATGGTTGGGCGGCACGGTCGAACTGGAACAAATATGAAAAAACTGCAAGACACTGACCCGATGCCCTTCGGCAAGCACAAGGGCGAGCCGATGCAAGATGTGCCAGCCAGCTATCTGCACTGGCTCTGGAAGGAAATCCAGCACGACAATACGAGCGATGTGGGCGACTACATCCGCCGCAACCTGAGCGCACTGAAACAGGAACACTCCGATGGCGTATGGAGCTAGTGCCGCCCAACGATTAAGCTGCCCGACCGCTACCCGGTGGCCAGCGTAGAAAGCAAAATGAACCAACAAATAACCAGAGCGCATGGCCGAAGCCGAGGGCGGGTAGCGGTTCGTGTCCAGCGCATTGTTAGGCATCAACATGAAAACACAACTGACTGAACAGAAAATCCGAAAACTGGCTGACGGAATGCTCGACGATTCAATCAAGCATCGAGTCAAAGAGGCTGTGCGCCGCAAGAACGCCAAGCAGTTCTTCAATGATCTCATCGTGTCACTCACCAAAGGCAAACGCAAATGGACGCCAACCGAGCGGATGCAGTTCAATCGCGTGGCGGCGTTCCTTGATGCCTAACGGAGAGTTCAGGCGCACAGACCCGCCGTTGAAACCATGACGACACTCGAACAATCCAAGCCTGCCGACGAAGCCCGCGACTCCGTGCTGCGAAGCGGGTCTGTGTCGTCCTGCAACGATTTGTTACACGGCAATTTCAAAACCGTCGTAGCTGATCCTCCTTGGACTTACACCTTCGAGACGAGAAAAACAGAAGTGGCGGGAACTGGCTGGCGAGGCGCACCGCAAAACCACTACTCAACAATGAAGTTCGATGACATAGCGGCAATGCCAATCGGCGACATAGCTGCGCCGGATGCAACGCTCTGGCTGTGGGTGGTAAATCCGATGCTCGCCAAAGGCATCGAACTCGTGACGCGGTGGGGCTTCCAATATCGAAGCCTGCTCACATGGGCAAAGGTGACGAAAGACGGCAACCCGGCAATCGGCATGGGCTACTGGATGCGTGGCTCAACCGAACACCTGATGCTCGCCACTCGCGGCAAGGTGCAACCGAAAAGTAAAAGCCAACCGACGTGGTTCAAGGCTGGCGTTGGCGAACACTCCGCGAAACCTGACCAATCCTATGCAATCATCGAAAAATTCAGTGACGGCCCATATCTGGAACTGTTCGCACGGCGCAAGCGTGACGGATGGACGACATGGGGTAATGAAACCAGCGGCGACCTGTTTGCCGTGTAACGGTGCGGATCAGCGACCGGGCCACACGGGAGGCTCGGATTGCAAGTGAGGCGCGATGGCCCGGTTCGCTGCATCCGATTGTTAGGGCGCAGTTTCCGAGGCTCGAAAATAAGTGAAGAAATATCTTGCAACGTAAGCCGCTTACGATAGTCTGTATCCATGAAAACGAACAACGAACAATTCGAGATGGGACGCAGCCTCTGGATGGAATACGTGCGGGTCAACGGATACGCCTTCGCGCCGAAGCAAGACGGACTGCAAAAGCTGGCCCGCCTACTGGACCTGAACGTGCCGTATCTCCGCAAAATGATAAACGCTTTCCTCGAAGCATGAATCCAGAAGCCCGAAAATACCTCGCCGAAATCGGTCGGCGAGGCGGACAGAAGAGCAAGCGTAAGCTCACAAAAGCGCAGGCGCGGGCAATGGTGCGCGCACGAACAGCTAAACGCGCCGCTCTGCGCCCTAACGGTGATTCGGCAACAAAGTGAAGCTATTTTTCACATAACAGTCGCATAACATGACCACCACCGAAGCCATTCAAAAGACCCGCGACGTGATCCGTCTGCGCCACTTGAGCCGCGCCACGGAGGAGAGTTACTGTGGGTGGATTGACCGCTTCGCTCGCTTTGTTTCGGAGCGATGCCAGACGGGCAAGCCTGAACATAAGATGGAGGCATTCCTCACGCAACTGGCGCAACAGGAGGTTTCAGCGTCCACGCAGAACCAAGCCTTCTGCGCCCTGCTGTTCTTCTACCGCGAGGTGCTGAAGGTTGAACTTGGCAAGGTGGACGCCCTCCGCGCGCAGCGGCCTGTCATGGTCCGCACTGCCCCGTCGGTCGAAGACGTTCGCGCCCTACTGCCCACCGTGCCGGACGTGGGCGGCTACCCGACCGGGTTGATCGTGCGGATGCTTTACGGGATGGGCCTGCGGGTGTCGGAGCCGCTGAACCTGCGGGTCAAAGACGTGCTCCTGTCCGAATCCCGGCTCATCATACGCGGGGCCAAGGGTGGCAAGGACCGCGTGGTGGCGCTGCCGTGCTCGCTGGTCGCTGAAATCAAGGCCCAACTCACCCACGCCCGCGCGGTCTGGGAGATGGACAAGGCCAACGGCCTGCCCGTGGCGCTGCCGGGGCTGCTGTCGAAGAAGTATCCGGCCTGGGCGTTCTCGTGGCAGTGGGCGTGGGTGTTTCCGGCGGCGCGGCCTTGCCGGCATCCGCGCACGGGCGAGACTGTCCGTTGGCGCTGTCTGGAGTGCAACGTGCAGCGCGCTGTCCGGCAGGCCGCGCGCCCGCTGGGCTTGTGCATCACCCCGCACCACCTCCGGCACGGCTACGCGACGCACTGCCTGAACCGGGGCGCGAACGTGAAGGCTCTCCAAGAAGCGCTTGGACATTCCAATGTTGAGACCACTATTGGCTACTGTCACGCGGAGGCGTGTAGCGTGCCGAGTCCGCTGGAGTCGATGTGACACTCTCGCTGCTCATCACGTCGCACAACGACAACGAGGAGTGCCGCCTCACCGTCGAGTCCGCGCGCCAGAATGCTGTCGGCGACGTGGAGATTGTTGTGCTGGATGACGCTTCACCTGCCCCGCTCCCGACCCAGTCTGGCACCGTCCACTGCCGCACCTCGCTGCGCGCCGGGGTTGGCCCTGGCCGATACCTGGCCGCGTGCCGGGCGTCGGGTGACTGGCTCTTGATAGTGGATTCTCATTGCCGGTTCGAGCCGAATTGGGATGTCGCCGCTCTGGCCGTGGCGGCCAGCCGTTCCGAGCGCGTCATCTGGAATTTCCAGTGTGTCGGACTGGCCCCGGGCGACATGGACATGAGCAAGCCCCACGGGCACTACCACGGATCGAACATACTCTTCACCGGCCCCGACCCGAACCGACCCGCGACATGGCAGGTGCTCGAAGGCAAGTGGCAGCCGGACCAAGGCGATGACGTTCCCGTGGGTGGATTGATGGGTGCCTGCTACATGGTCCAGCGGGATTGGTTCTTCCAGATGGGCGCACTCAAGATGTTGCGCTACTGGGGGAGCGACGAACCCGACCTAGCCTTGCGCTCGTGGCTGTGTGGCGGCGAGTGCCGGTTCACCAAGGCGGTGCGCGTGGGGCACCAGTTCCGGCAGGTGGCCCATCATCGCAACCCGACGGGCGCGATGGTCTTCAACAAGATGCTGGTGGCCCTGGTCTGCCTGCCCCAGTTGGCAGCGGAACGGCTCATCGCGGACCTGCCCAAGCAGTATCGGCTGGCCGGCGACATCGCCGTGGCGCACAAGTGGATTGCCGAGGTGCGGCCAGTCGTCGAGTGCGAGCGGGCGTTCCTGCTGGCGCAGCAGGCCATGAGCTTTGAGGCGTATTGCGAACGGTTTGCGGTGGCGCGGTTCTGGTAGGGTGGGGAAAACCTGAGTGATGGAACTCCCGGCCCTGTTCCACTTGCAACCCTGAACCTTTATCGGTAACGTCCCGGAGTGCCGATTCCGCTCCCGTCTGAGTTTTACGCGGTTGTTCCAGACAACTGCACGAGCGCGGCTTGCAACCCTTCCTGCGCCGAGGTGCGCGCAGCGTTGCTGGACTTCCCGTCGGTCATGTTCCGCTTCGTGAGCGGTTGGTCCAACAATGCGGGCGGCATGGGGCAGGATTTGAAGGACCAGATTTGCGCGCTGCCCTGCAACGGGGGCGGGGGCGGTTCGACTTCATCCTCATCTTCCGACGCTTGACCTATGGCGAGACCTACCCCATCCCAATTCGAGCAACTGATTCCCGACCCGAACGCTCCGGTCTGCGACCAGTTCAGCAACTACTTCCAAGCAACAGTGCTGATGAAGGACTGGGTGCGCTGGCACTACAACGACGACGGCTCGATGACGGACGAGTTCGTGGACCTGGTTTGCAACACGGGCTGCGGCGGGAGCGGCAGCACCACGAGCACCACGACGAACGGCGGAGGCGGACACGGATCGGTTAGCTTCACCTCGGCGGGGAATTACAACTGGACGGTGCCGGCGGGGGTGACTTCCATTGACGTGATCGTGGTGGGTGGCGGCGGCGGCGGCGGTGGTAACGCCGCGTTCTCAACGCCGCCGCAAGTTGCTTCGGGTGGTGGCAGTGGCGAGATGCGCGCTGGCACCATCGCGGTCACTCCAGGTGGCATAGTGGTCCTGACGGTCGGCTCCGGCGGTGGGCAGAACGGCATCGGAATCGGTTCCGCTGGCAGCGCGTCCTTGCTGGCCTTCGACGCGACCAACTATCAAGCCAATGGGGGTGGCGGCGGGACGCCGGGGCGGTGTGGCAGCGTCACCCCCATTGCGGGCGGCAGCGCCGGCTCTGGTGGTTCCGGTGGCACCGGCACCAACGGAAACGCGGGCGGCAACGCCACGGACACGCCCTGCACGAACGGCATCGGCGGGGCTTCAGTCGGACTGACTGCTGGTGCCGGGTCGGCGGGAAACACTGGCAACAATTCTCATCCCGGCTCGACTGGTGCGGTCCGCATCACCTGGTAACACTCGTGCCCGACCCGTTCAAAACCCTCACGCTCAAGCCGCTGCTGACCGCGCTGGACACGCGCAGCGCGATTGTCGACGTGCCTACAGGCAGCTTCCGCATGAAGCTGAACCTCATGGTCACGGAGGACCGCAAGCTCTGCCGGCGGCCCGGCCATCGCCGCCTCATGGCCGACGCCGCGCTGCCAAACTCCGACTGGCACGACCAAGGCGACTGCTCCACGTCGTCGCCCCTCCGCGAGCCAGCCTACCTCTTGCGCGAGACGACCGACGCCTACGGCACGCGCCGCCTCGTCGCTGGCAAACGGGACCAGTTGGTCGTGCTCAACACCAACCTCGGCACATGGACGCCGCTCATGCAGGGCGGCATCTTCGGGGGCATTGCCACGAGCGCGGCTCGCTGGCAAATGGTCACGCTCGGGAACTACGCCGTCTTCACCAACGACTTCGACGCCCCGGTTTACTGCCGGCTGGGCGCGCAACCGTCCATCTGTGGCGAGACGCTGGTGCAACAGGTGCCCGACCTCCGCGACATCATCAAGCTGTCACAGGCCGGCGTCGCCGCCACGTTTAACGGCACGGTCTTCCTCATGGATACCGTCGAGGATGGGGCGCGCTGCCCCTCTCGCGTCCGGTGGTCCGCGCTCAACTCGGTGCTCCTGTGGACCGCCACGCTGGACGCTGCCGGGATTCCCTCCAACATCTCCGGCTACCAGGATTTGCCCTACGGCGAGAAGGTCATCGCCGCCAAGGAATTGGCCGGCAACCTCTACATCTTCACCGAGACGAGCATCTGGCGCTGCTACGTGGCCGGCGGCACGGGCATCTACGGGTTCACCCTGCTCTACTCCGAGCCGCGCAACCGAGCTGCGTGTCTGACCTATCCAAACACGCTCGTCTCCACGGGCGACAACCTGTTTTACTTCGGGTCGGACGGCATCTACCGCTTCAACGCCTACCAACCCGCGCCCGTCCGCGACGAGTGGCTGCACCGGGCCAACGGTTTGATGTTCACCGATCTGGACCCGGCCTGCTGCGATGGGCCAGTGGGCGAAGTCTATCCCGACCACGCTGAGATTTGGTGGAGCTACGCCCTGCCCGGCGACGGGTGCGCCAACGCGCGGACCTTCGTGGCGAACTACCAGTCGAACACCGCCGACTACGTGGATCACGGCTACTCCGCCTTCGCCAACTACCGGCCCGACACGCGCCAGACGCTCGACGAATGGCTGGACCAGTATTGCACGAGCGACTTCGCCGGGATGTGCGCGCTCCTTGGCAACGCGGTGCCCGACGACTTCTGCAACGAGTGCAACACCAGCCAGCTCTTCGTCGGGGCCAGCACGGAAGACCTGTGTGTCAAGGAAATCGGCGGGGCTTACTCACGCGAGCGCTGCACCAATGCCGCCACCGGCCACGGCGCGACTGGCATTGGCGGGGTGTATGTGCCGTTCACGGGGGCGTATGCGCTCGATGGTTACTTCTCCCTGATGCGCGGGCTGTTCCCGCTGGGCTACTTCGACGGGGAGAAGGTCGTGCGACGATTCCTCGTGGACAATTCGGCTGGGTTCCAGCTCGAAACGGTCCCGGATTTCCGCCTCCGTCTCGGCACCAGCTACAAAGCCCTCGACCCCAACCCGGCGGGCAATCCGTTCGCGTTCGGCTACGCCTTCGACAACGACTTTGCCGCCAGTGTCGAGCCGTTCTTCACCGTGGATGGCAACGCCTGCCAAGTGGTGTGGATTCAGGCGGGGGATGACTTGCCGGTGGATTGCTTCGACACCGCGGACGCCCAGCAGCACGCCAACGACTTCACCAGGGACGGCGGACCCGCTACGGAGTGGGCGACGTTTGCCCAGGGTCGGTTCCTCAACTTCGAGCTGGTCGTCGTGGGCAAGGACGCCAGCGGCTCCGTGGTGCCCCCGACTGGGGGAGCGGTTTGCTTTAGCCGGATCGAGGTAGAGGCGCGCGTCGTGTAGTGGCGTGCTGGCCTTCCACGGACACGCGCAGGGATCGCCACCGCTCATGTCTTCGCCACCACGGGCACCGCCTCGGTTCCGAGTCCTGCATTACAAGGGTGCGCCATGCGGCAAGCTCGCGCCGGTAAAGAAACCGCCACAGTTTCGCCAGCCGTCCAGTGTCCCGCATCTTCATGGCGTTGGTGGAGTTGCGGGGTTTGGGGCAGTCCGCCCCAACTTGCGCGCCGCGGCTCCCCGCCGGCCAATCTCCGCGTAGTGCGCGCTGTCACCGCGAGTTTTTTTCTCGCCCCGTCCCGACTTTCCGCCGGTCGAGCCGATGCGTTTGAGGTAGGCGTTGACGGTCTCGGCTGGGGTGTTCACTTGGCCCCCTCGCTTTCATCCTGCCGCACCGCCTCGGCCAGCCTGGCAATGTCGCGCTTCAGGTCCGCCGCCCGCCCAATCAGGGCCAGCACGGCGTCACCAAGGACCGCCCCCGTCCCGACATTGGCGTCCCGCAAGGCTTGCGTGGTCTGGCCGGCACGGTTCGCCGCTTCGTTCAGTTTTTCCAGTGTTGTGCTCATAGTTTTCTCGTTTTTGACCGTCATTCCAACCAAAAAAATCCCGTCTGTTGCTTGGCCGCTTCCGCGCGGGCCTTGCGCCGCTCCTCCGCCTCCCGGTCCAGCTTGTCCTGGTCCACGGCGACCTCGGGCACGAGCGCGAACGGCTCCGTCCCGTAATCAGCCTCGAATTGGTGGGTGGGGTGTTTCACTGGCTGGCCTTTCCCGCGCCTAGCGTGCCCGCTACGGCCCGATCAAGTTGGTTGGCTATGTCGGGCAGGGGGACAGAGAATCGGATGCTCCTGCCCAATCCTACGGCCACGGCGTAGGGATGCAGTGCCACGCCCGCCCCAGCTTTCTGCCCCCGCTTGAGCTTCACCTTGGCTCTGGCCGGCAACGGCTGGCCCTCCGCCCTCACGTCGCCCATCATCGAATCCCACAAACCCCTGACGAACAACGCCCGTTCCGCCCCGTTCACGCCCGGCACCTGGACAAACTGCGCCCAAAGCGCCCGGAAACTGTCCGCCACCGTCCCGGCAATAACCCGGAGCTTCGCCGCCGTCACCGGCTTTGCCTCCGCCAGTAGCTCACCCCCCCGAAACAGGCAGGGAATCCCAGTTGCGCGCTCAATCGCCCATTTGCAGGCGTCGGCGATGTCATGCTCGGGGATTCGGCCCAGGCTTTCGGCCACCGTCCCACGCTGAAAGCTCCCGCTGAACAGGTCCGCATTCTCCCGCTGGACCGGCGCGTCGAAGTCGTAACGCTTGCGGAGCTTGTCCACCTTGCGCAGGGCTGCGGCCTGCTCCCCGTCAATCCCCCGCTCGGCCAGGGCTTCCAGCTTGGCCAGCAGGGCGCGGGCTTTGGTTGTCGCGGGTTTCATCGGCAACCTCCGATCTGTGCCGCATATTCTGCCTCTAGCCGCTCTAGTGATTTGTGCTCACAGTTCAGCCAACCGCGCGCGTGGTGGAAGGAAACCAACTGCGCATGGCGATCTTTATTCCGCCGCCATTCGTCGTGTGCGGTTAGAGCTTCGAGCGGGCTGGTGAAGCGCCGTTCCCCTTGGCCGTCAGCTTGGTAGAAAGTCCCGGTGTGGTCGCGGTGCCGCGAGACAACGCCGCTTTCAATCGCTTGTCGCGCGTTCACTGGGCACCCCCTTTCGGCGCATAGGTGGCATAGAGCCAGAATCCAGGCCCGAATCCATTCGCCGCCGTGTAGGGCGGGCACCAGTGCCGGAACTCCTCGCCCACCGTCGAGCTGCCAAGCGGGAAATAGTTCAGGCTGCCCTCTACCATCTCCAGGCCCAGCTCCCCCGCCTTCGCGTTCACCTCGCCGAACTTCCCGCGCTTGATGGCGAGCTGGAAGCCGTCATTGTAGCCGGCGCAATCCGCCCCCGCAGCCTCCAGGGCGAGCCGGAGGGTGAACCGGCGGTCGTCGGGTAGTTTGGCGAAGGCGCTCACTTGGCACCTCCCGCCTTGGCGATGGCCGCGCGGAGCTTTTGCCATTCTAGGACTTGATTTTTGCTTAGTGTGCTCCCAAAGGATTCACAAAGACTTTCCGCCCACTCGCACGCGGCGAGCAAGCCCGGCGCGGCAGCGATGAGCGCGGCGTTGGCTTTGGCTTCGTCTCGCACGTCGTAAACGAGTGCGAGCGTCCTGCCTGACTTGTCGTTCTCGGAAGCGATCTGAGGTTGCTCGCCCTTGCTCGCATACCACGGGCCGGGTGTGTGTTGTGTTGTCATGGTCTTTGTCTTTCTGTTTGCTCGGTGGCCCCGAGTGGCTGCTGGGCGTTCTGCCCCGCCGTGAGCCGCAGCGCACCCGCGCCCGGCTCAAGGCGGATCAGGTATTGCGGAAGATGTGGTTGCTGCCGTCGGCGTCGTCGGCCTCAAAGTAATCGTGCCGGAGGTTGCGGTTCCAACTCGCCTCCCAGTCAATCACCAGCCAAGTCGGCAAATCCTTCGGCATGCCGCCGAATTCCTCGGCGATGTGCTCGGCGAAATCCGCGCCCCTGTCCCACTGGCCCTGCCACGCCTCGCGGAAGTCGTCCACCGTGACCGAGCCGCCCATGTAATCCGCGTAGGCTCCGAAGGCGAGCCGCTCGGCCTCGTCCAGCTCCAGCCATTCCCAGAGGATCGCCGGCGGCGCGCTGCTCTCCGCATACCAGGCGCGCGGAAAGCCCTCGAAATCCTGAAACATCAGCTCCGGGTCGGCCTCGTCGGCGTGGACCGCGCGCGCCGCCGTGATGAAGTCCTCGCGGTCGGCGTAGTCGGCGAGGTCGAGCCAAGCGCCGGCAAGGTTGCCGTTGTTGTATTTCGCATACGTGCCCACATAAACGCGGGCGTCGCTGGTCATCGTTGCACTCATAATTTTTCTATCTACGTTCACCCCGGACAATCCAGGGCGGGAGGCAAGCTCCGGTCAACGCTACCCTCGGGCGCGCTGAACGGGACCGGCTTCAACTGTCCATTATCGAGAACATATCGTTCTGGTAGCGCGCCGACTCCAGCGCGGCCTCCCGCTTGGCCTGCCGCTCCCGCGCGACTCGCTCTTGGTCAATGACTGCCTCCGCCACCAGGGCGAACGGCTCCCGCGCGTCGAATCCAAACTCGCGCACCAACTTGGGCTTGGTCTTCATTGGTCAATCCCTCCATCGTGATCCGCCCATCGGCCTAGCCACGCGGCCACGCCAACGAGCAGGAAACTCAGGAACCAGAGCGATTCAGAGAGGAGTGTGCGCAGGGTTTTCACTTGGCACCTCCAAGCGTGTAGTCCGTCCCGTAACCGTAGCGGCGAGCGTTCATCCGCCGCCGTGCCGTCCCCTCCTTGAGCGAATCGAAGGAGTGCCGCACCAGCCCGTGCTTGGCGTCACCAACGCGCGGGTGCCGAATGTCGAACACCTCCAGCAGAAGCCATTGAAACCGCTCGCGGCTCGTCGTGCAGGCCAGCGTCCCAAGCTCCCCAAGGCGAGCCGCCCGGCTCTGTGCGTAGAAGATGGCGCGCGCACTCATTGGCCCACCTCCGTCCCGGCGCAATCCAGCCATGACTCCGCATCGCAGAGCGCCGCGCGCACGTCTCCAGCGCACCCGCTGGCAATCGTCGCGGCCACCTCGGGCGGCAACTCGAACCGCTTCGCCAAGAAGTCGGCCACCTCCTCACCAGTCACAGGCGGGCAAGCGTATTGCTGCGCCCGTGACTGAAACTGTGGCTGAAGGTCCGCCAAGGCGCGATTCGTGGTGAGGATGTAGTCGGTGCCAGGGGGCAGCGTGTCGCTGAACGTCCGCCACTCGTTGAGCGCGGCCTGCCCCATCGCGTCGCACTCTTCGACAATGATGCACCGGCGCGCACCCCACAACGGACGATACCCAGCCCGGTCGCGCCAGTCGCGCACCTTGTCCACCGTCACGGACTGGCCGTTGAGCCGCTCAATAGCGAGCGGATGCCCCGTCAGCGTCAGCGCAACCAGCCCGGCCAGCGTGCTCTTGCCCACGCCCGGAGCGCCATGAAGGAGGAGGCGATAGTTGCCAGCGCCGGCCAGGTTCAGGCGACGGGCCTTCGCTAGAGCGATAGCTGCCACGGCGCGAGTGCCGCCAATGAAGTCGCCCACGCCCGCGGGCCGGTAGTCGGTAGGGATGTTCACAGGACCACCTCCTGCCGACCACGCAGCGCCGACCACTGGCGCGCAAACTCCACCTCCGCCCGCCCTTCCTCCGCCTCCACCACCGCGCGCGCCTCGTCCAGGCTCGCCACGGTCACGCTCACGTCCCGCACCTCCTCGCCAGCGGCCTCAACCAGCGACACGAGCCGCTCAAGGTCTTGGATCGGGCAGGTGAAACGGCACGTCTGGCACCGCACCAAGACAGGCAGAAGCCGGTCGTGGGCGAGGATAGCAGGCACGTCTTCGCTGGTCAGGCCGCCAAAGGGCAGCGCCACCAGCAGCCGCGCAAGGGGGAGGTTCACTTGGCACCTCCGCAGCACACTTCACCTTCCCGCACGTCGCACCCGCACTCGAAACACTCCACGTAGCGCACCCACTCACCATCCACCGCGTCCCACGTCTTGCGCTCGTTCGGGCACCCCGTCTCGTGGCAGAACACGCCGTTGATCGCCAGTGGCGCGCATTGGTCGCAGCGCTTCGGGTTTCGAGCCGCAACTCGCGTGATTAGTTCTGTTCTCATGTTTCTGGTTCTTTCTCGCCGCTCCAGCTCTTCGCCGTTGCGACTGCGGACACGATAACACAAGTCGCTTGCGCTGCAACAAGTATTTTTCAGTATGGGCATAGTGAACGGTAAAGGTTGAGGAAATATGGCGAAAATAAATTGTGCGATGGGACAGAAATGGCGTGGCCAGGTTATCAACAATGGGGAAGAGTTGTTGATAATTGGGTAGGATGTCGGGCGGCGGTGAAGCGGGGATTGGAGATTGTGAAAAGTTTCACAAGGACAGGAACACAAGCCGGTTGTGGCGAGATTGTGAAAAATTTCACAAGGTTGCAGGTTCCCAAAATGGATGGTATCCACACAGTGCTTTGCGCGGCAAACCTCGAAGACGGCGAACGTGGGCGCGCAGTCGTGTGCGCCAGCAGCTACTGACGGCCATGAGGGCTGCGCTAGGCCGCCTGCCGTGGCCAGGACAGGCTCGCGCCATGCTCCGCGACCTCCGAGCCGCTGGCGTGCCTCCCGAGCTGCTGGCGGTCATCCTCGGCACGTCGCGCGACACCGTGGACGGCTGGCGCAAGAGCTACCGTAACCCGAGCGGCGCAGCCCTCCGTTGCATCTGGCTCGTCCACCGGCTGTGGATGGGCGACGCACCTCGCACCCTGGACGACTGGTTTCTGTGGCTGCCGCCGAGGACGCCAGCGGAGCGGGCCGACGCTGCCGCCAAGCTGGAGGCGCTGCGCGGCCTGGACGGCGACGGGATTTGACCCGACTCCGGACCAACATCGGCACGAATTGGCACACTGAACGGAGAACGACACGAGTTTGCGCCTGTTTCGTGGGCTTTTGATGACTGGACAAATCATTTAGACGCGGCGAATCGTCGCAACCCATTGTAGTTTAGCGGTTTGTGGTCAATGCCGTTTCTTGGGGGAGGGGGTGACACCGATTTGCAGGTGGGCCGGGATGGAGCGGGCCAGCCGGCGAGGCGGAGCGGGCGCGGCGGGAGCGGGGAGATGCCAGCCGCGGGCGAGTTTAGGGG
>Ga0194035_1000344_pt1 | contig 27436 bp, 28 predicted proteins | sample JunL2320m_MetaG_FD_148680 | JGI IMG/M metagenome (GOLD analysis project Ga0194035, IMG submission 148680) | Anoxic zone freshwater microbial communities from boreal shield lake in IISD Experimental Lakes Area, Ontario, Canada - Jun2016-L239-20m | ecosystem: Environmental > Aquatic > Freshwater >...
CCCTTGGTTTAACCCCGTGCGAGTGGCCGCAGTTAATGAATCAAAACCGAACGGCAGGGGGTAGCGGTCCCGAACAAACAGAAACGCCCAGGACCATCCCAAGCCCGCTGTGCGCGTGTTTCCGCAGTGCGGCAGGCTGTTTTTTGACGTTTGCCTGTACTCCCGCTGCTGGGGTACGCTTTCACCCAGTTCGGCCAACGTCTATTGGGAGGAATGCAATGCGTGCTGCTGTTGTAGGGATGGTGCTGCTGTGTGGGGTTGCACAAGGGGCGGAGCCGAAGACCGTCACCAACACGTTTGGCATGGAGTTGATTGAGATACCGGCAGGCAAGTTCACGATGGGCAGCCCGGCGGGTGAGAAGAATCATCAAGCCGACGAGGAACAGGTTGCCGTCACGCTGACAAAGCCATTCGGGCTAGGCAAGACCGAAGTGACGCAAGGGCAGTGGCAGCAAGTGATGGGCACGGAGCCGTGGAAGGGTAAGGAAAATGTACAGGCCGACAAAGACGGCGCGGCAATGTACGTGAGTTGGGACGATGCGACGGCGTTTTGCCAGAAGCTGACAGACTTAGAACGTAAGGCTGGAAAGCTGAAGGCCAACGAAGAATACCGCCTGCCGACAGAAGCGGAGTGGGAGTACGCGTGTCGAGCCGGGACGACAACGGCGTATTCATTTGGGGACGATGCATCAACGTTTGGCGAGTACGGCTGGTTTAGTGGCAATACAGTCGATGGAAACTCTGGCGAACAATACGCCCACAAGGTTGGCATAAAGAAGCCAAACCCGTGGGGCCTGTTCGACATGCACGGCAACGTGTGGGAGTGGTGCTCGGATGGGTTCGGCACAACACTTTCAGGCGGCACCGATCCAGTTGGCCCCAACGGGGGCTCCGACCGCGGGCTTCGCGGCGGCGGCTGGGGGATCAACCAGGACGGCTGCCGGTCGGCGTACCGCTACGACGTCGTCCCGTCGTTCCGCCGCAGTGCTCTGGGCTTCCGTGTGGCCCGCAGTCAGTCGGCACAGTGACAGCAGCGCGGGCACGGAGGGCGAGGCGGATGCCGGAGCCGAACGCTGCCGCAGCGGGCTATCGCTATTCAGAGCCATTGCCTTGCCGAGCCTAAAACAGATCATGCTCTGTTTTTCTATGCGACTCATCTGCGCATCAACGGCCCGCCGCTACCCCGTCCCACATCTCGTGTGTAAAATCACCTCGATCACCGCACCTTCAGCGGGAATTTCTCGCGATTCGTGGGTGACGCCGGGGATATGCAACCAACATCTAGCCGCTCATCGCGAGTCCAACGCTTGCGGAAGTGCCGTTGAAAGAGCTGTCCTTCAGGGCAGGGGATGCCATGGCGTGGGGCACCGGACAGCATGCTGTGAGGGCCTACAATCCCTCGATATGCGACTCTTCCCCTGCGATCGATATCCCCTGCCGCTCCCGGATGGCCACCGCTTTCCGATCGACAAATATATGCTCCTGCGACGGCGGCTGGAGGAGCACGCAGCCGCTGGGATGCCGCTTGAATTCATCGAGCCGCATGCCGCCACCGACGACGAACTGCTCCGCGTGCACGCGCAGGGCTATCTCGGTCGGGTCATTGCGGGCACCCTCACGCGGGAGGAGGTGCGGCGGATCGGGTTCCCCTGGAGCCGCGAACTGGTCGAGCGTTCACTCCGTAGCACGGGCGCGGCCGTGGACGCGGCGGCTGCCGCCCTCAAGGATGGCATCGCTGCCAGTCTCGCCGGCGGTACGCACCACGCTGGCACCGACTGGGGCGAGGGCTTCTGCGTGTTCAACGACACGGCCGTGGCGGCCCGAGAAATGCAGGCCCGCGGGAGCGTTGAACGGGTGCTGATCCTCGACTGCGACGTCCACCAGGGCAATGGCACGGCGGAGATCTTTGTCGACGACCCGACCGTGTTCACCATGTCGATGCATGGCGCCCGCAACTTTCCATTGCGAAAATTTCCCAGCTCGCTCGATGTCGTGCTCGAGGATGGCACCCGCGACGACGAGTATCTGCGGGCTCTTGCGGCGGCCCTTGCCGAATCGTTCGACCGGGCCCGTGCAAATATCGTGCTCTACATCGCCGGGGCCGATCCCTATGAAGGAGATCGACTCGGCCGGCTTGGGCTCACGAAGGCCGGATTATTGGAGCGCGACCGGATGGTCTTAACGGCCGCCAGCACTGCCGGGACGCCGGTAGCGATCGTCTGCGGCGGCGGCTATTGCCAAGACCTGGAGGCGATCGTCGACATTCACGCCGCAACGATGCTGCTGGCGACCGGCTGGCCCAGAAAAACCGTTTGAAATCTAGAAGTTTTGGGTGGTCAGTTTCCTTGGAGAGTGGTTGGTCGGTGTTTTAGCAGCGGCAGTTGATTGAGCAGATTCTCACAGTAGTCCCATTGATCCAGCGTCTCCTTCCATGCACGTGGGATCGCATGAACTCCTTTATAGGCACCCAATACCATTCCGATTGCAATGCTCCGTGACGCATTATCGCCACCAACCATTGTATTGGCTTGAAGCGCTTTTTTTAATCCGTCTTCTTGGTTTGCATACTTAAGAATAAAATAGATCGCGCCCGGAAGCGTCCCCTCGGTTGGGCTGGCTTTACCGACTTTGATCGGTTCAGAGCGGCCGATATCCCATAGTCTTGCCATGCTCGTGAGGGCTAGATCGTCCGAGAAAGGCTCTTTGGAAAGTGCCGAGCTAGGATCCGCCTCTTCTGTACATTTCGCAATGGCCTGAGCCGCTTTTTGCTCAAAAAATCCCCCCATCAATAATGCCACGCTTTGAATCGCATCGAGAGGGGTGGCACCATTCATAACTCGGTGGGTGACGCGCGCAAAAAACTCTCCTCCGCCCAATGCATGAGTATCTCTATGGGTGAACATTGTTTTTCTTGCCGCGTCCACCAATTCCTCTTCGGTTTCATAGTAGGCATGGGCCGCAACATGGCGGATAGCCATCGCATTCGAGATACCGCCAAGATGTTCAATCGGGGTTCCTCTTTTGACTTGCGCATAGGTCTCTTGAGTCATGGTGCAAATCCATGAACCCCAGCCATTCTCAAGACGATTCATCCAATGGGGAATCATCGCTGCAACACTCAAGGCTCTCGGGGGGTCGGAGATAGCCGCCAAATGCTCTAAAACGAGGATATTGTAATCACCGTAGTCGGTGGTTCCCCCGGCCGTTTTACCCGGATGGTAATTGCGCTCACCCCATCCGATTCCATGAGTGTGGCCACCCATCATTTCGCCAGGTGACATAAACTTGTCCACTGGCCTATTGCCATAGGCCTTAAAAATCTTTGCGGCATCGTATTCATAATGACTGCCAAGACAGAGGGCGTCGCCAACAAGGGCACCAAAAAATGCCCCTTTGATTGCTTCTTCTTTTGGCAAGTGGTTCATAACATTCATCCAATTGTTGCTTGGTTCTAGCTGACTACACAGGGTGTTTGGTTTCAGCGGTTTTGTAAAGAGCATCTGCGGCTCACGCCTTCGCGTAAATCTCCGCGTTCTTTTCCACGAACTCCAAGGCGTGGCTGGTCTATTGAAGAACACAATCTAAACTTAGAATGTATCACCATTCGTTTGGACAGTTGATTGAATGTTACCTATTCCTAAAGTTTGCTAGAGTACGGCGTGAACACTTTTTTGGAATCACGAAAGAAGAGATATGGATACTTTTGAGAATGCTACACCGCCGCAGGAACAGCCAGAGATGGTTTTGGCTCAATGCTGGGAGTGCGGCGAAAAGAAAATGTGTTACGAGCATCTCGTTTGCTGCACGGGAACCCGCTTCCATACTTGCCCAGAGTGCCGGAAGGAAATTGAACGCAGGGTTGCATGAATGATCACGAAGTCTACATGCGGCGGGCCATCGCACTGGCGGCGAATGTTCCCGATCTGCCCTTTGGGGCTTTGATCGTGGATGGCGACAGCGGCATAATCCTCTCAGAAGGCTGGAACAAGACTTCAGTCAATCCAACGTGGCACGGCGAAATCGACGCTATCAACGGGCTGTCTTCATCAGGTGTTGGCATCGAAGGGAATCGCCTCGTCTTGTACACGACCGCTGAGCCGTGTCCCATGTGCCAAGCAGCGGCGTTGTGGACTGGAATTGAAACGGTGGTTTTCGGCACTTCCATTCGTTCGCTTCAACGGCTGGGATGGCGGCAAATCGATATTCTGGCGCAAGAAGTCGTTCGTCGTAGCCCGGCGTGGCACTGCCAACTGATCGGCGGGGTGTTGGAGCGAGACTGTGACGCTCTGTTCCAGAAGGCTGACGTGCACCCCTAAATCGGCACCACGTCCTGAAAGAAAATCTGGGGGCGCGTCTAAGCTCGCCAACCGGGGCGCACTAGAGAGCAACCCCAGCCCAGTAGCGTTTGCCAGTGACCCCGCTACCGGGGTACGCTTGCACCCAGTTCGACCAACGTCTGCCCAGAAAAATGCAATGTGCGCTGCTGTTGGAGGAATGGTGGTCCCGCATCGTACAAGCTTGGTCTGTCGCCAGTCGCCAGCGGCACCGACGGTGGGTCTGGTTTACTCTTTGATCACGCTTCAGAGGTAATCGCATGGGATGGCTTTTCGCTTTTTTGATTGGAATCGTACTGTTCGGTGTCATCGCGATACTCGTTGACTCGCGAGGGCGACTCATGCAAGAGAAGGGAGATATTCAGCAAGAGAGTGACAGAATCGCTGAGGACAACAGTCGCCTCATGAACAGGATGAGCGGGGTTCTCAATGCCGACGCTGAGAGGGCCAAGGTGATCGCCGAAGCCAAACAGATAGGGGAACGATTTAATAAACAACTAGCTGAGGCAAAAGCGAAATACGCATCCTACAAGTCGCAGCGGGAGGACGAACTGCAGACTCTCGATGCAGAACTTGCTCCGCTACGCGTCGAGCACAAAGCATTGAGCGATGAGGTCGCGGCCGGGGACATGGGGTTCTTTAAAAGCGTGTACGCTTTTGCGACATCAGAGAAATATAAGCAGACGATCGAGGCAAACTGGCGAAAGCAAAAGGTGATGCTTACTGAAAAGACTGCCGCACAATGCTCACAGGCTTGGACGGTCAACGGCAGCACGTCCGAGGGGAAAAAGCAGTCTGACAAAACCCTCTCGCTCATGCTGCGCGCGTTTAACGGTGATTGTGATGCCGTAATCGCAAAGGTAAAGGCGACAAATTACAAGCAGATGGAGGCCCGAATCGAAAAAGCTTTTGAGACCATCAACAAAATGGGTTCAAAGCAGTTTTGTGAAATTAGTACTGAATACAAGACAGCGAAGCTTGAAGAATTGAGATTAGAGGTTGAACACGCCCAAAAGCTTGCAGCCGAGCGGGAGGAGCAGCGGTCGATCCGTGAGGAACTGCGTCAGCAGGCGGTCGCAGAAAAAGAATGGGAAAAAGCGCAGGATGAGGCTGAGCGGGAGGAAGAAAGATTTGGGGGCGCCCTTGAGCGAGCACGGCGAGATGCGGAGAACGCAAGTGCGGCCAAGCAGGCTGAGATGCTGGATCGGGTAAGGGAACTAGAAGCGATGGTTGCCGAGGCTCATGCGAAAAAAGAGCGAGCGATTTCGATGGCGCAGCAAACCCGAGCAGGCGTAGTCTACATTATTTCTAACATCGGCAGTTTTGGAACCAATGTCTATAAAATTGGTATGACGCGGCGACGCGACCCAATGGATCGTGTCTGGGAACTTTCAGACGCTTCTGTGCCATTCGACTTTGATGTTCACGCCATTATCCGAACTGATGATGCGCCGTCACTCGAAAATGAACTGCATCGCCGTTTTGCCGACAGGCGAATCAATGTCGTCAACGAAAGAAAGGAGTTTTTTCAAGTAACCATTCATGAAATTGCACAGGTCGTTCGTGAGCAATGTGGCGATATTGAGCTAACGCTTATTGCAGAGGCGGCCGAATTCATGCAGAGCGAGGCGTATCGCCTAGAGAACGGTCCAACGACTGCTGCAAGCAGGCTGTTTGCGATTGCAGGCGTTGCGATCGTCGAGGGTAGTTCGACCAATGGCCCGCCTCAACTAATCGCCTCCTGAACGTGGGAACGTATTAAAATCAGCCACTCAACTACCGTCTGTTCGAGAGGCATCCACTGCGTGCTGCTGTTGCGAGTGGCGGAAGATGAGCAAGGAAGAACGAGAGAATTTGATTGGGGCTAAAAATGAAACCAACAGACCCGGCGGCAAAGGAACCACCCCAAAAAAATCATATTGGTTACCAGTTCTTCATACTGGCCCTGTCCGTATGGGCTATTGGGGCGTTGTTTGTTTCCGTAGCCCTGCCCAGCGACAGCCAGGGGCATGCATTCCTTGAATACGCCGACTTGTTGGTTTGCTTGTTTTTCCTAGTTGATTTTGCCGTAACTCTCGCGAAATCGAAGAACCGCTGGCAATACTTCATCACATGGGGGTGGCTTGATCTGTTGTCATCGATCCCAATGCTGCCAGCTGCGAGACTTGGAAGGCTTGCCAGAGTACTCCGTTTGGTGCGTGTGATTCGTAGCATTCGCGCTACGCGGCTTCTCGCCTCTGCCATTCTCCAGCAGCGTGCAGAAAATACTTTTCTGGCTGTAGCGTTGGTGGGCATACTACTGACGATCACTTTTAGCATGGCACTGCTGCACTTTGAGGGCAAGACAGAGGGCAGCAACATCAAAACAGTAGAAGATGCCGTCTGGTGGTCCTTGGTCACGATTACAACGGTGGGCTCCGGTGACCGATTCCCCGTGACAACAGAGGGGCGGTTCTTAGCAGTGGTATTGATGTTTGCCGGTGCCGGCCTCGTTGGCACGTTTTCCGCATTCCTAGCATCGTGGTTTATCGGTGGTATTGAGCAAGAACAAAAATTAGAAACAGAAGGGCTGCGACAAGAGATCGTGGCCATGCGGCAAGAAATCCGCAACGCTTTGTCGCAAGGCTCTGGCCCCGTAAAAACCCAAGGTACTACCGCGATTTCAGGCGAAAGCACCCCGCTGTGAGCCTCCGTGTTTAGCCATGTTTTTGAGCCGCCGCATTTCGCCGGGAATGAAATACCTAAATCCCAAAACCGAACGAAACCCACTAGAAATGCAGCATTTATTTTTGCACGACTGCAAAAAATATAATTCGGCATCACTACCGAAATGCCACCGCACGTCCCTAGCGGTAATCCCACCTCGCCGAATTTTGTATATTCCAGCTAACGCCGGACCCGGACGCGAGCAAAATTGCACGGCCATAGACATTCCTTTAACCTCACCCTATGCCCTTGCACCCCCAGGCAGCCCTTGCCATCCAGCGCTCCGGCGACCTGCCGACCAACCTGTCGCCCGCGCAATTGCGCGTGGCGTATGAGACCCAGCGCCTGACCCTGTTGCCGGAAAAGCCGGCCATGGCGGTGACCTTCCAGCTTTCGATCCCCAGCGACTATGGCCCCATCCCGGCGCGCTTCTATCGCGCCACCAAGGGCAAGGGGCCCTGCCCGCTGCTAGTCTATTTTCATGGCGGCGGCTTCATGGTGGGTAGCCTAACGCTCTACGACACCACCTGCCGGCGGTTGGCAACCAATGGCGACTGCGCAGTGCTGTCGGTGGATTACCGCATGGCGCCGGAGACCCAGTTTCCCGGCGCGGTGTTGGACGCTTACGCTGCCACGCGCTGGGCCTCCGACAATGCCAACATGCTGAACATCGATCCGGAAAAGATCGCGGTGGGCGGCGACAGCGCCGGCGGCAACCTAGCGGCGGTGTTGGCACAGATGGCGCTCGATTCCAACGAGTTTAAGGTGGCGCTGCAGATCCTGATCTATCCCCTGACGGACCAGAGCCGCGCCTATCCGTCGTATGAGCGCAATGCCAGCGGTTACATGCTGACCACCGCGGCGCTCTACTGGTTCATGGACAATTACATTCCCGATCCCGAAGACCGCAAAGACCCCCGCGCTTCGCCCATGCTTCGCCCCAGCTTAGAAGGCCTGCCGCCCGCGCTGGTGATCAGCGCCGAGTTTGATCCCCTGGTGGATGAAAATGAAGCCTATGCCAAGCGGCTCCGCGAGGCGGGCGTGCCGACCGACTATGTCTGCTTCCCCGGCATGATCCACCCCTTCTTTACCCTGGGCGGCGTGATCGAGGACACCGCCAAGGCCGAGAAGCTATGCGGCGACGCGATGCGCAAGCTGGCCTGATGACAAAAGTCTGTTTTGCATTGGACTTGCTGGCCGCAACCAGTCGCCCCGCAGACACCATCGCCTTCACCCAAAGGGAAGGGCCACCCAACACAACGTAGGGAGTTACGACTTCGTGGCTGAGTTCACTCACGAGCGAAGACGTGCTCGAGCGGCTCCAGTGGCCTTTACTCGCTATTTGACTTGCTGTTATCGCCTTGTGGCCAGACAACAGTGCCATTCGGATCTTTTGAACCACTGTGGACTGTATGTTTTCGGAGACTCTTTCCATGCGACCTATCGTTCAGATTTCTCTCGACCTGACGAATATCGATGAGGCTCTTGAAACCGCGTCGCTTGCCATGAGAGCCGGAGTCGATTGGCTCGAAGCAGGCACCCCATTCATTCTGGCAGAAGGACTTCACGGCGTTCGCGCACTTCGCAATGCTTTTCCAAACGTTCCAATCGTTGCTGATCTCAAAACGATGGACGGCGGGTATCTCGAAGCCGAAATGATGGCCGGGGCAGGGGCAACACACGTGGTTGTCATGGCCAGAGCGCATGCCGAAACTCTGAAGTGCGTTGTGAAGGCAGGCCGCGACTTCAACGTGAAGGTAATGGGCGACAACATGGTCTGCCCCGATATGGTTGCGGGCGCACGCTGGCTCGAAGACCTCGGATGCGACTACGTCATTCACCACATCGGCTACGACGAGCGACGTGGCATTACCGCGATGGGTCAACCCATGCCCAGTCCACTCGATCAACTCGCCGAGGTTGTCGCTGCGGTGAAAGTACCGGTGCAAGCCGTTGGTGGACTCTCGCTTGAACAAGCAATTGCCTGCCCTCGCTACGGAGCTCCCTTAGTTGTGCTCGGTGCGCCACTCACCATCGATGCAGACGCCTTCAAAACCGCTGACGGGGATCTCGAGGCATCTCTGCGCATGATCTGTGATGCTATTCACAGTCAATCAGTTCAACACTAACACTCCCTCCCGAACCACAAAATAATGCCACGACTTGCTGCATTTCCAAAAGCTTATATGCAAGCACTCTGTCGAGAAGGCAGCATGCGCGTTCTCGAATGGCTGGATCTTGCTGCAACGTTGCCGATCGAGGGCGTCGAGTGGTATGCCGACTTTCTGGAAAATGCTGATCCTGCCCGCTGGCCCGAGTTTCGTGCCGCTGCCGCCGCTCGTGGCCTTTTGATTCCAATGGTTTGCTGCTCGCCCGACTTCACACATCCTGACCGGGCATTTCGAGAGCGAGAAATTGAAAAACAAAAGGGCTGGATCGACATGACGGCAGCTCTTGGAGGTAGTTTTTGTCGAGTGCTTTCGGGACAACGGCGACCAGAACTTTCAATCGACGAAGGCATCGAACTGGCCGCCACATCCATCGAAGCGTGTCTGCCGTATGCGAAAGCTTGCAGCGTGACGCTGATTCTCGAAAACCATTACAAAGATGACTTCTGGGAATTTCCGGAGTTTGCACAAAAGATGGAGGTCTTTTGTGCACTGGTCGCTCGAGTGCGACACTCTCACTTTGGTGTGAATTACGACCCCAGCAATGCATTTCTCGCCGGTGATAATCCGCTCGAACTGCTCGCACGCGTTTCGTCTCGCGTTGTCACAATGCACGCCAGCGATCGGTCGCTCATCAACGGCACTCTCGACGATCTACGCAGGGAAGAAACCGGATCGGAAGGATATGCCTCGCGTCTTCGTCACGGCGAAATCGGAAAAGGGCTCAACGATTTTGATGCCATTTTTACTGAACTTCGTCGGGTGGGGTTCGATGGCTGGATAAGCATCGAAGATGGCGTCGAAGGATTCGACCAACTGAGGCGAAGCGCCGACTTTCTCGTTGCCGCCATCGATCGACACTGGCCCGGCAACAAGGCGTAGCAGGAGACCTGTTGCCGAGTTCTGCTCGCGCTTTCTAACGTTCTGCTTTTCTTTCTTTATAAAGATCACCATTCAATACACTGTTTTTTCAAAAGGATCTCTTCTATGAATGCTGCTGTTGTCAATTTTTCGTCGTCGCCACACTCCGTTGAACTCCGAAATATCCCACTCCCTGATTTTCACGACGAGGATGTTCTTCTCGAAGTAGCCAACGTCGGCGTCTGTGGATCAGATCTCCATCAGTGGACCGGCGATCATTCTTGGCAGGTAAACTACCCAGTCGTTCTGGGACATGAGTTTGCAGGTCGAATTTTCAAGTGCGGGAAATCGGTCTGCGGATGGAAGGAAGGGGACCGCGTTGTCAGTGAGACCGCCGCCATCATCGATCCCAACAATCCACTGTCGCGACGCGGCCTTTACAACCTCGATCCCACACGCAAAGGATTCGGCTACGGTGTCGATGGTGCCATGACGCGTTACGTCAAAGTGCCTTCCCGTATTTTGCACAGTGTTCCAGATTCAATTCCTTTCGAACAAGCCTGCCTTACGGAGCCCTGTTGCGTTGCATTCAATGCCACGATTCGAAACGCGAGAATTGAACCAGGAGATCGAATCGTCGTACTCGGTCCCGGAACAATCGGCATCCTGTGCGCTGCAATGGCACGATTGGCCGGTGCGCAGGTGGCACTGGTAGGACTCGATCGCGACAAGGGCCGATTGGAAGTGGCACGGGCGTATGGATGCGATATTGTCATCGGCGACGCATCAGAATGGGCGAACACTCGTGACGGCCTCGGTGCGGATGGTGTGATTGATGCCGCAGGCGTTAGCGTCACACTCAAAGCGGCGATCGACCTCGTGCGCCCGGCGGGATGGATCAGTAAGGTCGGATGGGGACGCGATCCACTCAACTTTTCACTCGATACGTTGGTGCAGAAAAATGTCACGCTGCAGGGCAGTTTTAGCCACAACTGGCCTATTTGGGAGCGAGTTCTGGCACTGATGAGTTCTGGTCAGCTTGATGTGAAGCCAATTATTGGAGGAGTCTGGCCGATTGCAAAGTGGCACGATGCTTTTGAAGCAATGCATAGAGGAGACGTCGTAAAAAGCGTGCTGAAACTTGAGTGATTCTGCTGAGAGACAAATGGTTTTATCCAATTGTTTCATCCATACGTCCGTGATTACACCCCTCGATACTTGAGGTTTTCATGCGCCTGGCAAACAAAGTTATTCTTATCACCGGGAGTGCAACGGGTATTGGCAAGGCCATCGCCATTGCCTGTGTCGCCGAGGGCGCCCGCGTTGTTATCCACGGTCTGGAAAGTATGCTTGCGGCAGATGTCGTGAAGCAGGTGGGGCCGGACAGGGCTGTGTCGTACATTGAGGATCTGACACATGAAGGCTGCCCACAACGGCTAATCGATCTGGCCATCACGACATTCGGGAAGCTCGATGCGGTTGTCAACAATGCCGCGATCGTGTCAACGGGTACGATTCACACGACCGATGCCGCCAGCTTTACCCGAACGATCGCAGTCAACACGCTGTCACCGCTGCTTTTGATACAGGCGGCGTTGCCGCACCTTCGTCAGGCAAAAGGCGCTGTGCTAAATATCGGCAGCGTCAATGCCTACTGCGGAGAACCAAATCTGCTTGGCTATTCGATGAGCAAAGGTGCCCTCATGACGCTCACTCGCAATCTCGGCGACACGCTCTTTCGCGAAGATTCTGTGCGAGTCAACCAGATCAATCCCGGCTGGGTGCTCACCGATAATGAACGTGCGCGGAAGAAGTCGCACGGACTTCCCGACGATTGGCCTGCGGCATTGCCGGCAACGATCGCTCCTTCTGGACGCATTCTCTTTCCCGAGGAAATCGCGATTGCAGCAATCTACTGGATCTCTGACGAAAGTGCTGCGATGAGCGGTCAGGTGGTTGATCTCGAACAATACCCGCTGATCGGACGCAATCCGCCCAAGACGATTCGGTAGACGCATCCCGCCGCACCTACTCCGGCAGGTGCACATTGAAAATCACGGCCTGAGAAACCACGCCTTCGTCTTGCGGCGTCATTGCGCGAGGCAGCGGACATCGCGGCGGCGAACCCATGAGCTTTCGTTGTATCGTCTACGCTTTTTCACAGACGCTTCGCTGGCTGCCGAGACCATCGATCGACAGCGCGACAATATCGCCTGCCTTGAGATACTCTGGCGGCTTGCAGCCCATGCCGACACCAGGAGGCGTGCCGGTAATCACCACATCACCAGCCTCCAGCGTGAGAAATTGCGAAAGGTAGTGCACGACAAACCATACATCAAAAATCATGGTCGATGTGTTGCCCGTCTGGCGGCGCGTGCCATTGACATCAAGAGCTAGACCGAGCTTCTGCGGATCGGGCACCTCGTCGGCCGTCACAAGCCAAGGACCCAGCGGCAGGAAATGATCGCACGACTTGCCTTTGCTCCATTGACCGCCTCGTTCAATCTGAAAGGCTCGCTCCGACACATCGTTGGCAATACAGAATCCGGCCACCACATCGCGAGCGGCTGCCGGCGACGCGAGGTAATGTGCATCGCGGCCAATGATCACACCCAACTCCACCTCCCAGTCGGTCTTCTCGCTCCCGCGGGGAATGAGGATCGAGTCCTGCGGGCCACAGATGGCCGAGGTCGCCTTCATAAACAGGATCGGCTCGCTGGGAATCGCCGCACCTGTCTCCTTGGCGTGGTCTGAGTAGTTGAGCCCAATGGCAAACACGTTTCGAGGCCTAGCAACAGGCGGTCCAATCCGAACGCCCCGCGGTGCATCGGGCAATGAGTCGGGCTTCGCAGCAAGCAGACGCAGTTTGTCGATGCCACCGCCTGAAAAAAACGCATGGTCGTAATCCGAAACATGCGATGAACAGTCTTTGATTTTCCCATCGGCCACCACAATTCCAGGCTTTTCGGCTCCGGATGCCCCAAAACGAATCAGTCGCATGCAATACAGCCTTTGTGGTTGTGTGGGTTGAAATCCAACGCATTGACGCGTCGCAAATCTACCACGTCGCTCCCGGAAAGCGTACACTCGCCGGCCTGTGCCGCACTCCAAAGCAACTTCTCTGTGGAATACTCAACGATGCCACCAGCCACATTCCTTCTTTTTGTATCGATGTTTGCGGCGGGAGAGAAGGGGGGAGTTCAAGCATTTCATTTGGATTCCAAGACGGGCGAAATTGCCTCCCGCACGCTGACTACCGGCGTAGAAAACCCTTTTTTTCTAGCACTCTCACCCGACCGTCAAACGCTCTATTCGATCCATGCCAAAAAATTCGGCTCCGCTGACAACGAGGAGGTTGCGGCGTATCGGATCCTGAACCACGAAGGCGAACTCAAACTGCTCAACCGGCAGTCGGCCCGCGGCAGTGCCGCTTGCTTTCTGGACATCGATTCGACAGGGCACACGCTCCTGGTGGCTAACTACTCGACGGGGAGCGTGGCGTCGCTGCCAATCGCGGCCGATGGATCGCTCGGAGAAGTGGCATCGTTCTGCCAGCACACCGGATCGAGCGTCAACGCATCACGGCAAAAAGAACCGCATGCACACTCAATCGTCAAGAGCCCCGACAATCGGTTTGCGTATGCGGCCGACCTCGGTACCGATCGGATTCTCTGCTACCGGCTTGATCCCACAACGGCCACGCTGACGCCAAACGATCCTCCGTTTGGCATGTCGCCCGCCGGTGCGGGGCCTCGGCATCTGGCTTTTCACACAAACGCTCGCTACCTCTACGCAATCAACGAACTCACCAACTCCGTGAGCGTGTTTGCCTATGATGCGAAGACCGGAGCCTTGAGCGAGCAGCAGACGATCTCAACGCTCCCGCCCGACTTCACTGGCACAAGCTACTGTGCCGATCTCAAGATCAGCCCCGACGGCCGATTTCTTTACGGCACCAACCGGGGGCACGACAGCATCGCGATCTTTCGTATCGGCGATGACGCACAACTCACGAACGTTCAAATTGTGCCGAGTCGTGGCAAAGGCCCTCAAAATATCGCTTTGACTCCCGACGGATCGCTCCTGTTGTGCGCCAACATGCCCGGCAACAACCTATCGCTTTTTCGCGTCGACCGTTCCAGTGGCACATTGCAACCCATCGGTGAACCGACTGCCATCCCGTCCCCGGCCTGCATCGTGCTCGTGCCGGTCAAATAAAGCCTATTCACGACGGCCTATAATCCGACCGCCTGACGGGGGTTGCGGTCGATCAGGCGGCCGATGGCTTCGGTGGAGAGGCCAAGGTGGTTGGCTAGATTCTCCCGAATCTGCGGCATCGTCACGGTCGAACCAGCGAGCATCCGAGCGCCAGGCCTGCGGGCTACGCCGCTCTCATCCACCTCAACGGTGCCGCCTGAGAGTTGAAATACACCAGGGCCCATCTTTGCAGCCACGATTGTGTCGGTCACCATGATGCTGCGATCAATACCTGAGACGGCAAGGTAGTTCTTGAGTGCAAAAAATGGCACGTGCACTCCATCCGGAATGAAACACACCCAGAGCCGATCGGAGAGCGACAACGCCCGCTGGATAATGTTGTCGTGACGGGGCAGATTCATAGCACAGCCGTTGCCCAGGTGCGTGACCATCGATAAGCCCGCGTCAATCGCCTCGCGAAGCTCTTCCAGCGTGGGATCGCAATGACCGGCCGACACGGTAATGCCTTGGGAGGAAAGAAAGCGGGTGGTAGCGAGACCCTGATCATTTTCGGGTGCGAGCGTTACGAGGCGGGTGTGTCCTTGGGCTGCATCGAGGAGCCGCTGCATATCATCCACATTGGCAGCCCGCACGCACTCCGGAGGGTGAGCCCCGATGCAGTTGAGATTCAAAAATGGGCCCTCAATGTGAAAGCCAGCAATCATCCGGGCAATGACAGGATCAGCTTCGCGAAATGCGACCAGCTTCGACAACTTACCGCAAAGGGCGTCGATGGTATCGGTGATGACCGTGGCAAGAATGCCGTCGACGCCGTCGGAGGCGAGTTCTTCGCACGCACGGCGGCATTGTTGAATCGTGAGGTCGCCTGAACAAAAATCAGCGCCACAGTAGCCGTTGACTTGGATATCGAATGGTTTCATGTCGTGATCGCGATTCCGCCCACTCGCAGGCCTACCCACACGGCCATAAGGGCCGCCACATTGGTGCCAATCATATACGCCAAGGCCACAAACGGGCGGCCACCTTCCAGTATTTCAACTGACTGGAATGCGTAGGTGGAGTAGGTCGTAAAGCCGCCAAGTAAGCCGATGAGCAAGGCCGGTTCAATTGCAGGATGAATCGCACCCTGACCTCGCGACCAGCCTACGATTGTTCCAAAAACAAACGAACCAATCACGTTCACTGCCAGCGTGCCCCATGGAAAACCACTTCCCAACCAAGCCGTAACCAATGCAGCAAATCCTGCCCTTCCAAGCGTGCCAATCGCGCCTCCTGCAGCCAACACAATCGCGTGGGTAAGGAGTGTCATGCACATGCCTTGTGAGAATATTCCTACTTCTGTCCCGAATTGTGGCGTTGTACCACACAACCCCATTAAATTTCTAGAAAAATGACGTTATTTTGATCGCATAAAACATTATTTCTGCATTGCAAAACCGGATTCATTTTGGTGCCTGCTGGCCGTCTCGGCTGTAGCCTCGTGGAACTGCTGGTCGTTATCGCGATCATTGGGGCCGTTGCTGCCCGCGATGGAACGACGCGCTGCCTGCCACCGGCTGGGAACTGCTCGTTGTGCCGTTTTAGAGGAGCCAACGCTGGCCGCCAAATCTCTCTTTTGACTCCCTTTGGAATTCCGGGAGGCCCGAGGCGCTTTCACGCCCACCACGATATACTCTCGGCCCTCTCGTTGCGGCTAGGTTTGAACCTAGTTCGCGCTGTTGCATCCCTGTCAATTTCTCTTTTTAGGAATCGCTTACCTCCCAATGATTGCATCGCACAACCGCATTCTTTTTGTAGGCTTTGGCGCTGTTGCCCGCTGCACCCTTCCGATTTTGTTGAGCCACCTCAAGGTGTCGCCAACCCAGATCACCATTCTGGATTTTGATCCCAACGAGTCCGCCCTCAAGCCATGGATCGAAAAGGGCGTTACGTTTGTGCAAGAAAAGATCGGGCCTGAGAATTTGGGTGCCGTGCTTGCGCAACACGTGTCAGTTGGCGACCTCCTCATCGACTTGGCTTGGAATATCGACTGCTGCGAGATCGTGCAGTGGTGCCATGATCACGGCGTGATGTACCTCAACACATCGGTTGAACTGTGGGATCCCTACGAACACTCCAAGAACGCGCACCCGTCACGCCTCACGCTCTACTGGCGGCACAACAATCTCCGGCGAATGGTTGCCGGATGGTCGTCCCCCGGTCCTACCGCCGTGCTCGAGCACGGCGCAAATCCTGGCCTCATCAGCCATTTCACAAAACAGGCTTTATTAGACATCGCCGCGAAGTGCTTGGCGGAAAAGAAGTTTGTTGGCCAACAGGCTGAGCGAATTCAACAGCACGTGAAGTCGCTGGAGTTTAATCATCTCGCTCACGAACTCGGAGTGAAGGTGATTCATTGCAGCGAACGCGACACGCAGATCACCAACCGCCCAAAAGAAGTCGACGAATTTGTCAACACATGGAGCGTCGAGGGCTTCCGCGAGGAGGGCACGACCACTGCCGAGATGGGATGGGGCACGCACGAGAAAGAACTGCCGCCGTTTGCCTACCAGCATTCTGATGGCCCAAAGAGCCAAATCTGTATGGCCCGCATGGGAATGAATACGTTTGTTGTGAGTTGGGTGCCCAGTTACAACATCGTGGGAATGGTGGTGCGACACGGCGAAGCTTTCAGCATCACAGAAAACCTCTCCGTGCTGGATGCCAGCGGCAACGCCATCTATCGTCCAACGGTGCATTACGCCTACTGCCCGTGCGACGCGGCCATTGCAAGCCTCAACGAACTCCGCGGCTACGACTACAAACTCCAGCCTCGTATTCGGATCATGACCGATGAGATCACCAGCGGCTCTGATATTCTCGGAGCCCTCGTCATGGGCCATCCGTTGACCTCGTGGTGGTGTGGTTCGGATCTCTCGATCGAGGAATCTCGCCGCCTCGTACCCCACCAAAACGCCACGACGATGCAAGTCGCTATCTCCGTCGTGGCTGCCTGCATGTGGATGATCCAGCACCCCGATCGAGGCGTGAACCTGCCTGATGATCTGCCGCACGACTTCGTACTGAATATCGCCAAGCCCTACCTTGGAACGTTCATTTCGATGCAGTCGGATTGGACGCCTCTCAAACACTACACGAATGCCTTTCATGGCTACAATCAGCCACAGATCGATCCGGCCGATCCTTGGCAGTTTAAAAACTTCTTGCTCACCGACGGAGATTAATCGGAGCCATGAACCTATGAAGCCATCTGCGCTGCTCACACTCGCGAAGAAGCACGGCACGCCCCTCTTTGTGGTTGACCACAAGGAACTCCGGAAAAACTACGCTCTCTTTCACAAGCATTTTCCTCGCGTACAGATCTACTATGCCGTGAAGGTCAACAGCGATCCGGCAATCGTCGGCTCGTTCTATAAACTCGGCGGCAGCTTCGACGTGGCGAGCATGCAGGAGTTTCACACCGTCCATGAATTCATAGCGAAGCTGCCCGCCAAGCAGCGACAAGACTTCATCTGGGATCGGATTATCTATGCCAACCCAATCAAGCCAGTTGAAACTCTTCGCGAACTCGATCAATACAAACCGCTTGTTACCTACGACAACCACGAGGAGGTAAAGAAGATCGCGAAGCACGCGCCTCACGCCGGCCTCGCCCTGCGACTGCGGGTGCCCAACACGGGCTCAATGGTTGAACTTTCCAGCAAGTTTGGGGCATTACCCGGAGAAGCCGTCGAGTTGATCGAATACGCACACCAACACAAACTCGTGGTGGAAGGGCTTTCATTTCACGTCGGGAGCCAGTGCACCAACCCGCAAAATTTTATCCAAGCCCTGCACCTGAGCGCTGGAGTATTCGCAGAGGCAAAGTCGCGTGGCTACGATCTCAAGCTTCTCGATATCGGCGGCGGGTTTCCGGCGGCGTACGACGAGAGCGTGCCTGCCTTCAGCACGCTCGCCAAAAAGATCAATCATGAAATCAACCGGCTCTTCCCGAAGAACATCGAGATTCTGGCCGAGCCAGGCCGATTTCTAGTGGCGTCGGCCGGCAATGCCGTGTCGAAGATCATCGGCAAGGCTTTCCGGAACGACAAGCTTTGTTATTACGTCGACGATGGCGTGTACCACACATACTCCGGTGTGATTTTTGATCACTGCACCTACCACATGAAGAGTTTTAGAAAGGGGGCCACGCAGATCTGCGCGGTCTTCGGGCCCACGTGCGATGCCCTCGATACGATTAGCCTCTCCGAACAGTTGCCCAATCTTGAACTCGGCGACTACCTCTACAGTGAGAATATCGGGGCCTATTCTGCCGCTAGTTCCACGCACTTCAATGGCTTTCCTCCTGCGAAGGTCGTGCATATCAACGAATAACAGGATTCGAAGGGGCAGGTTAGCGAGGAATCATGATCATGTTTGAACATACCTCTCAGCCACTCTTGCCCCGGCGTGCATTCGTCGCTCGTGTACTCGTTCATTTGGCTATGGCGATTGTGACCGTGGGCGTAGCCCTTGGCGTGGGCATCTTGGGCTACCACTTTCTGGGTGGTCTTCAGTGGATTGATGCGCTGGTGAATGCTTCGATGATTCTGGGCGGCATGGGCCCCGTGGATCTGATTACGAGCCAAAGCGGCAAGCTCTTTACGTCATTTTACGCGCTTTTTTCTGGGCTGTTCTTCATTGGAGTGGCCTCGCTTGCAATCGCGCCGTTTGTGCATCGCATCATGCACCGCATGCATCTCGACCAAAAATAGACCGAATCTGTGCTCGGTGTTTAGTCCCGTTCTTCTACCGGCGAACCGCCTCGATGAGGTGGTATTTTTTTACGCATTCGCTGGCAACATTGAGCCACGTTTCCGGCAAATGCTCGATGTACCAGGTTGGCTGCTTCGTGACGATTAAGAGCGTGCCGCCCGGAGCAAGAGCTCGTCTGGCTGCCTCAATAAAAAGTGTGGCAATCCGAAAATCGGAGTAGTACGGCGGATTAGCAAGCGCCAGATCGTAACTGCCGGGTTCTGGCACGTTGCCTTGGGCTTCTAGAGCTACTGAAATGTTCGGCAGGCTATTGGATGAAGCTCCTCGCAGCGTGCACTCAACAGCCCGGGCTGAACTATCAAATGCATGCACGTGCACTGAAGGATCCCGCGCCGCGATTCCCAGTGTAACGCAACCGGAGCCGCATCCAACATCCACAACGCGAGCCTGTGGGGCAACGTCCACCGCATCGAGCAAGTGCCTGGCACCTGGATCGATACGACGGTGCGCAAACACGCCCGGGCGAGTGCAGGCGTTGAGCAGGCGATCTCGGTCGCGAAAGATGAGTTCGCAGGAGAAATCTCGCATGCGAGGCAGTTCGCGGGTTTTCTGGACGATGTAGGCGACCGTTTCCTTTGCGGGGCGCACGCGCACCGTCTCCCCTGTTTCGGCCAGTTGCTCGCGCAACCAACGGTCTTTCGGATTGTCGATCGCCGCCACGAGATGCCCCCCGATCGCTAGATTTACGATCGCCGCCTGGATCACATCGCGAGTGAGTTCGGCTTCGCCATCCATTGAGAGCGGCACAACCGCCACGTCGTACGGCCCAGTCGGCATATCGGCTGCGCAACAGAGGCGCGGCAAGCCCGGCGTTGGCTGGAGAGGGCTCTCAACTGGAAAGACTTCCTGACAGACCAGATCGTGCCGATAGAGATCCAGAAACCAGGCTGTTACCAGGGATGCGGGTCGCTCCTGCGCAAGCGATCTGGCGGCCTGCGCGCGGCCCACTGTGGTGCAGACAATCCGTTCGCCTGAGAGTCCTCGTGCCACCTCCAGCGCATGCGCTTCGGCTGGCCTGGCAGGCAGCGTTTCGCGAAGAGGATCTGCGGGTAACATCGGCATGGCGATATGAGAGCAATTCACCTGCTCCACCAGATACAGGCAACGGTTTGCCTCGCAATCGAAGCCGTTGTCTATAGCTTCTATTGCTCGGGGCCGCCACCCTGCCCACCTCGTCGCCGCTCCATTTCCTGCGCCAACTTTACAAGTTCGCTCCGGTCGAGTTTACCGTCCTGGTCAGCGTCAAAACTCATGGCACGCTCGATAAATCGCTCGGTGCTCGGTGGGCCACCCTGGCCGTCGCGATCTTCACGGCTTCCGGGACCGCCACCACCTTCTCGCGATTCACGAGGAGCCCTACCCTCAGTGGGCGGGTTCCGAGGAGGCCCCGCTCGGGGCCCATCCGATCCGTCAGCGTTTCTTTGGCCACGGCGTGGAGGCCCACCTTCAAGCCCTCGCTCACCACCATCCTGCCCACCGCGCGGACCCCTTCCGCCTCGCATCATAGGAGGCATGGATGGCCTAGGCGGCTGGAATTCCTCGTCGCTTAACGCGCCATCCCCATCTGCATCGAGCGACAGAATAGCGGACGATGCATTTTTAATCTCATCGGCATCGAGCACATGATCGTGATTGGTGTCCAGCGCACCCCGTAGAGGGTCAGGGCGATGACCTTCTGGCCTCTCCGGTGGCTGTGCAATCGCAATTGCACCCAAAGCAATCATCGCTACGACGGCAACTGTGCCACCGCCCATCCACACGATGCGTTTCATAACGCACTCCTTATTTTGAGAAACATCCGATCACGCAGGCCAGATCACGCATCTATTCAACGATCATGACTCGAAAAAGTTTCTGGCTTTTCCCTGCATTTACTGGAGATATTCATTGGACCACGTGCGAAAGAGCTCGCCACGAGGCACGCGAGCGGCATCCTCCCGCATCACTTCGGGCGTGCGACGAATCACCCTGACAGTCTTGCGACGGTAGATTCGAGTGCGTGTGTGGGCCACAGCGGCCGGGCCCGTGTTGCGTGGTGGTGGCTCAATCGGGCTCACCTGAAGTAAAGCCGGCGGTTCAGAATCCTGAGCCATTCCACATGTGGAAAAAACAGAGGCCAACACAACGGCCGCGAAGGCTGATCGTTGACCGAAAACGTTTTTCTCCATGGGAGTGATTCCTCTTTCCGCTATCGCACGCCACTTACGGGCCACTCGGACTCTTTTTTTCCGGGAGCGGATCGAGCGTGAGCGGATCTCGCAGCGGTAGGTGCTGAACATTACCGCCAAAGAACTCATTCATGTTCGCTCGCTTACCGCTATCGCCAGGAGCGATCGCGCTCCAATCGCCCACCACCAAAATTGCCATCTTCTCCGGATCCAGATGCTGCCTCGCCACACGCTGGATATCCTCGCGAGTCACGGCCTTTACTTTGTCGCGAAATGTAGTCCAGAAATCCTTTGGACGCTTCGTCCACTCGTCGGCCACAAACACCCGCAGAAGCTGAGGCTTGCTCTCGAACTGCCGTGGAAATGTTTCGATCAAGCTCTGCTTTGCCGTTTCAAGTTCCTCTACCGTAACGAGTTTATCACGCATGTCGCGAATCTGATCGAGCACGATCTTGGTGGCCAGTGCCACCGTTGGATTCTTGCTTTCGAAGCCGGCCCGGAAGTCGCCAGGATAATACACCTTCGGCATGAGCGAGGAACGCACCGAGTAAGCCAGTCCTTCATTGCTCCGCACCTGCTGCATAAGCCGACTTGTAAACCCACCGCCGCCAAGAATATCGTTCAAGAGCATGAGCGGAATCGCATCGGGATCGTCGCGAGCGATCGACCGCATGCCCATGACGACCTTGCCTTGCGGAATGTCCTTTGGCACGTGATAGAGGCCTGGCTTCAGAACGGCTGTCGGCGCGACAGGATCCGCGACCTCAGCGCCTCGCTCCCAACCACTCAATGCTTTTTCGAGCTTGGACAGCATCTCTTTTTCTTCAAAGTCACCTGACACAGAAATGATCATATTCCCAGGATGGATAATCTGCCGATGCATCTTCGCGAGCCGATCCTTCGATATCGCGGCGACCGTCGCACCGGTTGGTTCTCCCGCTTCGAAATGGTCCGCCCCGTAAAGAAGCCGCTTCCATTCCCTAGAAAGAATCGAGGCGGCATCGTCGTTGCGCTGCTTCAGGCCTTCGATCACGCTCGCCCGATTGGTTTCAAGCCGCTGTGGATCAAATGCCGGCGCCCGCAGCATGCCTAAAAAGAGCGCGAGGCTCTCGTCAAAATTGGCTGCAAGGCAATTCATCGTGGCCGTTGTAAAAGCGTCGCTGGCAGTGACAGCCACCTCCGTCGCCAAAAAATCGAGCGTCTCGTCAAACGCCGCAGCAGCAACCTTGTCCGTGCCTCCCTCGCGAATCATTTTGGCTGTCATCGAAGCCAGTCCTGGCATATCGGCCGGGTCGAGCGATGAACCACCCTTGAACGTGACCGAAAGGTTCACCAGCGGAAACTCATGCGAAGGAGCGAGATACACAACAGTCGTATCGGAGAGCACACGACGAAAGTTCGCTGCGTTCGGTGGAGTGAACTCGAGTGGAGCAAAGGCGATGGCCTCCGGCCGAGCAGGAATGGCAACGCCGCCCGAGGCGGTCGCAGAATCGCTGTGAACTGCCGCCGAGGGCAACTCTTTCTGCAAACTTTCCTTGGGTAAAAGGAGTATCAATGCTACGACGCCACACACCACCAGAATTGCAACCAGACGCTTGTCCATCGATTCGCTTGCCTTTTTAAAAAAATCTTGGAACGCCCTCCACCGACACACTCACACCCCGCACTCGCACGCACAGGCTAGGACTATTCTCGCTGAAAAACCGCCACGCTACGGTTGGTTTGAGCAAAATATTTCTTGGCCACCCGCCGGATATCGGCCGCCGTTACGGCCTCATATTTTTTCGGACCGTCGTTAATCTCCCGCCAGTCAAGGATCGCATCGGCAAAGGCCAGCTGAATCAGCAGCGACATATTGTTTTCCAGTCGCCGGTAGTTGCCGGCTGCAACGCGATTTTTCACTTTGCGCAGTTCGCGCTCCGGCAGTTCTTGTTGCTGAAGTTTTTTGAGCTCCTCGTACCACGCGTTTTCCAAGACGTCTGGCGTGGCCTCGCCACGAGTCTCCGCCTCAAACGCAAAGAGGCCGGCGTGCTTGCGAGTGTCGGAGCTCGCGCGAGCGCTCGATGCAATGCCGCGGCCTTCGACGAGCCCGGTGTAGAGCCGCCCCGTGCGTTCGTTGAGCACTTCAGCCAGCATGTCCAGCGGATAGCTGTCAACATGGCCGGCCGGCACAGTGTGGTAACGAATCTCTATCGACGGAGGAAAATCGCCGCTCGCGTTCATCCGCTGCTCTGCCAGTTGCTCCACCTCGAGCGTCACCACAGGCTGCGGCTTGCGAGTGCCGGGATCGAGCCGCGAAAAATATTTTGTAATCATCGCCTTTGCCTTGGACGGATCAAAATCGCCCACCACGATGCCTACTAAATTACCGGGGCGGTAATAGGTGTTCCAATACTCCTGCGCCTGATCAAACGTGTAGCTATTCAAGTCGCTCGGCCAGCCAATCACCGGCCACGCATAACCGCACGAGGCCCAAAACATCGCATCGAATTGCTCCTGAAACCTGCCGGTTGGCGTGCTGTCGGTGCGCAATCGCCTCTCTTCGTGCACCACGTCCCGCTCGGAGTAAAACTCGCGAAACACGCTGTCGTGCAAACGGTCGCTCTCCATCCAAGCCCACAGTTCCAATTTGTTTGCTGGCACTGTGATGAAGTAGCAGGTGAGATCATGGCTGGTGAAAGCATTCATGCCGCTGCCGCCAGCCTTTGTGTAGACCTGATCAAACTCATCCTTCACGATCGTAGCCGCATCGGGGCCGCCCTCGCCGCGGCCCTGCTGCGCTCGAATGAGCGTGTCGAGTTTGCCTCGCAACAGACGCAGTTCCTGCGTGTCGTTGGCGGGGTCCCACGGATCGGCAATTTCGCCTCGGTTGAACCGCTGGTATTGCCCTGTCCACACAAGCCGGTTGATCTCATCTCGAATGGTCTTCTGCTCGGCGCGGTATTTCGCATCCTGTTTCGGATCGCGAGTCCCGATCGTGCCGGTGCCTTTGAACATCATGTGCTCAAAGAAGTGGCTGATGCCCGTGATGCCGGGCCGCTCATCCACGCTGCCCACCTTCGCGACCCATCCGGCGCTCACAACATTGGGTTGGTCGCTACGCGGCACCAGCAAAAACTGCATGCCATTGGGGAGCGTCAACTCTTCGACGGCAACCTGCTGGGCTTCTGCGACAGAGGCAGCCAGTAAAAGTGACAGACCAAAAGCAACGGCAAAAAAAAGGGCACACTCGGCCAGCGATCGCGTACGCAACATGCAACGATTTCCACAGCAGGGTAGAACGAAGCCTCCGACAACACTAGCTTTATAGACGAAGCAGCCTCCAATGGGCTAATCCAAGCGACGTACGAGCCGCCCGCTTGGCCAGCACGAGCGGGCATGCGTGTCATGCATGGCAGCATTGCAAACGTGATCTGCCCCACAAGCACCCATTCCGGAGCGATAAAACCGGGTGGCGGACCATTGGTCTTCTTCTGAATCAGTGAGCGATCTCATCTGGCTCGGCCAGAATAGTGGCGAGCAACTCACCGAGGGCGAGGAGACCCGCGAGACGGTCCAGTTCGTCGCGCTCATTCGGGGGCATCTGTCGCACGATCTGTCGGAGGTCGCGCCGGCTCTTATGGCTTCCCTTCGATACCCATGCGAGCTTCGATGCTGCCGCGTCGGGCCGCGACACAACCGGAATCCACATGCCCTCAAAGATTTCGAGCAACGTTGAACGGTCCAATTCGCCGGGGATCATCTCGCGGGGGTAGATGTCGATCTTGAGCGCTTCGTCTATGTCGAATAGCTGGAACATTGACCTGGCCTCGACGGCGTCACGAATGGCCTCGGCATCGAGCATGAAGCCCGCCTCGATGGCCGCGGTGATGAAGGTTTCAAGCGTGCGCGCAAGCGCTGGGTTGTCGACCACGATATCGATGTCCTGTGTCATCCGTGGCTCGCCGTAGGCGACACTCGTAATACCACCCGTCAGATGAAACCGTACGCCGTGCTGCGTCAGAATGCCGAGCAACCGCGACAGCGTGTCTCGAAATATCTCAGTCGGGTACATGATCAAGCATCCGCTGTATCAGTCTTCGAGATGTGGCATCCGAACCATACAGCCGCATTGCCGTTTCCCATTTCAGCCGCGCCGGAGGAATGGGACCGGTGCGAGCGAGGATCTCCCGACCAATAAAGCCCCGAGCCCACGCGAACAGGGCAGCAGCCCGCGCCACGCGGAGATGCACCGGTAGAGCATCGATCGCTTCGCGGAATCGGACGTCGGTAGTGCTCTGCGGCATTTGCATCGCAGCATCCTACGCCAACACGCCCGGATACAGAAGCTTGCAGGCGCATCCGATTCAGACGGGCATGGGATTGTCTAGGCGACGGAACTGGCGGAAGCTCGACAAGCATTTGGATTTTTCGACCCTGCTGAGCCGGAATGTGCCCCAGAGGCACATCAAGAGAAAAAGCCACCGCGAGGAGACTTCTGCTCGTTCCGGAGCCAGTTGTGGCACCGGCACCTTCTCTCAACAATGCAAGACATAGACCGATTACACTTCGCACGGGCAAAGAACGTTACCCAAAGACCACCGTGCCGCGGCCGTGCAGAAACACACGCTCTTCGAGGACGACTCGCACCGCACGAGCCAAAACTAATTTCTCCACATCGCGGCCGGCCTGGGCCATGCGGTCGGGCGTGAATGTGTGGTCGACGGCGATCACGTCTTGCGCGATGATGGGCCCATCATCCAGTTCGGGTGTCACGAAATGAGCCGTGGCGCCTATCACCTTCACTCCCCGTTCAAACGCCTGGCGGTAGGCGCTCGCACCGGCAAAGGCCGGTAGAAATGAGTGGTGAATGTTTACGATTCGGTGCGGGTACCGACGGATTGCTTGCTCCGAGAGCACCCGCATGTACCTGGCCAAAACAACATAGGCCGGCGAATAGCCATCGATCACATGCAGCAATTGCTCCTCGTGTGATTCCCGTGACACGCCGGCGTGTGGCAGATGGTGAAACGGCACGTCAAACCGCTCCACCAATTCGCGCAGCACGTTGTGATTGCTCACCACCGCTTTGATCTGCCCCGGCAGGTCGCCGCAGGCATCCTTCAGCAGCAGTTCGCCGAGGCAATGCGGCTCGCTTGTGGCACAGATCACGATCGGGCGACGGCCTGCGCGAGTCACTCGCACGCAGGCCGCACGCGGCAGCACGCGGGCCAGATCGGCTTCCAGTTCCGGCACGGCCACCGGCCCATCCATGCAGGCCACCTCGGCCCGAAAAAAGAAGTGCCCGGCGAGCGAGTCTACAAACTCGTGGTTGCTCACGATGTTGAGCCGCCGCGATCCCAAGACGCCGGTGATCCGGTGAATCAAGCCCACCTCGTCCGGGCAGTCTACTAAGACGATCTCGTGATCTGATGCCTGTGGGTTCATGCCGGCACCCATGCCAGCACGACATCCTCGACAGAGACGTCCGTTTTCTTGGCGGCAATCTCGATCTGCTCCAGTGGAATCTTATCGGGATTCGTTTGCAGCCTGATCTGCTCAAGCTCCCAGGCCACCTCGTCTTCCAGCAGTTTTTTTCGCTCCTCTAGGCTCGAGAGGCTCTCCTCGGCGTGAACCACATCGGCCTGCTGCCTTGTAGCTCGGCTGGCCGATCGCATCGATGTGGCCGCGCGGCCAACGGTGCTGGCACTGGCGAGCTTGCCACCCAGAATCGCCGAGAGCACCGCGGTGCCAATCGATACGTATGTCTGCATCGACTTGTCGCTGGCCTGGGCTTTCTCTCGCTCTACTTTTTGGCGAGCCCGGTCGATGCGATCCTGAAGCGAGGCCAGCTTCACGGCGTTGCGATCTCGCACGCGATCCACATCCTCGTCTCGGCGTTCTTTGACTCGCTGTGCGATCCGCACTCGAAAATCGGCCTCCGATTCGCCGGGCCGCGAGACCGCATCGATGGTTGGAGCTGACCACACCACGAGCTTTGCCGTGCGGGCCAGATGGCTCTTCAGGGCCGCGGCGAGCGACACGTATCCCTTGGGCCCAGCCAGAACGCTTGGCAGGCTCGCAAACGTGCCACTGCGCGGGCCGCTTTCCACTTCTGGCGACTCGGCACAAATTCTAGCTGTCTCCCACGCCGACTCCCCAACCGAGTCGCTGGCTGTGCCCATAC
>Ga0194035_1000346_pt1 | contig 27400 bp, 22 predicted proteins | sample JunL2320m_MetaG_FD_148680 | JGI IMG/M metagenome (GOLD analysis project Ga0194035, IMG submission 148680) | Anoxic zone freshwater microbial communities from boreal shield lake in IISD Experimental Lakes Area, Ontario, Canada - Jun2016-L239-20m | ecosystem: Environmental > Aquatic > Freshwater >...
AGTTGATCCTAGGGCCACGGTGTGCGCCACAATTTCGGCGCGCGGCTGAAAAACTCGAGAGGAAGAACCGGACAGATCATGAGCTACCTACACCGGACAAGTTAACTTGCTATCTACAGCCTGCATTGTTCATGACGGTTCGTCGCAAGTTCGCATGGAACCGGGCGAGTGGCGTGGGGCCAGAGGCTAGAGGTGATCGGAAAAATATCTTCCCTCTCGCCTCGTGCCACTTGCCCCTCGCCCGGCTTGCTTGACTCCCCTTTTCTGGCACTTGTAAGATGATCGGATTCTGCTGGTCTCGCCTCGGTTGACGCGTTACGATCATGGTCGGGTTTCCCTTACTGGCCTTCAACATCATTATCGGGGCGGTAGGGGCCAATTTTGCCTTGGATAGCTACTGGTGGTTCGGAGCGCGGAGTGAATAAGAGATGCTGAGGCTCAGGCTTGCTGCAACAGTTCTAGGTTTGATGGCTGCGGTTACAGGTTTGAGTGGTGCAGCAGTGGTGGCGGATATTCTGCCCGTCGCTGATCGCAACACCGTCAAGCTGGGTGAGCTGGCGCCGAACTTTCAGCTCCGGGATTTGGAAGGCCGGCTTGTCGCGCTTTCGGACCTGCGCGGCAAAGTGGTCCTCCTGAATTTTTGGGCTACCTGGTGCGGCCCCTGCCGGGTGGAGATGCCGGCGATGGAGGAGCTCTACCGTATGTTTCCACGGAAGGACTTTGAAATTCTCGCCGTGTCTACCGACGCGGAAGGGGTGTCGATCACGAGACCTTTTCAGAAAGAGAATCGCTTGACGTTCCCGATTCTTCACGATCCGGACTATCGCGTGGGATTGACCTATGGTGCCCGGAGTCTTCCGATGACCTTCATGGTCGATCGGCAGGGGATTGTCCGCCACCAAATTTTCGGTGCGCGGGATTGGGGAGCGCCCGAAGCGCAACAGCTTGTGTACATGTTGATGAAGAAGTAGCTTTGATCATCTATCTATAAGCCGATTAGCCATGTCGCAATCGATTACGAACATCTCGCTCGTGGCGGCCTTTTCGGCCGGCTTGCTGTCGTTCGTTTCGCCCTGCGTGCTTCCGTTAGTTCCCTCCTATGTTTCTTACATTACCGGGCTGTCTATCGAGCAGCTCACCGACTCGACGGTGCGGTCGAAGTTCAAGAAAACCATTGTCCTCAACGCCCTGTTGTTTATCGGCGGCTTTTCAACAGTATTTATCTCATTCGGCGCATCGGCCAGTCTTATCGGGCAGGTGTTCATTACCTATCAAGATATTATTCGACAGATCGGCGGGATCGTGATCGTCATCTTCGGCCTCTATTTGTTGGGGGTCTTGAATATCAGTTTTCTCAAAATGGAGCATCGATTCCAATTTAGAAACCGACCGGTCGGGTATGTCGGATCGTTCTTGATCGGCATCGCGTTTGCTGCCGGCTGGACGCCTTGCGTCGGGCCGGTGCTCGGGACCATTTTATTGTATGCCAGCACGACCGAGTCGATGATGAACGGGGTGTTGTTGCTGATGAGCTATTCGTTGGGCTTGGGGCTGCCGTTGTTTCTCACGGCCTTGGGAGTGGATCGCTTCCTCGCCTATTTCAAACAGGCGCGTGTGTATTTGTGGGGTGTCTCCACGGTGAGCGGAGTGATGCTCATCATCGTCGGCGTCATGATATACGCCAATAGCCTCACGATGATTACCGGGTTTTTAGAGCGGTATGGAATCGGTTGGTATCTTGGGCAGTAACGCAGGGTGGTCCTGCCCCAGTTGTGAGTTCTAAGCTTTGAGTTCTGAGTTAGAAGCGTTTCACTCCGCCTCTGTGATCTAACTTACAACTCAGAACTCAGCACTCATAACTCAGAACGAAGGGCGTCTTTCTCCTCATGCCCACTCTGTCTGACGTCAAATCTTACGACGCGTTGGTGGTCGGCATGGGGCCGGCCGGCGCCATCGCTGCCTATCACTTGAGCAAAGCCGGCCTGTCTGTGCTCGGGCTCGACAAGGCTACACATCCACGATACAAAGTCTGCGGCGGCGGGTTGTCTGCCCGCATCGACCGCATTTTGGAAGAGGATTACAAGTCGGTCGTCGAGCATACGGTTTACGGCATACAGTTTTCTTACCGCGGTGCGGATCCCTTTTGCCTCGATTCTTCCAGCCCGATTGCCTACATGGTCATGCGCGACCGGTTCGACCATTTCCTTCTGGAGAAGGCGAGGCGAGTGGGCAGCGAGGTGCACGAAAGCGAGTCGGTGACGTCCTGTCGGCAGCTCCCTGACGGCATTGAAGTGACCACGGATCGGGGCCGGTATCTGAGCAAGGTTCTGATCGGGGCGGATGGGGCGAACAGCTTAGTCGCGCAGCAGTTGTTCCCGGGACGCCGGAGCCGTCGGATGGCAACCCTGGAGAGTGAAGTTCCAATCGGGCTTGCGCCCCATTATCCAGGCACCGGACGTGCGCTCATCGATATCGGCGCGACGCCCGCCGGCTATGCCTGGATTTTTCCGAAGCAAGAACGGCTCTCGGTCGGCGTGGGAGATTTGCGCGGAGGTCTCGCGAGCCCGAAGAAAATTTTCGATCAGTTCGTGCGGGGTGAAAAAGGGTTAGCTCCGTGGAAGGTGCCACGGCCGGTCGGCCATCCACTTCCTGTCTTCAGTGAGGATAACTTGGCCAAGGGTGATCGGGAGTCAGTAGGATTGGTGAGTGGCAAAGCCTTGCTGGTGGGAGACGCCGCGCACCTGATCGATCCCCTATTCGGTGAAGGCATTTATTATGCGGTGAGGTCCGGACAGTTGGCTGCAGAGTCGATCCTAAAGCAGGTCCATGATCAGCGACGGTCGTTGGCCGATTACGAAGGGGCTGTCCGGCGGGAGATCTACGAGGAGTTTCGGGTCGCGGCCCGCATGGCAAGCATCGTCTATTCGTATCCGCGCCTCTGCCACCGCCTTCTGTCCCGCTATCAAAATATCGTCTTGCTCTACTACGACGTGCTCCGCGGGCGTGAGACGTACCAAACGTTTTATGTCCGTGCAAAGAGTATAGCCAAAGCCTCTGCTAAGGAACTGCTCCTCGAGGCTATTTCCCTCCGTTGAGCCCGGCAGGACCTGATAAAGCCCGCCGGCGAAAGTAGACTGTTATTTGGTTGAACCAAACCAACCAGATAAACTAAACAAACTAGATGAACCAGACAAACAGGGCTTGCATCAGCACCAGGCGCCTAGACGGCAGCTGACAAAAGGCTGGCGCAATGACATGGCGGAGGGGAGGCGGAACGATCCGATCGGGCCAGAGGGGATGAGACCGGCGGCAAGACTCGGTTGATTTTCCGACGGGGGTGCAGACGGCTGAGTAGAGGCAGGCGTGGGTTCGGCCTTCAGGGCCAGCAACGTTGTGGGTTTCTCTCTTTCGATTCTCGCAAGCAGGCTTGCTCCTTCGGTTGAATGCGCTCCGCCCGGATATTTTTCAGCCAGCAATGTTAACTTTTCGCTAGCCCAATCGTCCGCGCCCATGTCGTGGTAGCTGAGAGCCAGAAAATACAGGGCATCGGGTGCGACTGACTTGTCGGGATACAGTTTCATGATTTGTTCGAAGCGATGTGCAGCGGCGAGATAGGAGCCCCGCCGATAATAGAATTCCCCGACAAAGAGATGCGTTTGTGCCAGAAGGTCGTGGCATTCTTGGATCTTCTGGAGCGCCGGGCCGTCATACCGGCTTCCTGGAAAATCTTTCCGCACTCGTTCAAAGGCTTCGAGGGCTTTCTGGACTGGGCTTGGATCACGCTGGATTCCCTTGGACAGTTTCATCTGGCTTTCGCCGACTCGGAATACGGCATAGGGGGCCAGGATGTGGGTGCGATGGAGATCGAGGAAATGGTTAAACTCGACGATGGCCTCCGCATATTCCTCTTTCTCAAAGAACGCCTCTCCTCGCTTCATGATGACGTTGGGGTCGTAGTTCTTTTTGACCCCATCGCCCAAGAAAATCTGCTCGTCGGTGCCGCTGAGGGCTTTCTTCGCGGTATCCTGATTCTTGGGTGTACTGGAACAGGCGCTGGTGACAGAGAATGCCGCGACACAGAGGCCGATGGCCACTGTCATTCGTAGCGCAGCAGTTGGGCTAGAGGGGAAGTGTATCATCACTGCTCAAAAATGTAGCAGGAGCCCCAGCTGAATGCAAGGTTTTGACGCCATCAAGTTGACCCCCTGTGGCACCGAGACCTATAATCCCGCGGATCTTGCGGCGAACCATAATAGTCTGACCTATGATACGAACAAGGATTATTGGGACTGGCTCGTATCTCCCTGAACGGGTGGTCTCGAATCGCGAGGTGGGGGCTTCGCTAGGCCTCGATCCGGCGGTTATCTCTCGCTTGACAGGTATTCAGGAGCGACGAAGGGCGGCACAGTCTCAAGCGTCTTCTGATCTTGCGGCGGAAGCGGCCAGGCAGGCGCTTGAGGCTGCCGGACTCCCGGTTTCTGAGTTAGGCGCAATTGTGCTTTCGACCACCTCTCCCGATACGGTCTTTCCTTCCACCGCCTGCCATGTTCAGCGGATGCTTGGCTGTTCCACGATACCGGCGTTTGACGTGGCGGCTTCATGCTCGGGTTTTCTCTATGGACTCTCGATGGCCGATGCGATGATCCGGAGCGGGCAGGTCAAGACCTGCTTGGTGGTGGCTGCAGAAGTGAAGTCTCGTTCCGTCGATCCCGCAGATGGTGATACGGCACTCTTATTCGGCGATGGGGCCGGTGCGGTCATATTGCGGGGCGAGCCGGGCGCAGGTCAGCTGAGCCGGGGACTCTTGGGGCTCCGTCTCCGTTCGGACGGCGCTCAGCATAGCCTGATTACGATTCCTGCGGGCGGATCGCGCCGACCGACGACGCCGGAGACGGTCGAGCAGAAGAGCCATACGTTGAGGATGCAAGGAGCGTCGCTCTTTCGTTTGGCGGTGAAGCGACTAGACCAAGCCATCCGCGAGATCGTGAAAGAGGTTGGTATCGATATCCACGATATCGCGCAGTTTGTCTTACACCAAGCCAACGGACGGATCCTTGACCAGCTCACAAAGCGGCTTGGGGTTTCGCCGGAACAGGTCTGTTCTGTAATCGGGCGCTACGGTAATACGTCCTCGGCGTCATTGCCGGTCGCGCTCGATCATGCAGTCCGTTCGGGGAAAATTCTGTCCCGCGACATCGTCTTGCTGGGCAGTTTTGGCGGTGGCGTGACGTGGGGAGCAGGATTGGTTCGGTGGTGACACGAGCGCGAGGAGCGCGACTCGCGTGACGTGGAAGGTTGCTGTCCGCACCTGTCGCGCTTTTCTCGCCCGTCTCGCTTATTCCAATCCTGTCAGCCGACCGGGTGACCGATTTGTTGGACGGGCAGTTTGACGACAAAACGGCTGCCGGTCGGGGTGTTCGCTTCGACCCATACTCGCCCGCCTAGACCCTCGACGATATGTTTGACGATCGCCAGCCCGAGCCCTGTTCCACCTAACTCCCGCGAGCGGGCTTTATCGACCCGGTAGAATCGTTCAAACACGCGCGGGCGATCCATTTCAGAAATTCCCATGCCGGTATCAGTCACACTCAGCTCCACAGCCGTGGGTGCCGTGGAATGTTCGGCATTGTCAAAAATCGTGTGGGCCGCCACGGTGATGGTCCCTTTCTCGGGGGTGTATTTGACGGCGTTATCGAGCAGGTTGGACAGAACTTGCATCAGCCGGTCTTCATCGCCGAGGACAGCTGGCAGATTGTCATTTACAAAGGAGACGAGCCGGTGTCCCTTCTTGTCCGCTAAGGGTTTGATCATGGCCAATGTTCTCTCGACGACATTCGGGATATGAAGCGGTTCTCGCTTGAACAGAACCTGCCCGGACTCAATCTTCGACAACTGGAGGAGGTCTTCGAGAATCAGATTCAGCCGGTCGCTTTGCTTGAGAATGATGTCAAGGAATTGTGTGCTGGTTTCCGGATCGTCTTTGGCGCCATCGAGCAGGGCTTCGATATATCCCTTGATCGATGTGAGCGGGGTTCTCAGTTCGTGGGATACGTTGGCGACGAAATCCTTCCGGATAATTTCCAGGCGGCGTAATTCTGTCATGTCATGAAAGACCAGCACCGCACTCGCTTCATTCTCTCGGTCGGATTCAGTGGCTGATGCCTCGATATGAAGACGGCGACCGCTCGGGTGCAGGAGAATTTCGTCTTCTTCGTTCATGCGTGTCGCCAGGACTGTTGAGACCAACCTGTCCAACTGGGGATGCCGGAAGACATCGGAGCAGTGGTGTCCTCGCGCTTCCGTTCTGGTAACGTCGAACATCCGTTCTAACGCCGGGTTGACCTGCAGCACGCGACCTCGACGGTCAAGAACCATCACGCCTTCGACCATCGAGGTCAGCATGGCCAAGAGTTGGGAGCGATCTTCGGAGAGTTCATCGATCTTGGTTCTCAGTTGGTCCGTCATGTGGTTGAGTGCGTCGGCTAAGAGGCCGACTTCATCCCGTGATCCGGTCCTGATGCGGATCCCAAGGTCGCCATTCGCCAGATGCTGCGCCGCAATTGCAATATCGGACAGGGGTTTCGTGATGCTGTGCGCGAGCCACACGCTCAGTGCAACGGCGATCAAGAATGCAATTCCGAAGGCGATGGCCAGGTTTCGGTGCAACTTGGCCACTTCACGATCGAACGACGTCATCGGTAAGCCCAGCCTCAAGAAAACGGCGGGATTTTTCTGGGTTGCGCCGCTCAGGCCGACAGCCAGATACAGCGTGCGCTCACCGGTCGTGTGACTCGTGTGGAGATCCGTTCCTCGCCCGGTGGCAATGGCCTGCTGAATTTCCGGTCGAGCTCGGTGGTTCTCAACCGTAGCGAGGTTGCTATCCGAGACGGCGCTATCGGCCAACACCCGTCCATCCGGATCAATGACGGTCACGCGTGCGAGAGCTCGCACGCTGAGATCCCGTACGGCCGCTTGTAATTGGGGGGTCGAGGACAGTGCTCCTGGTTGCGTCAGAAACGGCTGCAGCCCGTATGCGACGAGGCTGGTTTGGGCCTCCAGCATCTGGCCCGATTGGACGATCTCCTGTTGATCGAGGGAGCGAACCGCCAGTGCCCGGGCAATGAGAAGCCCGCAGGCGAGAACCAGTAGGGCTCCGATCGCAACCTTCCATCGTATGGAGAGTGTCATAAGAGATGCGTCTCGTTAACCGTTCATCGTGAATCGATGGAAGATTTCAGGACATTTTCCGCGGTTAACGATTCACGATTCGCGTTCTTTTAATTTGTAGCCTAGGGATTTGACCGAAACTATCGCCTCGTTGAGCGAGGGGAGCTTCTGCTTGAGTCTTCGGACGTGGACGTCGACCGTCCGCGTCGTTCCATAGTAATCGTATCCCCAGACGGTATTGAGGAGGACGTCTCTGGTCAGGACTCTGCCGGGATTGCGCAACAGATGTTCGAGCAGGCCGAATTCCTTCGCCGTGAGGGGGACGTCCACTTTTTTTACGGTGACTTCATGCCGCGCGAGATCCATGACAAGATTGCCATAGCGATATTGGGCCGGGCTCTCGTCCGGTTTCCGCTCAAGCCGTCGAAAGAGGGCCTTGATACGAGCGACCAGCGTCTTGGGGCTGAACGGTTTGGTGACGTAGTCGTCGGCTCCCAACTCCAGGCCGATGATACTGTCCGACTCCTCGGCTTTGGCGGTCAACATGATGATGGGGAGCATCGCGGTCTCTGGCGCCGAGCGAAGGCGTTTACAGACTTCCAGGCCATCGATCTCCGGCAGCATCAAGTCGAGGATGACCAAATCCGGCTTCTCCTGTTTCACCTGCCGGAGGCCTTCCGTGCCAGTCGAGGCCGATAGGGTTCGAAACCCCTCTTTCTCCAAATACAGTTTGACCAGTTGGAGAATGTCGCGCTCGTCTTCAACGATGAGGATTTTTTTGCTTGCAGGGATGGACATAGCTAGTCGTGTGAGCCTACGAGGGAGAGAGCATTGTGTCAAGACGGATAGCAAAGAAGGCGTGGGCCAATTCAGTTGACGGAACCGGCTGCGCTGACGTAAGGTGGATGCAGTGTTCTGTAAGTTTGTGGATGGGGAAGTGGCCCTGTATTAGTCAAGGAGAGGGAGCGGTTATGAAGATCTATCTCGCCAATCCGCGAGGGTTCTGCGCCGGAGTCGACCGGGCCATCGATATTGTCGATCTCTCGCTCAAGAAGTATGGGGCGCCGATCTACGTTCGGCATGAAATCGTCCATAGCCGTCATGTCGTGAACTCACTCCGGACCAAGGGCGCCGTGTTTGTGGAGGAGTTGGGAGAAGTGCCGGAAGGTTCGGTCGTGATCTTCAGTGCCCACGGGGTTGCCAAATCTGTGTGGGACGAAGCGAATCGGCGGCGCCTGCATGTGATCGATGCCACCTGTCCGTTGGTCATCAAAGTGCACAATGAGGTCAACCGCGACTACACCCAGGGGTACGATCTCATTCTCATCGGCCATGCCGGCCACCCTGAGGTAATCGGGACACTTGGACAGATCCCGGACAAGTTCCATCTGGTTTCTTCCGTGGAAGATGTCGAGAGGCTGCAGGTTGAGAACGCCCATGACCTTTCGTATGTGACGCAAACCACCTTGAGCGTCGATGAGTGCCGGGATATCGTCGGTGCGCTTCACAAACGGTTCCCGCATATCAAGGGACCGCACCAGGAAGATATTTGTTACGCGACGCAGAATCGCCAGAATGCGGTGAAGGAACTCTCTTCGCTTGTGGATGTCATCCTGGTCATCGGATCTCCCAATAGTTCGAATTCCAACCGGTTGCGGGAGCTGGGGGAGCGGTGCGGGATTGCGTCCTACTTGATCGATGCCGCATCCGACATCGATCCCGCTTGGCTTGCGAATGTGAAAGCAGTCGGGATTACCGCCGGCGCCTCGGCGCCGGAAGTGCTGGTCGAAGAAGTGGTGACCTACCTCAAAACATTTGGGCCTGCAGAGGTCGCAGATCTGACTGTGATCGAGGAAGATGTCGAGTTTCTCCTCCCCAAGGAATTGATCACCATCGAGCCCTCAAGTAAATCTGTCGGGGCTCAGGTAGGATAATTCCGCTTCTTGCCCCGTTTCCCTCACCAACTGTTGTAGGTGTCTTCCTTAGCGCCTACCACCGGCAGTATTTTTCTTTGATTTCCCCATTGGGTCCGTGCTACAAAATCAACCGTTAATCTCGTGTGAGTCTTCTTGGAGCGCACTACCGCAAGGGAGTTATCGATGTATTTGAAATCTCTAGAGATGGCGGGGTTTAAGTCGTTCGCGGAAGCCAAGATCGAATTCCCGGATGGTGTCACAGCTATCGTGGGGCCGAACGGGAGCGGGAAAAGTAATGTCGTCGATGCGATTCTTTGGGTGCTCGGTGAGCAGAGCACGAAGGCTCTGCGCAGCGAGAAGATGGAAGATGTCATTTTTAACGGGACCGAAATGCGAAAGCCTCTCGGTCTGTCTGAAGTGTCTCTCGTGATCAGCGGGCTGGATAGGATCACGGTGGATCCCTTGTCCGGTCTTTCGAGCCAGCTGTCGGAATACCAAGAACTCATGATCACGCGCCGCCTGTATCGTAATGGCGAGAGCGAATACCTCATCAATAAGACCGCCTGCCGGTTGAAGGATGTCCGGAGCATCCTGCTGGATACCAGGGCTGGGACAAAGGGACACACCGTCATTGCGCAGGGGCAAATCGATCAGATCTTGAACGCCTCACCGCAAGATCGGCGCGAGTTGATCGAAGAAACCGCCGGCATCGTTCGCTACAAGAAACAGAAGGCCGAAGCGTTGCGCAAATTGGATGCAACGCAGCAGAATCTCTTGCGGGTGCGGGACATCGTTGCTGAGGTGAAGAAGCAGTTGAATTCCCTCGAACGCCAAGCGCGGCAGGCGCGGTCCTATCAGACGTTGCATCAAGAGGCCAAGTTGCTGGAAGTTCAGTTGTTGACCAATGAATATCGTCAGTTGCGAGCCACGCTCAAGGAGGTGGAGTCGGAACTCCAGACGTTGGGAGACCATGAGACCGAACGGTCCGCCGAACTGGCGCGTTTGAATACGGAACTTGAGCGGATCAAGCTGGCGATTGCCACTGCGAATGAGGCGATCGGGCAACGGCGTGAGGAACTGTCGAAGGTTGAACAGCAACAGGCGCGGGCGCTGACGGCCGCCGAAGTCGAACGTAATCGGGGAGAACTCTACGAACAGCAGCAGAGACAGGGAAGGGAAGAACTCGGACGCCTCACTCAGGAACAGCAGCAGGGTGCGGCGGAGGCTGCGGCCCTCGAAGATGCGTTGGCCATGCTCGAACGTGAATGTGTGGAGCGGGAGCAGGTGTTCGAGACACTCGACCGGGAGATGAAAGAGCTGGTTCATCAACGGGCTGCGACTTTGGCTGAAGAGGAACGAGGGCGTTTGGACGTACTCAACCTGGCGGTATTGGTTGCGAATGCTGAGCAGACGCTGGAGCAATTGGCCGCGCGCATTCAAGAGGCGGCGGATCGAGAAGGTAAGCTGGCTCGTGAGCGGGAAGACTTTCAGCTGCAACATGTCACGGCAACGGACAAACGCCAGGCATTTCAACAGGCCTTCCATGAGACGGAGCAGTCGATTGCCGACCTGCGTCGCCGGCTGCAAGGTGTCGAGGAAGGAAGCGGGCATGTGTCGTCCGAGTTGGCTGAAGTCGACCAGTTGGTATTTCGTCAGTCGGAAGAGGTGGCAGCAGTGGACTCTCATCTCAGAGCGCTGCAAGGCGTGCTGCAAGAAGACATGGGCTACGGGCGGCGAGGCGACGAAGAATCGACGGCGCTTAAAGCCTGTACAGGGGTTCACGATGCCATAGTCGAGTGGCTGGTCGTGCCTCCCGGATGGGACCGGGCGGTAGAAGCGATCTTGGGTGAACGGGTCAGGGGATGGTTCGTCGATGACCCTGCAGCCGCGTGCGCGGCGATTGAGTTTCTCAAAGAGAAAGATCTCGGGCGCGGGACCTTCATACCTCAGCAACCTCGCTGGACGACTCGGGATACGGCGCCTCACGCTTGGTGGGCTGCGGTGGCTGGCCGGCCCGGTGTGGTCGGGCGTGCGGTCGATTTGATCCAGGTGGAGGGGCGGCGCGAGGCGGCCCGTGATTATCTTTTCGATCGAATGATATTCGTCGACACACTCAAAGATGCCACGACTCTGTGGGAACAACAGCCCTGCGCGGCTCCCGATGGGCCCATCCTTGTGACGCGTGCAGGAGAGATCTTGGATGCCGCCGGGGTGGTCACCGGTGGGCAGGCCAGTGCAACGGGAGGCTTGTTGCAACGTCGCCGAGAGGTGCTTCACTTGGAAGCCCAGAGCGTCTCGCTGACGGGATGCATCGAAGAAGGAAAGCAGCGGCGGGAACGATTGCTGGCACAGGGACAGGAGTTGCGCGAGCAGAGCCGGCAACTCTCGGAATCGCTGCGTGATGCCGAAATGCAGGGACTTTCGCTACAGAAAGACGAAGCCGGGCTTCAGCATGTGCTGGGAGATCTTGCCCTGAGGATCGATACATTGATGGAGGATGCGCGACGAGGCTCAGCGGAAGCGCAGCGGCTCAATCAGGAAATGCGCTCCTGCGAAGCGCAGCTTGCGCAGTGGATTGCGGAGAAGGCCGGCCAGGACGCCGGGCTCAGTCGTGTGCGCGAGCGGGTGGGGCAGATCGATCATGGCATGCAGGGGCTGCAGCAGCGATTCACAGAGGCGCAATTGGTGGCACAGGACATTCGGACGACTCGTGAGCATCGCCATCGCGATCTTCTGCGGATTCAGCAACAGCAACAAGATGCGACCGTACGCATTGAGACACTGACGCGCCATGTCGATGGGCTTGCGGCCTCGATCGAACAGAGCCGGGTTGAGCGTGAGCGCCAGGAAGCCTGTTGTCGAGAGTTCGGCGAGTCGGCAGTCCAGGTCAAGGCTCGGTTGATCGAGGAACAGGAGCTACAGGCGCAGGACATGGCGGCGGCGCAGCAGCTCGATGCCGGACTGGAGGATGTTCGCCGCGCAGTGTCGTCCCTACGCGAATCCCGCATGGCGGTGGAGGTCAAGAAAGCGGAAATTCGAATGCAACTGGGGACTGTTGAATCCACGCTCTTGGGAACGTACCAGGTCGATCCGGCGACGCTGATCGAATCACCGGCCGCCGAGATGACATCCGAACAGCTGTCCATGGGAGAGGAGCCGATCCCGGAAGGCCAACCGGCAGTCGATGAAGTCGCGCTGCGGGAGCAACTGCAGAAGATTCGCGAGAAGCTCGATCGCCTGGGGCCGATCAATTTGGCGGCCATTCATGAACATCAAGAGCTGGATGAGCGGTATCGATTCCTGACGACGCAGGAGCAAGATCTCTCTGCATCCATTGGCTCGCTGAAAGAAATCATTCAACGCATCAACCGCACCACGAAAGACATGTTCGCCGGCACCTTTGCCGAGCTCCAGCAGAAATTCAGCGAGGTGTTTGTGAAGTTTTTTCCGGGTGGCCGGGCCGAGTTACAGCTAGTCGAGGCGCCGGTGGATGAGACGGTGGAAGGGGCTGGACCGCAGGAGCCGGGGGTCGATATCGTGGTGCAACCGCCGGGCAAACGCTTGAAGAGTATGACCATGCTTTCGGGTGGTGAGAAGACCTTGACGGCGATGGCCTTGCTCTTCGCGAGCTTCTTGATCAGACCGACACCGTTCTGTATTCTCGACGAAATCGACGCGCCGCTGGACGAGGAAAATATCGGGCGTTTTACCGCAGTATTGCATGAACTCTCCGAAGGTGCACAGTTCATGGTCATCACACACAACAAGCAGACGATGGCCATTGCGGACTCGTTGTTTGGAGTCACCATGGAAGAACCTGGCATCTCGAAAATCGTCTCAGTGAGGCTGGGGAATTTGCAGCCGGCTTAAATACAGCAGACCGGCAAAAACATCTATACTTCAGCGGGCTTCCGTCGCTGGTTTCTTGACGTCGGAGTAGGGGGTCTGTTATATACCCCTCAATAGAAAGATCTATAGGCATGCCGCTTGTAGTTCGAGCATATTTACAGGGGCGAAGCGAGTCACCCGCCTTGTCCCATCTACGTTCAGTTTTCACAGACCGATACATATGAAGCTGATTCGAACGCTTCTGGATCGTCTATCCGATAGCTTCTTCGTTTCTGTTCCGGAGAAGCTGGGGTTGGCGACTGAGCTATCCAACGTTCCGCCGCTGCGTCTGGTGTCGGACAAATCCATATCCTCGGCACCCGTCGACGCTTCGACACGCCGCTCCACCAGCCATTCAATCAGTCAAGTGGATGTGCTTGACGACGCAGTTCGGCGCAGTCAAGCCTGGTTTTTGTCCAAACAACATGCCTCAGAGGGATACTGGGTTGCGGAACTCGAAGCCGATACGACACTGACCGCAGAATACCTCATGCTGCGGCGTTTTCTTGACCGGGTCGATCCCGATCGAGAGCGGAAGGCGGTTTGTTATCTCCGCGCCATGCAATTGCCCGACGGTGGCTGGCCGATTTTCTACGGAGGGCCCTCGGAGATCAGCGCGTCGGTGAAAGCCTATTTTGCCTTGAAGCTGAGCGGCATTTCTGCAGATGAGCCCTTCATGGTGCGAGCCAAGGACTGTATCCTCGCGAAGGGTGGAGTTGTCCAAACAAATGTGTTTACCAAGATTGCGCTGGCGCTGTTCGACCAATACGATTGGGAAGGCGTCCCTCACATGCCGGTTGAGCTGATGCTGCTTCCGAAGGGATTCTACTTTAACATCTATGCCATTTCATATTGGTCCCGCGCCGTCTTAACCCCGTTGCTGATCATCTTTGCGCACCGGCCGGTGTGTCAGATCCCGCGAGAGCAGGGGATTGATGAGTTGTATCTCATTCCACGCAAGGAGATCCGCTATTGGAAGTTCCCGCCGTTCAACAAAGATCAAAAGTGGTTCACCCCGCACAACTTCTTCGTCGGGTTAGATGTGATACTGAAACTGTACGACCGGATGCCTCTCATGTGGCTACGCGAAAAAGCGTTGCATCGCGCCGCGACATGGATGCTGGAACACATCAAGGGTAGCGGTGGGCTGGGAGCGATTTATCCTGCCATGGCGAATTCGATTATGGCCCTTCGTTGCCTTGGTTATGAGGTCGACGATCCATTGGTACGGAAGGCGCTGCACGAGATCGAATCGTTGGAAGTCTACGACACGGTGTCGATCGGCGAACAGCGACTCGAGGCCTTGCATCTCCAGCCCTGCGACTCTCCAGTCTGGGATACGGCATTGCTGATGAATGCCCTTATCGAAACCGGGATGCCGCAGGACCACCCATCCCTCCAGAAGGCGGCTGCGTACTTGGTCTCGCGCCAAACGAAAACGGTTGGAGATTGGAAGGTCTCGTCTCCCGATGCGGAACCGGGAGGCTGGTACTTCCAGTCTGAGAACGAGTTCTATCCCGATGTCGATGACTCGGCTGTCGTATTGATGGCGCTGTCGAAAGTCCGGATGGCTCAAACCGCCGAGCTGCAAGATTCCATCCGGCGGGGAGCGAATTGGGTACTCGCGATGCAAGGGTCCGATGGCGGGTGGGGCGCGTACGACAAGGATAACAATCGCGTCGTCTTCAACTATATTCCATTTGCCGACCACCATGCTTTGCTCGATCCAAGCACATCCGACTTGACCGGACGCTGTCTCGAGATGCTGGCGGCGTTGGGCTACGATCGGACGCATCCGGCTGTGGCGCCGGCCCTCAGATTTCTCAAGCGAGAGCAGGAGCCCAACGGCAGTTGGTACGGCCGGTGGGGCGTCAATTATATTTACGGTACCTGGTCCGTCCTGGCCGGTCTTCGCGCGATCGGAGTGGATCTCTCGGAACCCTATATCCGCCGTGCGGTCGCCTGGCTTGAGTCGAAGCAGAATCCTGATGGCGGATGGGGCGAGTCATGTCTTTCTTACGGCGACGATCCTGCGTGGAGCGGGAAGGGAGACAGTACGCCCTCTCAAACCGCGTGGGCCATTATGGGACTCATGTCTGCCGGGATGACCGATGCCTTCAGTGTTGCTCGCGGCGTCCAATATCTGCTGCGTCAGCAGATGAAGGATGGATCTTGGGAAGAGGTTCGCCATACAGGCACCGGATTCCCCCGAGTGTTTTATCTCCGATACCATTGGTACTGCCAATACTTCCCGTTGTGGGCCTTGGCGATGTACCGGAATCTTCGGACGCGCGGGAAGATGCGGGCCGACGAAGTCCGGCAGCAGGTACTCGCATCCGGCTGCCATCGAGCCGATCGTTGAACAGCCCTCCGGCGTCATCCGTTGGCGCAGGACACCCTCTCTCAGGATCTTCGGGAAACCCCATCGCCATTTTTGCCGCGACTCGCTGGGAGCTTCAGGCCGTTCGCCGCGCCCTTGCGGCGGACCGTGTGACGACCATTGCAGGAGTCCGCTGTCACATTGGGCAGCGGGGGGATCGCACGTATTGGCTTATCCAAACCGGCGTCGGTCCCGTTGCGGCTGGTACTGTGGCAGGGAGGGTGCTGAGCACACAGGCGATGTCGCTGGTCATATCCACGGGTTTTGCCTGCGCGCTTGTTCCGGCTCAAGTGGGAGATCTCATCGTCGGTTCGGCAGTATCTTCTGTGCATGGTGAGGGAACCTGGACGATGGGGAACGATCATGTGCTCTGCGACGGGGCTGTACGGGACGGCATTCTTACCGTGGCACGGGATGCCGGGATGACCGTGAGGATTGGAACAGTCGTGTCCTCCAGGACTGTGGTGTGGCAGGCCGAAGAGAAGCGCCGGTTGCAGCGTGCGACTGAGGCGACTGGACTTGATATGGAAAGTGCAGCGGTGGCGGCGGTGGCTCAGGCGCGAGGCCTGCCAATGGCAATCGTGCGGACGGTCTCCGATTTGGCGGATGAGGATCTCCCCCTTGACTTCAATCTGTTTCTCAGGCCCACTGGCTGGGTTAAAGGGATGCAGGCGATCATCGTCCGTCCGTCCAGCCTCGTGGGGCTGAATCGGCTACGAAAACAGAGCCGGGTGGCAGCGGATCGACTGACAGAATGGTTTCATCTCTATGCGGAATCAGACAGCAAATCTCTTCGACCGTCCGGGTAATCCATGACGAACGTGGTTGACCAGCTGGGGGCATGGGCCGTTACTCGCGTAGGGGAGATGGGCCGCATGCTCTTATTTGTGCTGTCGGCGTTTGCCTGGCTGGCGCGGCCTCCGTTTCGATTCCATCAAATCATGAAACAGATCCACTTTATCGGGTATAAATCCACGTTTGTCGTCGTGCTCACCGCGGGGTTTACGGGAATGGTGCTGGCGCTGCAAGGCTATTACAGTTTGCGGAAATTCGGCTCCGAGGGGTTGCTGGGCTCCGCGGTGGCGTTGAGCATGATTCGAGAGTTGGGGCCGGTGCTGGCTGCATTGATGGTGACCGCGCGGGCTGGATCAGCCATGACAGCTGAGATCGGCATCATGCGGATTACGGAACAGGTCGATGCGCTCGACACCATGGCGATCAGCCCCATGCAATATCTGATCGCACCGAAAGTGGTAGCGGGCGTGATCGGGGTGCCGTTGCTCGTGGCGATATTTGACGTAGTCGGTATTTATGGCGGCTCCCTTGTCGGAGTGGACTTGTTGGGAGTGAACGAAGGGGCCTATTGGAACTCGGTACAATCGGCCGTGGAATGGAAAGACGTCTATGGCGGCATTCTCAAGTCGATCAGCTTTGGGCTGATTATCAGTTGGGTCTGCTGCTATAAAGGGTTCTACACGAGGCAGAGCGCCGAGGGGCTTGGGAGCGCGACGACGGAGGCGGTGGTTTTGTCGTCGATACTCATACTTGTCTGGGACTATTTCCTCACCTCAGTCTTGCTCTAACACCTATGATCAGGCTGGTCGGTGTCGAAAAAAAATTTGCTGATCAGCCGGTCTTGCAGGGGGTTGATCTCACTATCCCTGTCGGCAAGCTGACGACCATTATCGGGGGGAGCGGATCGGGAAAGAGTGTGCTCCTCAAGCATATGATCGGGCTCCTGCAGCCGGATCGTGGTGAAATATGGATTGACGATGTGGAGATCTCTCGGTTGTCCGGCACGCGTTTGAACGATGTGCGGAAACGGTTTGCAATGCTCTTTCAGGGCGCGGCGCTGTTCGACTCGCTCTCGGTTTTCGAGAATGTGGCGTTTCCATTGCGGGAGAAGTTGCGCATGAAGGGCTTGGAGGTGGGGCGACGCGTTGAGGAGAAGTTGGAAGAGGTTGGCTTGGCGGGGATGGGGCACAAGTTTCCTGCCGAGTTAAGCGGTGGTATGCGAAAACGGGCAGGATTGGCACGGGCGTTGGTCATGGAGCCGGAAATTATCCTTTTCGATGAGCCGACGACGGGGTTAGACCCTTTACTGGCTAAGTCGATTCACGATTTAATTGTGGCCATGCAGCGGCGGTTCGGTTTTACGGCGGTCATGGTCAGCCATGAAATTCCGGAGATCTTCGCGATTTCCGATTGGGTGGCGATGCTTCGGAAAGGCAAGATCGTATTGATGGCCACGGCCGATGAGTTTCAGCGAACCACCGATCAGGAAATTCAAGAATTCATTTCAGTCGGTGGAACTGTGGTGCTGCCTGGATCGATCGTTGGGTGAGAGGGGAGTAGCAAGGATGGAAAAGACCAAATTGGAGATGGTGGTCGGTGTGTTCGTGCTCGTCGGCATGTTGTGTCTCGGCTATTTGTCGATCAAGCTTGGGAAGCTCGAGTTGGTCGGCGGCGACGTCTATGAAGTCGAGGCGCAGTTTACCAGCGCATCAGGGCTCAAACCCGGTTCGGCAATCGAAATCGCCGGCGTCGAAGTTGGCAGGGTCCGAGGGATTACGCTCATTGAGGATCGCGCGAAGGTGAAGCTGGCGGTCAACAACACCGTCAAGCTCTATACGGACACCTTTGCATCCATCAAAACGCGTGGCATCATCGGAGAGAAATTTTTGGCCCTGTCTCCAGGAGGGGGCGGTGATCCGCTCAAGCCGGGTGATACGATACGCGATACCGAAGCGGGCCTCGATCTTGAGGAGTTGGTAAGCCAGTATGTGCATGGGAAAGTGAAATGAGCAAGGCTGGCGTGATGGGCAGGACAAGCGGGACGCGAGGGTTTGAGGTCCGATGTTCGAGGCTTTCGGAGTCCCGATCCCCGAATCGCGCGTTTCTCGCCTGACTCGCGCTTCACGCGCCACGGGTTGATACAGATGGAGGATACATGAAGATCAAGGGATCTGCCGTGACGCAAAGGCGGAGATGGAGTTGGGGGAGGCTCGCAAGCGGGGTAGTCTGTCTGCTGTTGCTGCTTGGTGGGATAACTGTCCAATCGGCAGTGGCGGGTGGCGCAACTGAAGCTATGAAAAGCACCATCGACGAGACGTTGAAGATTGTCCAAGACAAGGAACTCAAACAGCCTGGGAAAGCGGAGGAACGCCGGCGGCGACTGGAACAGGTTGTTGGGGATCGATTCGATTATCAGGAAATGTCGAGGCGGGCGCTGGGGGCTCCCTGGAATACGCTGTCCGACAAAGACAAAGAAGAGTTTGTCGCATTGTTCAGGACGCTCTTGATCAATTCCTACGCCGATAAGATCGAATCCTATTCCGGCGAAGGTGTGCAGTATCTCAATGAGCGGACGGAGAAAGATTATGCCGAAGTCAGGACAAAAGTGCTGACCGGCAAGATCGAAATTCCGCTCGACTATCGCTTGCTCAACAAGGGCGACGATTGGCGAGTCTATGACGTGGTGGTAGACGGTGTCAGCCTAGTGAACAATTACCGGGGGCAGTTTTCAAAGATTCTTCGTTCTTCAACCTTCGCCGACTTGCTGGATCAGCTTCGGAAAAAATCCAATAAGACGAACGCCCCATAGTTCCCTCCATGAATTCTATGACAACCCTGCGTGGCTTCATCGCAGTTGCCCTCGTGTTCCTTGTAACGAGTGCCATCGGGATGCCGGAGCATGCGGGAGCCGGCGTCGAATACTTTCCGATTCCTGCTGTGTCTACCAGCAAGAACGATGGGAATGATGCTGGGTTGATTGTCCCGATTCTGAAGACTGACCCTGATGGAGAGCTCAAATACATCCTCGCCCCGATGCTCATTCATAATTCCATCGTTGGGATGCGCGGGGCGATCAATCTGTTTCAATACGAGCCAGGGGGGCGAGAAATTCGGCTCATTGTATCGGCTGCGGAGAAGATCGAGCGCAAAGTGGTATTCAGTTACGCCGATCCGGCTTTCAGTCAAGGGCGCTACGCATTAAACTTTGGCGCCACATTTTTCAAAAACGCCACTGCCCGGTTTTTCGGCTTAGGGGAGGGGACATCGGAGTCAGGACAAACGAATTATACCGCGCGTGAAGGACGGGCGAACTGGCGATTCGGGGTTCATGTGAATGAGGTGACGCAGATCTCCGTTGGTCAGCGATTTCGCCAAGTGAGTCTGCAGAGGGGCGCAACGGATCTTCCGTTTACGGGCGAGCAGTTCCCTTCCGTCGACGGCGTGCAAGGCGAGACGCTCATTTTCGGGAACCGGGCGACATTCCATTACGATACGCGCAACAATCTCGTCTCGCCGACCGATGGGATGGCCGTTACGGCTTATGCGGAGGTGAACCAGAATATCCGCAACGGCGATCATCCCGTCTATTCTCGCTATGAACTTGAGATCAAGAAGCTGCTCCCGAGTGAGTCGAAGCGCTCAATTCTGATCATGCGGGCGGATCTTCAAGCCACCATCGGGGATCAGGTGCCGTTCTTCGAGCAAAGTTCGTTGGGAGGGCAGAACAACCTGCGAGGCTATGGTGTCGATCGTTTCATCGATAAGAATCTCATCGCGTGGAGTATCGAAGAGCGTATTCACATGGTGCGAACGAAGGTTGCGGGGGTGACGGCGGATTTTGAAATAGCGCCATTTTTGGACACCGGGCAGGTCTTCAATAGTTATACTGACGTCACCTTTAAGAATTACCAAATGACTCCAGGTATAGGATTCCGTGGGATCGTCAAGCCCAATGTCGTCGGGCGGGTCGACTACGGCTACAGCCGGGAGGGTGGTGCGGTCTTTGCCGGGCTCGATTTCCCTTACTGATTTGGTAGTGGCGTCAGGTTTGCACGAACAATGGTGCGACTGAATAACTCCAGCCACACTCCTCCCTCCTTTTCTTCCAAGCCTGGACCAGCGGCACAGGCTGTAAATCGGCCCTCCTGTATTTTGCGATCATCACTATTTCAGGCCCCCACCGCTTGAGGGATTGCAAAGCACTCCTTTCCCACACTACCCTGCGCACAATGTTTTGGTACTTGGGGAGTGGGGGGTGCTGTGAACGTCCGGTTATTGTTGATGATTTATCGAGTAGTCTTAGCCGCACTTCTCCTTTCTCTTTTCCTCCCGCCTGCATTAGTTGTGGCGGAAGGGTTTGGCCCATTCCCGGTCAGAAACTTCCAGGCCTTTCAGCAGATGGTGTTGAGTCTTCCCGGCGACCGTGCAGCCGTCGTGAAACCAGGTACGGTCGACGTGCGGTTGGAGCTTGCTGAGACTGCTAATGTCTATAACGATAATACGCCGCCGATCAACGTGGCGGTAAAATTCGAAACCCTCAGGTCCGGGCTCTTCCTTCGTTATGGCGCCACTGAAAAACTGGAGCTTGGGTTGGAAATACCGGTACTCTACCGGTATCAGGGCTTTATGAACGGAGCCATTTTAGCGACCGAGCGGGCAACCACTGGCGAGAATCCGGCACGAGCGGCGCTTAGGAACAGCAACTTTTTGTTCAATGTCACTCGGAACGGACAAACGATTATGAATGGAGGCCCTGGTGCGATGGGGCTAGGGGATACGACGCTGATGAGTAAGTATCAACTCTTGACGGAAGGGGCAGTGATGCCGGCTGTGTCGCTCCGTGGCGCAGTGAAATTGCCGACGGGGGATCAAACGGCTTTTTTCGGAAGCGGGAGTCCGGATTTCGGATTGGGTCTAGCGGCTGAGAAGCTTGTGGCTGGCCGATGGTTGTTCTATGCGAACCTGACCGGAGTTGTCCCGACCGGCACCATAGCAGGTTTTGGCCTACGGCCCACTCTGTCCGGGCTTGCCGCCATCGAATACCTCTGGTCGAATAATCTGTCGATCACTACCCATTTTAACTATTATTCATCGCCATTTTCCGGGACCGGCTCACCTGTATTCGACCAAAGTGTTACAGAGTCAGTCCTGGGGTTCAGCTATCGTGTAGTCCCGCACTTCTTGTGGCAAGTGTATGCGGTGGAAAATCTCGACTTTATTACCGGGAGTGCTGCAGACTTCACCCTTTCAACAGTCTTCACCTATCGGTTCGAGCCAAGCTCGAGTCGCCAATGATCTGGTCCATTGGCTAAGCCCTTGACAACATGGGGCTCCCATGTGAAACTCACCTCCATAATCGTCCGATTTATCACACTGCTTCGCCAGTACAAATCTGAATTTGATCCAGCTCGTTGTCCAGGCACGCGCATTGACGTAACAAAGGAGCATCTGCCATGTCGATTTTGAAGACCATACAAAGCCCGGCGGATCTGAAACGGTTATCACCGACGCATTTTCCTGCCTTATGCCAGGAGCTGCGGGAGCAGATTATCGGTGTAGTATCCAACGTTGGAGGGCACCTTGCGTCCAACCTCGGGGTGGTCGAATTAACGGTCGCATTGCACTATCTGCTCGATACCCCCAAGGATAAGATCGTGTGGGACACCAGCAATCAGGCCTACGTGCATAAGCTGTTGACCGGGCGTCGCGAGGGATTCCACACGCTCCGGCAGTATGGTGGGATGAGCGGCTTTTGCAAGCGTGAGGAAAGTGAATACGATACGTTTAATGCCGGTCATGCGGGAACCGGCGTATCCGCGGCCTACGGCATGGTCGAGGCGCGTGAGCAGTTGAAACAGCAACACAAGGTCGTGTGCATCGTCGGCGACGGCGCTATGACAGCCGGTATGACGCTGGAGGGCCTGCACCATGCCGGAGGGCTGGGAAAAGATTTCCTGGTCATCCTGAATGACAACCAAATGTCTATCTCGAAAAACGTCGGCGCCATCTCCTCCTATTTGAACCGGACCTTCACCGGTGAGTTTTATGCCAAGATGCGGGAGGAAACAGGGCAACTGCTGGGGAAAATCCCCCATATCGGATCGGACATACAGAAGCTGGCTCGCCGGGCTGAAGAGTTGGCCAAGGGAGCAATCCTTCCCGGGCTGCTTTTTGAAGAGCTTGGGTTCAGGTATGCGGGACCGATTGAAGGACATAACTTCGAGCACCTGCTGCCGACCTTGGAAAACATGTTGAAGATGAAGGGGCCGGTGTTGCTCCATGTCATTACGAAAAAAGGGTTGGGCTATGAGCCTGCGGTGAAGAATCCGGTATGGTTCCATGCCTGCCCGCCTTTTGTCAGAGAAACCGGGGCGCCGGCAAAGAAAGCGGCGCGGCCATCCTATACCCAGATCGCCATTGAATCGTTGGTCAAGCTGGCCCGAAAGGACAAGCGGATCGTCGCGATTACGGCTGCGATGTGCGAAGGGACCGGCCTCAATATTTTCGAGAAAGAATTTCCAAACCGGCTCTATGACGTGGGGATTGCCGAGCAGCACGCAGTGACATTCGCCGCAGGTCTTGCCACGCAGGGTCTCCGTCCGGTGGTGGCGATGTATTCCACATTTTTACAGCGGGCGTACGACCAGGTGGTCCACGATGTCGCCACGCAAAATCTGCCGGTGACGTTCTGCATCGATCGCGGCGGGCTGGTTGCGGAAGACGGGACGACACACCATGGCGCATTCGATTATGCGTTTCTGCGCCATGTGCCGAACATGGTCGTCATGGCGCCGAAAGATGAAAATGAATTGCAGCACATGATGAAAACCTGCATCCAGTATGACGGGCCTGCCTCGGTGCGGTATCCGCGCGGACAGACTCTGGGCGTCACGATGGATCCGGAACCGAAGGCCTTGCCGATCGGGAAGGGCGAGTTGCTACGCGATGGCACGGAGGTGGCAATCGTGGCCATCGGTGTGCCGGTCGCTCATGCGGTGACGGCGGCGAAACGTCTTGAGGAAGAAGGTATTCCCACAGCGGTGGTGAATGCGCGTTTCGTGAAGCCGCTGGATCAAGACTTGATTGTTGAGGTGGCGAAGCGCGTTCGATACGTGCTCACGGTCGAAGAAGGCAGCAAGATGGGCGGGTTTGGCTCAGCCGTTCTCGAAGCCCTGTCCGATGCCGGTGTGACGGATGTGACGACGAAAATCCTGGGGTTGCCGGATCGGTACATCGAGCAAGGACCGCAGGACTTCCTGCGCGAACGATATGGGTTGACGGCAGAAGGCATCTATCAGAGCGTGAAGGAGCTCATCGGGAAGACACCGGCTTCCTCACGAGAGAAGTTTGCCCTGGCCACATCGTCCGATCATCTGCCTCACGGGGATGAGCAGGGGAGCTAAGGGGTAAGTGTAATCGATGCACATCACGAGACGGAAAACCAAACAGATTACAGTCGGCAAGCTCAAGATTGGCGGAGACGCGCCCGTGTCCGTGCAGTCGATGTGTTCGACCGACACGCGCGATACTGTCGCGACGATTGAGCAGATTCGCCAGCTGGAGGCCGCAGGGTGCGAAGTGATTCGCGTGGCTGTGCCGGACGACGAAGCGGCGGCGGCGTTGCCAAAGATTAAAGCAGCGATGACCGTGCCGCTGATCGCGGACATTCATTTCGACCATCGGCTGGCATTGAAAGCGGCTGCGGTCGTGGATTGTGTCCGGATCAATCCTGGCAACATCGGGGCCTGGTGGAAAGTTGAAGAGGTCATCAAAGCTGTGAATGAGCGGGGGATTCCCCTGCGCGTCGGTGTAAATGGCGGCTCGCTGGAGCGGGATCTTTTAGAAAAATATGGCTGGCCCTCCCCCGAAGCCTTGGCCGAATCGGCGCTCAATGCCGTCCACGCGTTAGAAGACGTGGGATTCACGAACATGAAGGTGTCGCTGAAGGCCTCGGATGTGCACCATGCAATCGATGCCTATTGGTTGTTTGCGCACCAGTCCGACTATCCGTTGCACATTGGTATTACCGAGGCAGGAACGGCGATGACCGGGGCGGTCAAATCCACCATGGGTCTGGGGTATTTACTCTCGCAAGGGATCGGCGACACCTTGCGTGTGTCGCTTGCTGCCGATCCGGTCGAAGAAGTGAAGGTGGGGTTCGAGATATTGAAGTCGCTCGAACTGCGCCATCGAGGGATCAATGTCATTGCCTGTCCGACTTGCGGCCGCGTGGAGATCGACGTGGTGAAGCTGGCCAATGAACTGGAAAAGAAGTTGGGGCATATCAAGACTCCGCTCAATGTGTCGGTCCTCGGCTGTGTCGTGAACGGGATCGGCGAAGGGAAGGAAGCGGATATCGGGATTGCCGGCGGCGAAGGCAAAGGCATCCTATTCAAGAAGGGCAAGCTCGTTCGCAAGGTGCCGATCGAAGAGTTGATGGATACCTTGATTTACGAGGTCGAGCTGATGGCCAAGGAAAAAGACGCCGAAGGAAATGGAGAGGTCGTAGCTCCTTCGAACGAAGGATGGGAGCCTCTCGCGCCCGAGTCTGATCGGCCCTCGACACTCGGAAAAGAAATTCCGGTCCTCTCCAGTAAGCGGTAGATCTCTCCTCTCGCCTCTAGCCTCTAGCCTCTCACCCATTGCCCAGACTATAATGCGCCTAGGGCGCCGTACCCAAGTGGTTAAGGGAGCAGTCTGCAAAACTGCGATGCAGCGGTTCGACCCCGCTCGGCGCCTCCATCCTCGTTTGTGCGTGGTTTGTTTTGTTTGTCTGGTTGATTTGGTTCATCTGGTTAGCTTCGCTCAACCAAACAAACGAAACAGACCAAACAAACCAAATAACCATTCGCTACCAGTCGCCTGCTGTTCCCTCCGGGCATGTGCGTGCCTTTGGGAGAAGTTGATAGGACGTCGCTTCTTCCTTCAGATCCGGCTCGTCTGAGCGGAGCATCGTCACCTCAATCTTTTCATTCGCGAAGGTTTCATCACCGGTTCGCAGGACCGTCTCCCGGTTCAAAATCTGCATGGCGTTGAGGCGAGAGATTTTGAGTGGAAAGGTCTCGAACTGGTCGGCTGACAGGAAAGGGACCTGGACTGTCACCCGGCCATGCTCCACATAGACAAATTGACGCACGGCCTCGTCGATGGGAGTCTTCAAGCTGAGGACCGCTGAGGTCATCGGTGGGATAGCCGAAATGGAAACCACATACACGTGGGGAGCATCAGGCGCCGTCGTTTCCCATGCCCCCGTGGCGTTCACGTTCGGTGTCGTAAATAGCGTGGTAGTGGGACGTACGAGAGGAGACTTGAAGCTCATACGGAATTTCGTGATGCTCTGGTCCGTCATATTTTCAAGGAGAAATTTGCTCACGACCCAGGACTGTGGATCAGGCGTCCTGGCGCGGCCCTTCGGTAATGCTTGGTCGACTCGACGGAGACTGCAATCGGACACCAGGTTCCGATTTTCATAAAAATAGGTCTTGGTGTTTCTCTCCAGTTGGAAGGCACGTTCGTACGTATAGAAGGCGACGCCGACATGGATCGGGGTTGGCTTGAGCCAGGACACGACCAAAGGAACGAGAAACATGACCAACGCGACTAAAAAACTAACGATGACAACCTTGTTGAGGCGACTTTGCCGTTTAAACCACCTCCACCATTCCTTCAGGATGTTCATGCCCGTTCACTCATAGGGAATCTCGACCGAGTGTTCCGCCAATCGCCGCACGTCATTTCCGTTAACTTCATTGATGGCTGTCAGGGCAGCGCAAAGTCAAGCAACAATCCCACCTTTTGCGGGCAAGCAAGACGAGCACAAAAGGAGCGATCCGAAGTTCGAAGTTCAGGCTTCTAGGTTCCGAAAACCTCGAACTTCGAACCGTCGTCCGTCTCGCCTGTCCCGCTTTTCTCGCCAGTCTCGCTCCTCGCGCGTGTCGTGCTGGGGACGCGAACCCTCATGAAAAATGCGGGCTAGATGGGCCGGGAAGCAAATTGACGAGTGGTGGAACCCGGTGCTAGAATTCCGAGCGATTACAACCTGCTAGTTCGGTGGCCGGACTACTGCTGTTACCAATACAGATTGAAAAGAAGGAGAGAGGAATGGCCGTTCCGATTTCCCAAATGGCTACTGTTACAAAGTACGTACTCACCCAGAAGCTGAACCGGGTGAAGCGGTATCCGCTGGTGCTGATGTTAGAGCCTCTATTCCGATGCAACTTGGCCTGTGCCGGCTGCGGAAAGATTCAATACCCGGATCATGTGCTGGATAAGCGGCTCACGGTCGAACAGTGCTTGGCCGCGGCAGTGGAATGCGGCGCCCCGATTGTCAGCATTCCCGGTGGTGAACCGATGATCCATCCTGAGATGCCGGCGATTATCCGCGGGCTGGTTGCGCAGGAGCGGTATATCTATCTCTGCACCAATGCGATTTTGATGGAGCGAAAGCTCGACGAGTATCAGCCTTCCAAGTTTCTTACCTTCAGTGTCCATATGGACGGCCTGAAAGACGAGCACGACTTGGCGGTCTGCCGCGACGGTGTCTATGACGTGGCGGTGAAGGCGATCAAGGCGGCGCTGAAGCGGGGGCACAGGGTCACGACCAATACGACCCTCTTCGATGACGCCAATCCTGAGCGCGTGCGGAAATTCTTCGATGCGATGATGGATCTTGGCGTCGAAGGCATGATGATTTCGCCCGGGTACAGCTATCAAAAGGCGCCGGACCAGCAGCATTTTCTGAGGCGAGAACGCACCAGGGAGCTTTTTTCCCGTATTTTGGGAAATCCGAAGAAGACATGGCAGTTCAATCAGTCGCCGCTGTTCTTAGATTTCTTGATGGGGCGGCGGGAGTACGAATGCACTCCTTGGGGGAATCCGACCTATAACGTGTTTGGCTGGCAGAAGCCCTGCTATCTGCTCCAAGAAGGCTATGCGAAGACGTTCCGTGAACTGATGGAGAGCACGGAGTGGGATCACTACGGAACAGGGCGGAATGAGAAATGCGCCGATTGTATGGTCCATTGCGGTTATGAGCCCTCTGCCGTCGAAGATACGTTCGGCACCCTGTCCGGGTTTGGTCGGACGGTCAAGTTGACGATGCTCCCAACCTCGCGCTAAACAGGTCAACAGTCAATGGTCATTGGTCAGGCGCAACAGCGGAAATTCGTAGTAATGGTCACACAATTGACAGTTGACCGATGACCAGTGGCTGGCTTCTCCATGACCGACACCAAGAACCATAGCGCTGCCGGAG
>Ga0194035_1000353_pt1 | contig 27196 bp, 23 predicted proteins | sample JunL2320m_MetaG_FD_148680 | JGI IMG/M metagenome (GOLD analysis project Ga0194035, IMG submission 148680) | Anoxic zone freshwater microbial communities from boreal shield lake in IISD Experimental Lakes Area, Ontario, Canada - Jun2016-L239-20m | ecosystem: Environmental > Aquatic > Freshwater >...
GCTCAACACCTCCAGGCTCAACACCTCCAGGCTCAACACCTCCAGGCTCAACACCTCCAGGCTCAACACCTCCAGGCTCAACACCTCCAGGCTCAACACCTCCAGGCTCAACACTTCCAGGCTCATTACCTCCGGCGCCCCGTCCGGGCGTGCCTTTGCCGAGTGTGCAAAACGCAAAGTAATTTCTTTGGCATTTCGCTGCACTGATGCTCTACGAGTCATGGAGTTATGCCCGGCAACAACTATTTGAGTCTGCCTTCTTTGAAAGAGATTATTTTCAAGTGAATTCAACTGCCGATGAATCGAGTCATTTCCAGAATCACAAAGAACGTTTCCGTACCCATATTGCCGGTGTATCGGTTGCGGAACTTGCTCACAGATTTGGAACGCCGCTGTATGTCTACGACGCAGATCTCGTTCGGCGTCGATGCGCTGATCTCGCGGCATGGGACACCATCCGCTTTGCACAAAAAGCCTGTTCAAATCTGGCGGTCCTCAATGTGGTGCGATCCCAAGGAGGAATGGTCGACGCGGTAAGCGCCGGTGAAATTCATAGAGCCATGCGAGCCGGTTGGTCGCCAGAAGTTGATCGAACACCCGGCTCCGATGGGCTGCCACCGGTTCACCATATTGTGTACACCGCTGATATTTTTGATCGCGAAAGCTTGAGTGAAGTTTCACGACTCGGACTGCATGTCAATTGTGGAAGTGCCGACATGCTCGAGCAACTTGCCCAGCATGTACCGGGTGCAAACGTCACCCTGCGTGTGAATCCAGGATTTGGTCATGGCCATAGCCAAAAAACAAATACTGGCGGGGAAGGATCGAAACACGGCATCTGGCATGAGGATATTTCTGAGGTTCTCAGGCGTGCCGAGTGGGCTGGCATCTCGGTCACCGGCCTGCATATGCACATTGGTAGTGGCACCGACCTCGAGCATCTTGCAGAAGTGGCTGGATCGCTCGAGCGAGTCGCTTTGGATATTGGACGATCTCTCAACACAATCAGTGCCGGTGGTGGATTGCCAGTGCCCTATAAGCCTGAAGAGGTCCATGCCGATCTACATGGCTATTTCCAACTTTGGGATGCAACTCGTGCTTCACTTGAAAAGAAATTTGGTCATCGCATTCGACTTGAAATCGAACCAGGACGATTCCTCACCGCTGAATCGGGGTATCTGATCACGGAAGTTCGTGCAACCAAAACAATGGGAACAAAAAAATACATTTTAGTTGACGCAGGTTTCAATACGCTTGCACGTCCAGTGCTGTATGGATCGTGGCATCCGATGAGTCTTTGCCCTGGAGAAGGAAACCTGATGATTGAGAGAGGTGCTTCTGAAGAAGTTGTTGTGGGCGGCCCGCTCTGCGAATCTGGCGACATCTTCACGCAATCCGACGGAGGATTTGTCAGCACCAGAAATCTTCCCCCAGCGCATGTTGGTGACCACCTCGTGATTGAAATTGCAGGAGCGTATGGTTTTGTCATGGCAAGCAATTACAATTCAAAGCCCTTTCCGGCGGAAGTACTTGTCGATGCCAAAGAAGCGAGGCTCGTAAGAATCCGGCAGACTTCGGAAGATCTCGTTCGTGGTGAAACGCTCTGAGAAAAACTCAATCGAAGAAAGTCAACTCTTGAACCTGCCATGCTGACAGGGAAATGACGAGTTCGCTTTTCTTCTCTATTTACTATTTTGCTCGAATGTGCTCTTGGAGAGCTTTTTTCGGTTTTCACGCATGTGGATTTGGCCAACTGCAGTATTCCGGCTACGATCCTCTATCTGAAGGAAAACTCTCCTCCCGCTTCCTCTTCTACCGATATATCTCTCATGGCCAAGCAAGGACCTCGCAAAAAACTCCCTAAAGAACTCGCCGTTATCACGGCCGACAACTGCACTGGCTGTGAGGCATGCATTGAAGTCTGTCCGGTCGACTGCATTCTCAAGGTTCAGCAATACGATCAGTTTCACAACTTGCAAAGCTGGTGCGAGATCGACATCGAGCGATGCGTGGGATGCGAAGTATGTGTTCATATACCGGGCAAGAAATCGAATCCCTACGAGCTCAAAGTCTGTCCGTGGGATGCAATCGAGATGATTCCTACAGAAGAAGTTGCGCAGGTAGTCGCCCAGATCGGTGGACCTCCGGAATACGTTGAGCAGAATTGGGATCGACTTGTTGGAACTGCACAACATCTCGCCGAACTCAAGGCGCAGGCCGGATAGTTTTCGATTGTCTCTAAGACTTTGTATCTGTTGCCTTTTGCTGATACACCGAAAGTCTTCTGCTGCAACACAAATCGCGTGTTCCTCCGGTAGACCGACCGGGGTTTGACCAATTGTTTGCTCTTGTTTTTATTCACCACTACAGTTCGTAGAAGAGCTTTTTTAACATTTCTACCAACTGCGGTGGTGTTTTGCGTGAACAGTATTCAAAGCGATTCTGACGATGATCTTCGGCACCTCTATGCAAGTGTGACGTTGGCGTGTGTGTCGGGGATCGGGCCACGTTTACGACAACTTCTCCTTGAACGATTTGGATCGCCCGAGGCAGTATTGGCAGCACGTCCCGAAGAACTGCGGTCTGTTGCACGCATCGGCCCCAAAATTTCTGAAGAAATCCTGGCTGCGAACGTTGATTCGACTGCGGAAGAGGTGATCGCACTGTGTTGTCGTCATTCAGTCTCCATTTGCCTCGAGGGTTCAAGTGACTACCCAAGTCTTCTTGCGCGAATATGCGATCCTCCAGGAATTCTTTTTGTTCGTGGAACAATCCAACCGTGCGACTCACTTGCCATTGCCATTGTTGGTGCTCGACACGCCACCTCCTACGGTATCAAGGTCGCTGAGCAACTCGCTGGAAATCTTGCTCGCGCTGGCTACACGATCATCAGTGGCTTGGCTCGCGGAATCGATGCGGCGGCCCACCGTGGAGCCCTTTCTGCCGGCGGACGAACGATCGCCGTGCTTGGAAGCGGAGTGTTAAATATTTATCCACCGGAACATGAACAACTCGCCAACGAAATTGCTGCTCATGGTGCGGTGATCAGTGAGTTACCGCCGCTGGTTCATCCATCTCCGGGAGCATTTCCGCAACGCAACCGCATTGTCTCCGGGATGGCTCTTGGAACTGTCGTTGTGCAGGCTTCGGAACGCTCCGGAGCGATCATCACAGCAAGACTCGCTAGCGAACAGGGACGCGAAGTATTTGCCGTTCCCGGATCAATTGAAGTTTCAGTGTCACGAGGATGCCACATGCTTCTTCGCGATGGAGCAAAACTCGTTGAAACTGCGAGCGATATTCTGGAAGAACTTGGGCCGCTTTTTGAAACAACAACCAGCAGAGATGGACTCACCATTAGAAATCCTGTCGAGCTTCAACTCGACGATCAAGAACGCCGCGTCCTTGAAGCAGCCGGTGACTGTGCCGTGCTCGTCGATGAGATTGTGGAGACCAGTGGTCTTGCAGCCTCTCAGGTTTTTTCCACACTCAGCGTGCTTGAAATGCGAAAACTGCTTCGGCGACTTCCCGGAAATCGCGTGGAACGTATCTGAACACGCCGTGAGATTCATCGTAATCGGATTGATTCTGTGTTGCAGTGTATGCGAATCTCTATCCCCGGTTAGACTTTCAACACTGCGTTCTTCTTTGGAATCTCGTTTGGATCATTGAGCCTCGGAGTTCATTGTATGGATACTGCGCTGGTGAATCGCTCTGAGGCGATTCGTGATCGACTGCTTCGTTTACGAGACTCTCTTTGACTGGGAGGGACGTCGTCGCAATGCAGCTGCTATTGAAGAACGAATGGCCTCCTCTGATTTCTGGACCAATCCTGAAAAAGCTCAGGAGACTGTTTCAGAACTGAGGGGAATCAATTCGATTCTCAAACCGCTTGAAGAGGCTCTCCATGTGAGCAGTGACGTGGAGGCTCTGGCTCAGCTTGCCAGTGAAGATTCCTCGATTGAATCTGAACTCTCGAGCGAAACTGATCGGCTTGAAAAGCTTGTTGACGCTCTTGAACTGGCTTCGCTTCTTTCCGGGCCTCACGATGCTTCAAACGCGATCGTGTCAATCAACGCTCGCGATGGCGGCACGGACGCCAATGACTGGGCAGAGATGCTCATGCGTATGTATTCACTCTGGGCATCAAAACACGAGTACTCCATCGAATTGCTCGATCGGCAGGATGATGCGGTTGCTGGCATCCAGAGCGCCGCCTTCGCCATTCGTGGACCGTGGGCGTATGGCTACATGAAGGGGGAAATGGGGATTCACCGTCTGGTGCGAATTAGTCCTTTTAATGCGGAAGGAAAACGTCAGACGAGTTTTGCGGCAGTCGATGTGTCACCCGAGATTGCCGATGACGACACGGAGATTGAATTGCGGGATGAGGATATTCGTGAAGATGTTTTTCGGGCCAGCGGTGCCGGTGGGCAGCACGTCAATAAAACTTCAAGCGCCATCCGCATGACACATTTTCCGACCGGCATCGTCGTTCAATGCCAAAGCGAACGCAGTCAGCACAAGAATCGTGCGACAGCGATCAAAATGCTCCGTTCCAGAATCGCACGTCTCGAAGAAGAAAAACGCGATGCAGAACAACTTGCTCGCTACAAACAACAGCCCAAAACTGGATTTGGTTCACAAATTCGAAACTACTTTCTCCACCCCGACCAACGTGTCAAAGATCAGCGCACTGGCCACTATGTAGGAAGCTTTCAAAGCGTATTGGATGGAAATCTTGATGGCTTTTTTGATGCTTATCTGCGATGGAAAGCTTCTGGATCGGCTCCTGCGGCAACCTCTGACGAATGATTTACCATCCACACACTTCTCACCCTGGTTCACAGCGGTTCAATGATTCAGCGAGCCATACACCGATGGCTTCCTCGTTGTCTGGGATTTGGAAGTAGTCGGGGTGTACTGGTTTGGAGAGTGTGGTAGCATCTCGAACCGGTTGCGAAGACATCTGAAAACGGATGCCTTCGTTTTTTAATTCCGGGAACTTTTTAAGACCCGGTGGCTTCTGGAAGGAATTCGATGGCGGAAAAAGAGCAGGCTCTTGAAGTAGAAGGTGTCGTGACACAGGCGTTGGCCAATACGCGATTTCGGGTGCAGATTACTGGTGGCCACATCGTCAACGCCCACGTCGCCGGAAAAATGCGTAAGAATTTTATCCGCATCGTGCCGGGAGATAAGGTGAAGGTTGAACTTTCGCCGTACGATCTCACAAAAGGGCGCATCACGTTTCGGGAAAGGTAGTTTCTGGTTCTGAACCGATCCCCTCAGCACCGTTGTCGTTCGTGCTCGATATTGATTCGGATTTTGGATCTGAATTTGAAATCGTTTCATCGTTGACAATCGCACAAGGCTCTTCAACGAGAGTCGCTACAGGATTTTCTGCTTCTATTGAGACGGCTGGGATGTCTCCTTTCAAAATTTCTTCTGAAACGACTTTTGGTTTCTTTTTTTTGCCCGATGTCGTGCTCGTGACAGGCTCTTCTTCCAGCCCAGCCCTGACTGCAAGAAGTTGCTTTAAATCTCCAAACGTTCGCAGAGGTGCCCTCCCTTCTCGCATCGCTTTTGAGATTGGTAACACGGGACCTTTTTGAGTTGTTGAAACGTAGGTCGTTGGACGTCGCTCCTGAGAGATTGAACGCGGCTTGTCTGGTCGCGGTGTTCGCCGAGCTGACCTTTCAGGCCCCTGATCTGAACGAGTGCGCGACGGTTCTCGTTCCGCGCGACCAGAAACTTCCTTCGCCACGCGAGCCGGACGATCTTCAGTGCGACGGGGCGGCCTCGCGGGTCGCGGCGGAATCATGGTAAGCGCGATTCGCTTTTTTTCCTTATCCAGTTCCATAACCCATACCCGAACCACCTCTCCCACACTGACCGCATCATGTGGATCACGAATGAAATGACGCGAAATCTGACTGATATGAACGAGGCCACTCTCGGAAAGACCGACGTCGACAAAGATGCCAAATTCAACAACATTTAAAACTGGGCCCGCGAGTTCCATTCCAACTTCGAGCTCGTCTAAGGTACGAGTACTTTTCTTAATGTTCGGCTGCGGACGTCCAAGCCGAACGTCGAGTTCCCGACTCGTAAGACAGTCCAAAATATCGATTACCAAAAATCGACCTACCGAGAACTCCACGGCAATCGCATCCACCTGTAAGGCAGAGGCCCGCTTGGCCATTGCAGATCGCTCATCGCGAGAAAGCACACTCGAAGGAGAGCCACCGAGTCGCTCAAGAATCTTTTCTGCAATCGAATAGTTTTCTGGATGAATACCAGTTGAATCGAGAGGATTTTCTCCTCCTTCAATCCGCAAAAATCCAGCCGACTGTAATGCGATAGCGCTGGTCATGCCGGGAACATCCAGGAGTTGCTTTCGCGAAGTGAACCGCGTGTTTTTCGTTCTCCAGTCGCAAATAGACTTTGCAAGGTTTTCGTCGAGCCCCGCAACGTAACGAAGCAGCGACGCTCCTGCGACGTTGAGATTGACTCCCACAACGTTTACGCAGGTTTCGATGACGCATGCGAGCGTACCGTGAAGATGCTTGGCCTTGATATCGTGCTGATAAAGACCAAATCCAAGGTGAGATGGCTCAATCTTTACAAGCTCTGTGAGAGGATCCTGAAAACGTCGTCCGATCGACACCGCACCCCGCACTGCGGCCTCGCACTCAGGCAATTCTTCCTTTGCAAGAGGACTTGTTGCATAGACCCCTGCTCCAGCCTCATTGACGATTACGTATCCAATTTGGAGCGATGCCAACTCACCGGCAACCAATTCCGCAACGATCGCCTCGGTTTCTCTGGCCGCGGCCCCGTTTCCAATAGCAATTACCGAAACCGTATAGGCCTTTGCCAGCTCTGCTATTTTTTGCTTCGCAATGTCTCGCTTTTCCTGCTGACCCACCACCTGCATGGAGGCATGATCTACCAATCGCCCCTGTTCATCGAGCACAACCGCTTTGCACCCATTCTTGAAGCCTGGATCAAGAGCAAGCACGCGTCGCCCCGGTGATGGTGGCTGCAACAGAAGATTATGAATATTGCGGGCAAAAACATTGACTGCGTGCGATTCACACGCGTCAGTGAGATCACGACGAAGTTCGCGATCGAGGCTCGGCAGGATAAGTCTTTGAATTGAATCTCGCACACAGCCTTTGAGAAATTCAGCGTGCGGATGATTCGCAGGAACCACCAGCGACTCGGCGGTCGCCTGCATGTCATTCAGAGGCACATCAATCCAGATTTTGAGCGCCTTTGCACGTTCGCCCCGATTCATGGAAAGAATACGATGAGCCGGTATTCGATCACAGTGCTCACGAAATTTGAAAAACTCTCGATAATGTTTCTCTTCTTTGGCAAGAGCCTTTCCCGCTTGATTCGCTCGCTCACAGACAACGTGTCCTGCACTGCGAACAATCTCTCGAAGGCTTTGACGAACGTCTGATCGTTCGCTGAAATTTTCAGCAAGAAGATGTCCCGCGCCGAGCAGTGCGTCAGCGGCAGAAAGAATTTTGCTGTCGGAATCCACAAACACGGCGCTGCGAGCGTCGAGATCGGATGCGCCGGGATCAGCCGAAAGAATTTCGCGTGCAAGCGGCTCAAGACGTCGCCTTCGCGTCATTTCTTCGGGCGAAAGCTTTCGAGGCTTGTAAGGAAGATACAGATCCTCAAGGCGCTCATGTGAAACTGTCGCTGCGATCAATTCCGAAAGTTCCGAAGTCAGCCTGCCTTGCCCTTCAATTGATTTAAGAATTACTTGTCGTCTTTCACCAAGAAGACGCTGCTTCGTCACGCTGTTGACAATTCTCCGAATCTGTGGCTCTTCCATTCCGCCCGTAGTATCACGGCGGTACCAAGCAATAAACGGGATTGCGTTTCCTTCTTCACAAAGGCGCGCAACAGACTCCACGCCGACTGGTGGTAGTCCGAGTTTCTGGGCAATTTGCCCAAGATCAATAATCGTTGTCGATGCCATCAAAAATCCGTCACCGACCCGACTGCGTGCTCGGTCCGGACTTACTCTACCGCTGTCGATTCAAAAAACTACTCACAGGATTGTCTTCGATCTTGAAAACGGCATAAATCTAGGTCGAAGGATGGCTTCCTGTCAAACGCTCTTTACGTCCCTGACCCAAATCGTCAATTGGCTTGCACACTTCCTGGATCGATTGAGCCCTTGCGGGCTTGGGCTTGACATACCACTGAAAAGTCCCCTATTTCCCGCTTCTTGCCCGTAGAGGATGGCAGCGAAAGGCAATTCTGTGAGCCACGAGACTTTGATCACGAAAGCGATTGAAGCAGTCGCCCGGATTGTGACGATCCTATTGTGCATCCAAACATCTTTCCATCCGATTTTTCCCATTGCTCAAGAGACTCCCGCCCATGACTTCGACTTCTCCTGCATGGCTCGACAGCGTGCCGCTCTTGGCCCTTGATCGGCAGTATGACCGCCTGCGACTGCAAATTCGCGAAGCTCTCGAACGAGTTTGCGACTCGGGACGATTTATTCTGGGTCCTGATGTCTCAGAACTTGAATCCGAGTTGGCGGAGATGCTGAAAGTTCCTCACGTGATCAGTTGTGCTTCGGGGAGTGATGCCCTTTTACTGGCGCTGATGGCTCTGGATATCGGTCCTGGCGACGAGGTTGTGATTCCTAGCTACACGTTTTTTGCGACTGCAAGCGCCGTCACACGTCTGGGCGCAATACCGATTTTTGCGGACATCGACCCCGTCACGTATTTAATTGATCCTGACGACGTGGAACGCAGAATCTCATCGAAGTGTCGTGCGATTGTGCCAGTTCATCTCTACGGTCGTACAGCCAACATGGAGGCCCTCGGGGCAATTGCAAAGCAGGCTCAATTGCCAATCATCGAAGATGCTGCACAGTCGATTCTGTCTTCGTTTGAAAATCGCTGCTCAGGATCACTTGGGGATATCGGCTGCTTTAGTTTTTATCCCACGAAAAATCTCGGGGGCATCGGCGATGGCGGATTTCTTACCACTACACGAGACGATCTGGCCCGCTCTCTGCGATTACTGCGCGTGCATGGTATGGAACCTCGTTACCATCACACGCTAATCGGCATCAACAGCCGTCTGGATTCCATTCAAGCAGCCGTACTTCGCGTGAAACTTCCCTATTTGAACGACTGGACAACAGCTCGACAGGTCAACGCCGAACGCTACGCAAAACTTTTTTCGGACTATCCTCTCGAATCCCACATCGTCATTCCTACTGATGATCCTCGTGGACGTCATGTGTGGAACCAATTTGTCATTCGAGTCAAAGGTGGTTGTCGCGATGCACTTCGATCGCATTTAACAAATCATCGCGTCGGTACTGAGATTTACTATCCGGTTCCCCTGCACATGCAAAAATGCTTTGAGTACCTGCGATGGACGAAGGGCGATCTTCCCGAGACCGAACGAGCTTCAGAGGAAACTCTCGCGCTGCCAATTTTTCCTGAGTTGGAAACATTCGAGCAAGAAACGGTGGTCGGCCGAATTGCAGAGTTCTTTGGAGTTTCCAAACGAACACCGCATGAAGCCAAAACTCCAGCAGCAACTGTTCGCGAGAGCGATTCGAACACCTCCTGCATTCTGCAGGGCCGCATGCCGCATGTACTTTCCCGTACACGGTCCGCCGGAAAAGCCGACGACGTTCGCAGCTAATCAAACGTTGCGATCACTTCCTGTTCATAATCTCGCGAGTGCGGCCGCTTGGTTTACAAACGACATACACGCCAAGGCCGGCGGCAAGCACACCCAACGCATAAACCACCATATAGTTCTTCGTCGTGCCGGCAGCATTCGCTCCGGGCGGTTGGCCAGCCCCTTGTTTTCCACCATTTGCAAAGTTGGCACCCATCTTCTGCGCTCCGGGAGGAAGTCCGGCGAGCGGACTCGCCGGCTGAGCGGCCTGATCAAGTGGAGGGGCAACGAGTGTGCCCACTGCACCTTGAGCAAAAAAGGGAGTGAAATAGACTCCAGAGAAGCCGAACGAATGTTCTGCAAAAGCCTGCTGCTGAAAAATCGCCGAATGTACGAGCACCGTAAAGACAAGGATTGTTTCGAAGCACAGAGTTCGACGAATCATGATGATCGCGGCTGCTTGTTGACGGAAATAGCAAGTTCTCGGGAGCATTGTTTCGAACTCCGTTGCTGGGAGGGTACTCTTTCTCGTGTTACCGATCTCACCCAAGAGAACGGCACGTTTTCCTACATGGACTGGTAGAGATTCTACTTGAAATGGCAACAAAACCAAAGCGTTCCTCTGTTCAGAAGTCACTTTCCCGTGCACCACGAGCGAGATCGTCTCCTCCGAGCAAGCTTCCTCCGATCGATGCCAAAACTCTCGGACTGATTACCAAACTCGCCGATGAGGTCGTCAAGGCTGCAGAAAAGAGACGAGATCCCCATCTCGACATTCCTGCTCGCAGTCTTTCCAACGTGCGCTGGAACAAGGCTCGAAAGTTTATTGAGATGGGTTCCCAAATGAACCGGCGACATCTCTTTAACTTGTCTCAGGCCAAGAGTTACATGCAAACGCTGCTTGTTGCGACCGGTTGCAAAACGCTCATCGAACAGCAGAAGACCACCAGCATTCGAGGTCTCTATTATCTTCTGAAGCACACGATCGATGGCACTCGCGAAGAAACTTTTGACAGCCAAGACGACTGTGATCCGATGATCGAGGACCTCGAGGTCACACTCGAAAGTCTTCGCGAGGAACTGCACGTCTACGCAAGCAACCGTGGCGGCATGGTGGGGCCAATCGTCTTGGAAGACTCTGGAGATGAAATCGACTGTGCGCGGATGGGTTCTGGCGGCTACAGCATTCCTTCAATCGTCGAAGCTGACGTTGTAAAATTCAAATCTTGCGATGCAAAGTTCATCTTGCATGTCGAAAAAGACACCGTCTGGCGCCGCTTTAACGAAGATAAGTTTTGGCGCAAATATTCTTGCTTGCTCACGCATGGAGGCGGCCAGCCCTCGCGAGGCGTTCGTCGAATGCTTTATCGGCTTCACAACGAACTCAAACTGCCTATTTACTGCCTGCTCGACAACGATCCGTGGGGCTATTACATCTATTCTGTTCTCAAGCAGGGCTCGATTAACCTCGCCTACGAATCGAAACGCATGGCGATTCCAGAAGCTCGTTTTCTCGGACTGCGTTCGCGTGATTTTGATCGTTGCAAACTCACACCGAGCGTTCAGATTGCGCTAGCTGATACCGACATTAAGCGAGCCAAGCAGATCGCCGCATATCCATGGTTTTCTGGAAAGAAACAGTGGCAGAAAGAAATTGAGACCATGCTCACAAACGGATTCAAGCTTGAGGTCGAGGCACTGATTTCAAAAGACATCAGTTACGTTACGGAGGTTTATGTGCCAGAGAGACTCGAAGAAAAACAGTGGCTCGATTGATCGCTTGTTACACTTCTGTGCACTGAGAGGATCAGGCCTTTTGACGAAGTAACTGCGGCGGTTCATCGAGCGGTTCGAACTGTGCGGGCAGTTGAAGTTCTCGCATAGTTTCGTCTGCGCGACGCATCCCTTCAGCCACCTCGTCAACCCGACTGGCAATGTCATCCACGTCGAGTTTTCCTACTGCACTCTCAGCAATGGCCGCGATTTTTGCTTCCATTCGTTCTATTTCTGCCACGATTATGTCGAGTTTTCGACGCGAATGCGCAATGTTTTCCAGCCGATCACGGCTTGTTGCGAGATGGTCGAGCGTTGTTGCTGCCAGTCGATCCACAGGGTCATTTGGCTTTTTTGCAGGCATCGACTCCAGTCGCTTTTCAAGCTCTCCAATCTGTTCGTGAATCGCTTTGGAGTCCGTCTTTGCCAAAAATTGTGACAGCGTATTGGCACTCCACGTCATACGAAGATACCCCCACAGAAGTCTTTCGAGTGACTCAGAATACGACTTCTCAAGAGATTTTTCCGCCTCCGGCCCCCTCATGTTACCGGCGAGTTGCACAAGCGCCATGCATCGATCTCGCAGGCGATCGAACCGATTCAGCAACTCTTTTGGCAATGCATTGCGAATTCGCATATACGCTTCGTGCGAATCGGCTGACCCTGCTTCCCGTAAAACGGCCGCCGACTGAGCATCTACCGATAAACGAAATCGCTCATTGCTCATCATGTTTGCCAGATAGAATATTTCGGCAGCTCCTACGAGCGGCAACACAATATCTGGACGACCAGAGAGAAGTCCAGCCGCAACACCTGCGCCGAAAAAGAGTAGGTTCCACCGCGTTGAGAACGCGCGCCAGATGTAACTTTCAAACCTCTTCCACACGTTGACGTTCCTGCGATGGGCCTTCGGGACGGAGGGACGCAGATTCAATCTGTTCGATTTGATCTGCAAGGTCCGCTACCTGCTCGCGAAACCACGGCTCTCGTTGTGTTTGGCGTGAAGGAGCTGATGCTGTTTTTAAGGGCACTTCTTTCATGATCCTACCCGGGTTTGCCCCCATCACGAAGACCCTGTCCCCGAGATACACAGCTTCCTCAATTGAGTGCGTCACAAAGAGTACCGTGGCCTGTACCTCTTGCCATAATTGAACAAGCAGATCCTGCATATCGAGCCGAGTCGATGGATCAAGCGCTCCAAATGGCTCATCCATCAGAATAATTCTGGGGCGCAGTGCCAGGGTTCGGGCAATGGCTACACGTTGCCGCATACCCCCTGACAATTCGTGTGGATATTTTCCAGCATCGCGCTTCGGATCGAGTCCAACCCGGGCAATCCAATCAAGTCCTTGCTCTTCGCGACGTCGCCTCGATGTACCGTTGCACTCAAGACCAAAAATCACGTTGTCGAGGACCGTGCGATTATCAAAACTTGTGTAGTCCTGAAAGACCATTCCACGATCAGCTCCTGGTCCAGAAACAGTGCGACCAAGTACTTGCACCGTACCATGCGTCGGAGGATGTTGCGGCGGGAGTCCGGCGATGAGTCGCAAAAGAGTGCTCTTACCGCATCCCGACGGGCCGAGCAATGATGAAAACTCACCGCGATTGGGATGATCGGCAATGACAAGATGGATGTCCCGGACGGACGTATATTCTCGTGGCGTGCCGGGCGAGTAGATTTTTGTGACACCACTGAACTCAATGGCCGATGGTTTCTGCAGCAGTTGAGGTTCGGCGAGTTCATCTGCATTCAGTGCGTTCATAGAATGCCTGATCGAAAGGGTGTACGAGGCGATTCCCATCCTCTCGGCATGAGTCGTCGCACGATGCGCAACAGAAAACCTTGGCCGCCGTATCGATGCGGGAAAAGATCGCACTGCAGCATGTAGAGAAGTCTGTCGATGCCGAAGGCAACCAATGGAATGATCATCAATACAAGTACAATGGGCTCGCGTTCACCTCGCCGCTGACTGACGTTGATGAGGTCGCCGAGTCCTCCAGAGGAGCCTCCAAACTTTACAAGTTCTGCCAGCATCACGTATCCAAATGCTAGGCCAAACAACAGTCGCAGCGAGTTAAAAATCGACGGCGCGGCAAGCGGAACAAGTACTTTTAGAATAATCTGCCATCGGGATGCTCCAAGCGTGAGCGCCGTGTCGACATAACGCTGCGGCACTTCAGCCACGGCTGCGGCGGTGTCGGTAACAACAAATGCGACGCTGGCAATAAATAAAAACATCACCTTTTGAAATTCACCAATACCAAATAAAAAAAATGTGATCGGGATCAATGCTGCCACTGGTATGTTTCGACCAAATACCGTGAGGGGAGCGATAAACGCGCGGATCGCTGGGACGCATGCACACGCCACTCCCAACGGAACTCCCACGAGTGCCGATAGACCAAATCCTCCACATACTCGAGCGAGCGTCACGAGCGTATTGATCACCAATCGACGCTCACCAAACATTTCCGGAAGGCTTTGAAAAGTCTCCACAGGACTCGGGATGGTTGCTGGGCTCACAAATCGCATCTCGGCCTCGCCGCTCGTAGCCGTCCACCACAGCGCAAGCACCAGCATCAAGCAGGTCAGCCCCCATCCCATCGCTGGCATCAGGCCGATTTCTCCTCGAAGCGATGTTGTTTCTCCAAGCGGCCCATTCGAGGCGGAATTGCCCGATTGATCGGAGGCGATTTCCAACTCTGATGTCATGAAATTGCCCTCGTGAAGGGAGTCTTACTCTTTTTCAGCCGAGTAGACCTTGATTTCCACGCGGCGGTTCAGCGCGTGGTTGTCTGGGTGCTCCGAATCACTCGGTCGATCCCAGCCAACACCATCGACGGCAAATCGACCATCGTCAAACTTGAACTTCTCGACAATTTCATTTTTCACTGCTCTGGCTCGCTCGAGAGAAAGTTCCTTGACAAGTTCACTTGGGATCTTTCCTTTCATCGAACCATCCGAGTGACCTTCGATGACGATTCTTGCTGCTCCGAACTGCTTGGCCAACGTTGCCACTTCATCGAGCACAAGGTCAACGCTTGGGTCATACAATTCCTCTACGTCTTTGTTCTCAAGATGACGTAGAACTATTTTGCGCAAATCCCAACTGTTTGGAAAGAAGTGAATCACGATTGTGTTGGTGAGAATCTCCTCATTTTCGGCACGAATTTCAGAAATTGTTTTGGCTGGAAGCGGCTTGGTGTAATCGTCTTTTGAATTGGAATATTTTGGCTCTGCTGCAAGTTTTTGAATGATCGAAAAATCCATAACCTGATCAAACGAAACTGCTGGGGATGTGATTGATCCAATACGTCGATAGAGATAGTAGGCCTGCTTCCAAATTCGCTCGAAGTTGGCTGGGTTATTTCGATTGACAAAGAACTGGTAGTTCTCAGCCCAGTTGGTGCTGTGAGCATCGCCAAGCATGGCGAGCGTATCGGATGCGGGAATGTTGTAGCCGGCTGCCATCAGTTCGGCTGCCTTCACTTTCGCTGACTCGCTCTTGAGTTCGGCCATGGCATCAAAAATCCCACGCACAATCGCTTCTATTTTGTCAGGATGATCTTTTGCAAAATCTGCCCTCGCAAACCAAATATCTGCAATCAATCGATTGGCAGTCTTGGTGGTCACAAGCATGCGATTGCCTTTGGCTTCGGCGAGGTTGTAAATATCTGGTGCCCATGAAACAGCGCCGGCAATTTCTTTCTGTGAACTAAAGGCGGCGGCGGCCTGAAACGCATCGTCGGTGTAAATCATCTCCACATCGCCCGGCTGTAAACCTCCAGAAACAAGCATATTGAGCGCGAAAAACTGACTCGGAGAATTTTGGGCGAGCACGAGTTTTTTACCGGCTAAGTCCTTGACCGTCTTAATATTTTCACGAACCACAATGCCATCGCCACCGTTGGAATAATCAACCTGCTGGAATACTCGTGGCATCACACGACTATCCTTCGGGGCTCCGGTTCGATCGACGAAACCATCGATAAAAAGAGGAAGCATGTCGAGTGTTGCCCAACCGATATGCACTTCGCCTGCCGCATAGGCATCTCGCATGATTACAGGATTGTCAATCAATACCAGTTCTATTTTGAACGACTTACCATCAGCAGTTTTCCATTCTTTTCCTGCCTGAAAACCATTGTTGGCATAGATGATCGGACTCCAGCCCGCCCAGACATTGAGCGCAAATCGAATCGTCTCATTCTCAAGCGGCTTGTAGGCACTTGTTCCTTTGACGGGCGGTAGCTTCTCTATTGGCTTGAACGTGTATTCGCTTACGGTTGTTGGCACCGAAGCATCAGGGGCCTCGCTCGCCATTCCTTCGGCCCCACTCTCCCCACCTCCTGCCGGAGCATTTTTCTTGTCCGGTTTTCCAATTCCTTGGGGGGCACCGAGAAAGCCGGCTCGCCAAACCGATAAGCCGACGAGTGCGAGTATTACCAGCCAGACAACGACCCAGTACGGTGCTTTGGGTTGACCTGCCATCACAGACCTCTCGATATATTGTTTGAAGGGTGTTGAAATGTCACTTGAAAATGTGCTCGGTTCGAAAAAAAGTCAGATGCGATTTCTGCACTGCGATCGTGTGGTCCCGCATAATTCCGAATCAGGGCGTGCTCACCCTCGAAATTGAATTGGGGATCGCGACTTCAAAGCCATGTGAAGAGTGGTCATAAGATCGTAGCTGGTGACCTCACATAAAAGTTCCGTCACCTTCCCGTGAGCCTCATCCGAAAGGAGTGGCTCAAGTCCCTTCATGATGGTTACGATTCGCTGCTCCTGCCGTTCGATTTCAGCGACATCGACCTTTCCGTCGGCAACTACATCCAGAAAAGAATCCAACTTCCTGGCATATTCCTGTATGAGCGGTGTATCAGAATCTGAATCAAACCAAGGCTTTCGTCCTTGAGAAGCATTTTTCTTTTCGATCATAATTCTCTCCATATTTTCTAGCTTGTGGACTCCGTACAGTGAATCTATACCGAGACTCCAGACAGTATCCTACCGATTTTGGAAATACTTCTCACTTGCCTGTTCCAAGAATCTCTCGAATTGCAGCGAATCGCTCCTGCAGTCTGGCCCGTCCCTCGAGTTCAGACACTTTCTGCTTCCATCGTTCGGGCAGGAAACGCTTCTCGGTACATTCAAGAACCGCCGAAATCTCTTGCATTTCTTTTTCCAGTCCTTGTGCCGAAGGCATAAAGTCGTCGAGCGCGGCATGAAGATCGTCTTGTGTAATCGTGTCGGGAGCCGAATGGCCTTGATTGGCAGCTCGTTCGAGACCGATACGGCGCGAGGCAAGCACAACACTTTCAATATCAGCACCGGAAAGTCCCAGGTTCACATCGATTGGTCCGGGAAGTCCTGCGGCGAGCTTCACTTTGCACTTTTTGGCCATGGCTACAAACATTGCATCAAATTCTGTTTGATCGTGTGGATAGAAAAGCGGGATGTGAACCTCGGCGCGTCCTTGGCGTTTGAGATCAATCGGAAGCAAATCTGGCCGACTGGTAAGCAGCATCCAAACAATCTTTCCTCGGTAGCGAGTGTCTCCCATCTGCCGAGCGATCATTGAAAAGACTCGGGCGCTGGTCCCTGAGTCACCGTCACTCTCACGATTTCCAAGAGCTGCATCCGCCTCATCAATAATGACTACGACTGGCCCGAGGCTTCGAAGCACTCCGAGAGTGTGTTCCAAATTCCCCTCTGTCTCGCCAACGTATTTTGAACGAAAATTTTTGAGCACCGCGCAAGGAATGCCGACACTGCCTGCGTAGCATTCAGCCAAAAAACTTTTCCCGGTTCCCACGGGACCACACAGCAAATATCCCATAGGAGCACTCTCATACTGGCCTCGCTGAATCGCTTTTGCATCTGACTCCAGGCGACTTTTTGCCTGACTATGCCCGGCCACAGAATCAAGCGTGAGACGCGGCTGAATGAACTCGATCAACCCTTGGCATGCTCGCTCGATCAACTGCTTCTTGAGTTCTATGAATTCCGGTCCGTCGGGCGCGGTGCGACCTTGGGCAGACAGAGTCAGCACGGCCCGTAGACTTTCGAGCGACAGTCCACCAGCAAGCGATGCAGTGCGGATGACTGCATCACGGCTCACAGGATCGGAAATCGATTTCGATGACATCGCCAACGCGAATTGTTGACGCTCATTCACCTCCGGCAACGGAACTTCGAGCGTGGTCACCGATGGATTCGAAAGAAGTCGCGGATGAACTTCCGACATCAGATCTGCCACAAGCACAATCGCCACATTCACTCTTCGCAGCAGTGGATTACCAGCCCACGAGAGAAGTCTTACGAGTCTACCTGCACCAGATCGTGACGCGGTGGCTGCATCACCACTCGGTACGAGATACTGTGCATAGTCGAGCACGATTGCAATTCGTTTTCGTTCCTCTGGAGGATCGATCAGATTTCGTTCGAGAAGCGAATCGATCGCGGCAACTGCTTGATCCGGCTCTCGCGGCCACGTGCTGGCATTTCCAATCCGTGCCGACAGCCACTGCACCATCTGTCGCAAGCGATCTGCATCTGTGCCAGCGAATGGTCGAAGCCCCTTGCCCACGTCATACCCAAGCACGATATCCCAACGCCCAAAAAGCTCGCGCGACAAAAAATCGTGAAGAGTCCCCCACGATGCGGCATTCGGCGACACTTTAGGATCGACCGAGACCGGCGAGAGCGAAACGACGTCTCGTACGTTTCCGTGCAACAAAAATAAGACGCTTGTGCCACCGAGATACGCATCACCCAAACGCGATGCCCACGGTGGATACCAGAGAGGAAATGTCGGCCCTTTGAGGGCGTGAGCTTTCGAAGATTCAGTCGCATCGGCTTCAGATGAAATCCAATCAACCGCAGTCTTTTCCTGTTCAGAAGAATTCATAAGAACTCACACTCCAGCCGAATCGAATCGCGGTCTACCACCTGTCTCATTTTCCTTTTGGTACGGCCGACGTTCTTTCAATACTTAGGGCCGAACAGTTTGTTTCATCGGATCAGAACCCAATTCTTTTTCGGCAGGCTGCACGCCGGCTGTTTCGGGAGTCACCATTCCCATCTCAACTTCAAACTGTCGAAGAGCCTGATCGGCCATATTCTTTTCGACGGCTTCTTCTCGCTTGATGTCGGCAATGCCTTCGCCCGACAAATCTGCCGACACGCGAACTTTTGCGCGATTGAGTCCGATCTTATCTTGAATCACATCCTCGATCTGACCGAAATCAGTCGTGATGTCAAAGTTAAAGCTATTGGCAAGCTTCGCCAACTCTGCTTCGGCGCGGCTCATCTTGAGCTCAGCGTCGTACTTCTGAATTTTGTGTTTAAGATCCGCAAGTTTTTTTGTGGCATGTTTAATTTTGTTGACGTTATTGCCGTAAGCCGTCTCGTGAAGGGTCAGTTGCGTTTCATTCTCCGAGAGATCCTTTTTTGCTCGCAGCAACTCCACTGCAAATCGGCCAGCCGTCTCGCGTTCTCCGGCCTGCAGATAGGCTTTGACTCTTGCTTCGAGCGATGCAACATGTTCGCGATCGCCTGCGGCCTGCCTCATGACTCGCTCCACCAAGGCCCTGTACTGCTCAAGCCCTTCTCGACCTTCCTTCATTTGATCGACCGCTTTGTCGTACTCATATTGAAGCTGTGCAATGGGATCGGCTTGCCAGAAAAAGTTGGCGAGCTTGTTCATTTGGGCTGCCATCGCACGCCACATTTTGCTCACGATCATGGTTGAATGCTCCCCAGAGTTCTTGTCGAGAGGTGCCTGCCGCGATCAAAGAATCAACGGCATGACTCACACCTGCATGGCGTGGTCTTACCCCCTCTTCTTCAAACGGTCAAACCGCTACGGTCGATTTCGATTGGAAGCGGATGTTTTCTATCGCGCGACATCCACCTTTGGCCGAAATGCTCTGAATGCAGTCGCTCCACCGGCAGTCACACCGGTGAACGCAACATTTATTTTTCCAAGACTCAAAAGCTCTTTCGCTACAGTCAGCGACGCATCGGTTGTCTTAGTGCCGGCGATATTCAAAACGACAAGCTTTGGAAGCATCTTGAGTTTTTCCAGGCCTGCGTCTGTGACTCGGGTGTTCTCCAGGTTGAGGTCGACAAGAGTCGCAATTGAACCAACCGCATCCATGCCAACGTCGCCTACTCGCGTATTCCACAGATCGAGCCTCTCGAGTTTTGGATGCCCTTTGAGGTGTTCAATTCCCGCATCACCAACACCTGTCTCTGCCAGATCGAGGAGAACCATGTTCGGGAGCTTTCTGAGATGAATAAGACCTGGCCCATCGACAAGCGTGCCTCGCAGTTCGATGCGTTTGAGCTTTTCAAGTCCAGCCAAATACTCAAGCGACGCATCACCAATATTGGTACGCATCACGTTGATCTCATCAAGATCTTTTCGCTGCGCGAGTTGTTTGATGGCCTCGTCGGTAATCTGCGCATCTTCAGCAGCAATTCCCTTGAGCTTGGGGAGTGCCGCTACACATGCAAATCCACGATCGCTCACACTTGGACAACGAAGCTTCACTCGCTCAAGAGTTTTTATCTTTCCAACATGCTCAAGTCCTGCATCACCAATCAGTGCACATCCTCGCAAATCAAGAGCCCGTAGCTTTGGCATGAGGATCAGATGCTTCAGACTCGCATCAGTGAAGTTGTTGTAGAGGAGCACCAGTTGTTCCAAGGACTCGATCTTCGCCACATGCGCAAGAGCCCCATCGGTCAAATTCGAGGAACGCCTCAGATTAAGCACCTTGAGGTTCGAAAGCTTTGTCAGTTCCGCAGCGCCTGCGTCGGTGATATTCGTGTTTTCCAGCACAAGACTCTTCAGGCTTTTTAACCGAGAGAGCGTCTTCATTCCTGCATCGTTGATTTCTGCTCCCCATACCTCAAGCGATTCGATCTGCTCAAGGGGCTCAAGCCTCGAAAGATCGGCATCCGTGGTGGGACGATCTGCAAGATCCACTTTCAACACATGGCCCGAGCCTGAAAAAGTAACAACGCCTCCTCGAGCCTTGACCATTGCAACGGCCGCCGCCTCAACCGCGACAGGTTGCTGCGCAAAAAGTGTCTCGGAAACAAACAACGCGCACACCAGCGATATACTTCGCACAAATCGCGTTTTATTGATCTGATTCAAGAACTGTGTTCCTCTCTTTTGTGTGTGAATTGCACGCCGTAACGCCGAGGAATCCTAGTGTCTCAAACGTCGAGGCCCCATAAAACAGCCACAGGCCGCCTTCCGGCGACCTGTGGTTTCAAAAAAAGTTTTACTCTTCGATCACTTTAGACAGACACCTTCCAGCCGTTGCGATATGTCGGACGAATAATCGATTCAACTTCTGGTGCATTTTTTGCCACCATTTTGACCGGGTCCCACTCAATCTTTTTTCCTTTTTGATCGGGGCTTTCGGCGGCCCAGACGGCTAAGTTGCCGAGCAAAATTGTCTCGGTCAGTGGGCCAGAGTAGTCAGGAAAATTGGACATCGCCTGCGGCCCACCCTTGATGGCGTTGACCCATTCGACAAAGTGTCCGGCCGATTCGATGAACACTCCATCAGCTGGCTTGGCACCACTCTTCAGCGTGAATCCTTTCTCGCAATAGTCACCGGGAGCATAGAGCGTGTCCTTTTCACCGATCACAAGCACTCCGCTCGAGGCGGTCTTAAACTCGGTTGGCTTGCCATCTTTTTCCTCCCCCGGAAAGCCTGCAAACATTGATTGTTCGGGAAGCTTTCCACCGTCGTACCACATCACTTTGACAGCCGCTCGACCGCCAAGGGAAGGAAATGCGAAATCAATGATCGACCACTTGGGATAGGTCTCTTTATTATGTCCACTCGAAGTTGCTACGACGCTCGATGGGTCGCGTAGATTGAGTGCCATGAACGGCATATTGAATGTATGGCAAGCCATATCGCCCAAAGCACCGGTTCCAAAATCCCAAAAGCCTCTCCATGCAAACGGGTGATATCCATTTCCATAAGGACGCTCGTTCGCCGGTCCAAGCCATAGATTCCAATCGAGATTGGCTGGCACTTCTGCTTTCTCGGGTCGTCCACCACCTTGTGGCCACACGGGTCGATTAGTCCAGATATGTACTTCCTTCACTGCTCCAAGACCGCCTGACTTAATCAACGCAGCAGTCTTTCGGAGCGAACTTTCAGCAGTGCCTTGATTTCCCATTTGAGTAGCCACTTTTTTGCTGCGAGCAAGTTCACCAAGCATGCGGGCTTCAGCAATTGACCGGGTGAGTGGCTTCTGACAGAAGCACGCTTTTCCAAGACTCATTGCCATGGCGGCAGCAACAACGTGCGAATGGTCGGGCGTGCTAACAGTGACTGCATCAATTGAGTTCTTGTTTTCGTCGAGCATCTTGCGATAGTCGGCATATTGCTTCGCGCCCTCAAAGGCCTTTTCTCCTCGCTTCAACTGATTGGAGTCGACATCGGCAATCGCCACGACTTTTCCACTGCGTCCAGCATCGGCTGAATCGCTTTGACCTTTTCCTCCAACACCAATGCATGCGAATCGAATTTCCTCATTGGCGCTGCGAACTGGACCATCGGCCGCCCGAGACTCACTCAAAAAATACCCTCCGACCATGGAACCGCCTGCGAGAGCGGCAGAGGTTGTGAGAAACTCGCGACGAGTTGAGTGAGTTTTGCTGCGATTGCGACGGGCCATAAAAAATGCTCCTAAAGAAGGGAAATGAACCGAGTCGTGAAAAAATCTATCGAACAATCCGCTGAACATCCGGCACGCTAAAGAAGAACTTTGAATTTCTAAGTTCCTGAGCCGTCAAAAGAGTAACGACTCGCCACCATGTTCTGCAACGGCTTGCAAAAGAAACAAGGACTCTCTCTGCTGGTCGTTTTCAACAAAGTCAGACCTGTTCGACCGGTTTCTTTCACCGCACAACCCCTTCGCAACGGCATACTCTCTGACTCACTTTTCAACTTCCTGAAGACAGACGGACTTCGAATTCGCAGGCAGTCATCAAACAGACCGATTCTCAAAAAAGGATTCTCGCACTATGCAACCACAGTTTCCTCGCGTGACGATTCTGAGAAATATTCTTATCGCGCTCAGCGTCGCCACTGTCGGAATGACTCGTCCTGCGACAGCAGAACCAGAAAACCTTCAGGCAATTCGGTTTGAGTCTCGAGTCATTGACCCCTTGGCTGGCGAAATCTGTTATTCGGTTGCACTGGCTGATGTTGATGGTGACTCCAAACGCGACATTGTTGTCGCCACCGAGAATGCAATTCTATGGTATCGAAATCCATCGTGGGAAAAAAAGGTACTCATTCAGAATCAAACTCCTCGCGACAATGTGTGTATTGCTCCACTGGATATCGATGGCGATCAACAGATTGATTTTGCCGTAGGTGCCGGTTGGACAAAGACCGGCACGCTCCACTGGATTTCACGAGGCGCGCCTGGTGAGACGTGGACCGTTCACGATATTGGTGCTGAAGTTTCCACACATCGCATGCGATTTGCCGACGTGCTTGGAATCGGAACCGTCCAACTGGTCATCTCTCCGCTGGCAGCTTCGGAGAATCGTCCCGGAGTGCGACTGACTGCTTTTACGATTCCAAAAGATCCTGCAAAGAGTCGCTGGATACCAACCGTACTCGATGGCGAGCTCAATCGAATGCACAACCACTGGCACTGTGATCTTGATGGAGATCAAAGCGTTGACACGCTCACCGCGAGTCGTGAGGGAGTGCATGTGGTGCGTCGAACTGCAGCCGGTTTTTCAAAAACTTTTCTTGCTTCTGGAACCGCTGGCGACACTCCTGATGCAAGCGGTTCTGGAGAGATTAAGCAGGGACGGCTTTCTCATGGAAAGCCATTTCTTGTAACGGTTGAACCGATGCATGGCTCTCAAGTCGTTGTCTATCAGCAGCAACCCGAGTCCAAAAAAGATGCCGCATGGCAGCGACTCGTAATCGACGACGGGTTTCGCCGGGGCCATGCGATTTGGTGCGCAGATCTCGATCAAGATGGCGCCGATGAAATCGTGTTTGGATCGAGTGACCCTTCGAACAAAGCCGATTACGGTCCGGGGATTTCAATCTATCGAGCCGACCCAGCCGGCATTCACTGGACTCGCATCGTCATCGATACCGGAAGTGTTGCCGTTGAAGATCTCGTTGCTGAAGATCTCACGGATGATGGACTTCCTGACATCGTTGCCGTTGGCCGCGCGACTCACAACGTGAAGCTCTTTGTAAATTCAGGCAAGCCACGTTGAAGAAAGCATCCTCGCGACACGTGAAACCGGGTATTTTCGAGAAACTGTCTGGACATTTTTTGATTTCAAGAAAGGCTGTGAATCCGTCGCCAATACTTCTTCGAGGAAATGAACGGCGTTGAACGAAAATATTTTTCCCTTCCGGCCCCCGCAGCCGATCATGTTCCTGAAGAAATGACCCCGCTTGAGAAAGCTGCCGCGGGACTTCACACAACCCCTTTCTGGGAGTCTGTCAATGGCTGTGCGACCTCGGTTTGCTTTTGTTGTTGCGATTGTGTCAATCCTTTCCGGATTCGCGTGGGTGAATGGTGCCTCGCCGACGGTGACTGATCTTCGAACCGTGTTCATGATTGATCAACAGCCGACAGATGCTCTCACCATCACCGCTGCCACGAAGATGCTTGGCAGTGCATCTCCCCAATCTTTGCAATCTTCCGATGAGCAGCAGATGACTTTGGTTCGATTGGTGATCAGGGGCCGAGTCGGTGCCCGTGATTACACCCTGAATCGTGACATCGATCCATTCCTGAAAGGAAAGGCATCATTTTTTTTGATGGAGATTCCGATCGATGCGCATGCATTACAATCTGAGCACAATTCAAAAGACTGTGCGTTTTGTAAGAGACGGGCAGCCAAGTCACCTATCGTCGCGGTACAATTCGTAGACTCAAATCGTCAGTTAATTCCTTTTGATTCACGTGAACTTTTTGGTGTTCAAAAAGGAACGGATGTCATTGTGTGCGGCACTGGCATGCTTCACAAAAACAGCAAGCTTCCTGTGCCGGTCATCGAATTCTCTGCTGATGCAATCCACGTCATCAGATCGATAGACAAATAGTCGGCGAAGAACGCTTTGATGCGCGGCGTTCTTACGCATCGACAGACATCCGAGAAGGGGTGACTGACGGGGCTCGAACCCGCGACCCTCGGTACCACAAACCGATGCTCTAACCAACTGAGCTACAGCCACCATCTCGAAGGTCGACTACTTTACCACACGGACACGATGTTGTCCGAAGCAGACTTTATACGCTTATTTTCCTTTGTTCCTAAGCTCTTCCTGGCTTTGGGCACCGGTATGGGCTCAGGGATTTTATGTTGCTGCAGTTCCGCTGCATGGCGGCCGCATCCACAATCGGCTTGATCGTTCATTCATTCATCAGCGTGCGTTGACCTAAATCTGAAAATCGCACACAAACAGGCATTTTGATACAGTGTGGCTTCGCATTTTTTTCATTCACAGCCTTCGAATCCACCGCTTGGACATGCACGAAATTTACTGCTGCGATTTCTCTCCGTTTGATCTGAAATGCTCCCTCGCTTCAATGACTGCGGGAGCCCGGCTTCTGCGTGTGTCGGCGATGGCGTTTTTTTTAACATTCCTCTGTGTTGGCTGCGCGAAAAATGCCCCGCAGAGTGCGCCTGCGGTTCCTGCACCGGAGGTGATGGTGTTTGATTTCCAGACGCGAACGATGCCAGAATATTTGGAAGTTACCGGCAGAATCAATTCTGTTTTTGTCGTCGATATCCGAAGCCGGGTCGGGGGCTATCTCAGCAAGATATTTTTTCGCGACGGGCAATTTGTTCGCAAGGGAGATCCCCTCTACGAGATCGATCCCCGACCCTCTCTTGCCAAGCTCGCGGAATCAAAAGGGACTGTTGAAAAATTGCTCGGCGAGCGGCGATTTGCAGAAATCCAAATAGCTCGCTATGAAAAACTGATTTCCAAAGGTGCGGCCAGCCAGCAGGAATTGGATGCCTTCAGAGCAAAGCTCGAAGAAAATACTGGCTCGTTAACGTCGGCCCGTGCGCAGCAGGAATTCAACCAACTGAATCTTGACTTCTGCACAATTGTGTCGCCAATCGACGGGCAGGTTAGCCGCACGCAGTTTCAAATCGGTAATCTCATCAATCAAGATCAGACGACACTCACCACTGTTGTTTCTATTGATCCCATCTTTGTCTATTTCAATGTCGATGAGCCAAACCTCGTACGAGTCTTGAAAACGACGCGATCCACATCGCGATCAAACGGCATCTTCACCGGACAACTTTTCATCGACGTCGGGCTCGTCGATGATCTGGAAAGAGCATATCCTCATCGCTGCGTGGTCGACTTTCTTAATAATCAGCTCGATACGCAAACCGCCACGATCACCATGCGAGGGCGACTTGATAACCCGCACGATCCCAATCCGGATCACCCCAAGCCACCGCTGTTTCGATCTGGAATGTTTGCGCGGGTTCGATTGCCGCTGGGACAGCCGGCCCAGCGCCTGCTCGTGCCAGAGACCGCCATTGCCAGCAACCAGGACAGAAAAATCCTCTGGGTGGTGGATACTGAAAACGTGGCCTCCACGCGAGAGGTGCTCGTAGGGCAAAAGGTTGGCACGTGGATCACTGTTCAACCAACGGATCCCAGCAAGCCGTTCGGCACTTCTGACAGAGTCGTCGTGCGAGGCCTGCAGCGATGCCGAGAAGGAAAGCCCGTCACACCAAAGCTCGCTTCGGCCGAAATTGTACTACTGAATACGTTGCCCATTGGAGAGGCCGCCATCCCTGATGACACTCGGCCAGACGATCCTTGATCTCCACATTTTTTATTCAGCGTCCGATTTTCGCGGCTGTGATCTCAATTGCCATCACGCTGGCGGGAGCGATCAGCGTATTCTCACTGCCGATCTCACTCTTTCCGCCAATCGCTCCGCCGATTATTCAAGTCACCTGCTCCTATCCCGGTGCCAATGCGGCCGTGGTGACCGACACGATCGGCGCACCGATCGAGCAAAAGGTCAACGGCGTCGACAAGTTGATGTACATGCGGTCGCAGTCGACCAACGACGGCATGTACATCCTGACGCTCGCGTTTGACATCGGCGCCGATGCCAATCTTGCGCTCGTACAAACACAAAACCGGGTGCAGCTGGCGATGCCCCTGCTGCCGCCGGTTGTGCAAAAACAGGGGGTGGGCATCAAGAAAACCTCTCCCGACATCCTTCTGACGGTGAGTCTCCTTTCGCCGGATGACCGGTACGACGATATTTTCATGAGCAACTATGCCACGATTCACCTCCGAGACGAGTTGCTCCGCTGTTACGGTGTGGCCGATGTGCTCTTTCTGGGACAACGCGATTACAGCATACGAGCTTGGCTTGATCCCGATCAACTTGCCGCCCGAGGACTCAATGCCGCAGATATCCGAGATCGAATCGCCGAGCAGAACGTATCGGTTGTTGTCGGCGTCAGCGGTCAATCGTCCTCGCCTTTGAATCAACAGACGCAGCAGGTTGTTTCCGCCGTCGGCCGACTCCAATCGCCTGAGCAGTTTGGTGACATCATCGTTTATTCAGATGCCACGGTGCCTGGCACGGCAATCGTAAGGCTCAAAGATGTGGCCCGCATCGAACTCGGCGCATCAAACTATTCTCAGGTCTGCCGCAGTAGTGGAA
>Ga0194035_1000355_pt1 | contig 27090 bp, 23 predicted proteins | sample JunL2320m_MetaG_FD_148680 | JGI IMG/M metagenome (GOLD analysis project Ga0194035, IMG submission 148680) | Anoxic zone freshwater microbial communities from boreal shield lake in IISD Experimental Lakes Area, Ontario, Canada - Jun2016-L239-20m | ecosystem: Environmental > Aquatic > Freshwater >...
TGACGGCACACGGCCTTGAAGCGCATTCGAGCCTCGCACCCATCGGCGTCAACGCCATCTACATGGCTTCCGATCTCATCGGCGCGATCCGCGCCATCCAGACGGACATCGCCGAGAACGGCGTGCGCGATGGCGACTACGAGGTGGCCTACACCACGCTGCACGTTGGCAAGATGCAGGGTGGCGAAGTGATGAACATCGTGCCCAACCGCTGCAGCTTCGATTTCGAGATCCGCTACCTGCCCGAGGACGACCAGCACGCCATCGTGACGCGCATCAAGGCCGCAGCAGAGAAGATCGCGGAAGGTTATCGCGGCGTCTTCGAGCACGCGCGCTTCGAGTTCATGGACCTCCAAAGCTATCCCGCCATGAACACGCCGGTCGACAGCGAGGCGGTGAAGTTCGTCCATGCACTCACCGGCGGCAATTCAACCGGCAAGATCACCTTCGGCACCGAGGGCGGATTGTTCCAGCAGGCACTCGGCACGCCCGCCGTCGTCTGCGGCCCCGGCAACATCGCGGTGGCGCACAAGCCCGACGAACACGTGAGCGAAGCGCAGATGGCGCAGTGCGACCGGATGCTGGAACGGCTGGTGGAGAAGCTTTCGGCTTAGCCCTCTCCTCCCTCTTCATCATGGCCGGGCGTGACCCGGTCATCCTCTTTGGTGGCGACGAAGCGGATGCGCGGGTCAAGCCCGCGCATGATGAACGGGGTGGAGATTGGCAATCACGCCTTCATCCACTTCGGCTGCTTGCCGACATAAGAGTGACGCTCCGGCGCCAGTTCCTTGCGGTTGGCAGAGTCAAAGCTGCCGAGCACCAGCGCCACCACCGGCTTGTCGTCAATGGCGCCAAGCGTGGAGCCGCATTTGGGGCAGAAACTGCGGCTCGAATAATCCGATGAACGCCAGACCGAAGGCTTCGCGCTCCACTGAACCTTCTCCGCCGGAAACTCCACCCAATGCAGCGTCAATGCGCCGGAATGATGCTGGCACATGGTGCAGGAACAGGTGTGCGGCCTGAGCGGCGGCCCTTCCGCCGCAAACCGTATGTGACCGCATAGGCAGCCGCCCTTGTAGGTCCTTGCCATCGCACTCTCCTGTTGATGAGACAAAGATGAGGCAAGTCCGAGCGGGTTTGAAGAGGCTCACGGCAATGTCATCGGCCGCAACAAGCATGCTCTGTTCATCACACGCGGGCCTGACCCGCGTGTCCCCTTCTCCCGCCACAAAGAGGATGGCCGGGTCAAGCCCGGCCATGATGAATGGAAGGGGCCGGGACGGCTTCCTACGGGTCCCCCGGCACGCCGTAGCTCGGCGCCTGGGTGGGATCGATCGCGCGCTGCAGATAGGCGCCCATCTGCGGCTTGTAGTCCTCCCACAACCGGCGGAGCACCCTGATCGGGTTCTCGTCATCCCAGTCAACGCGCAGCGAGACCAGCGGGAAGGCCTGTTCGTGATAGACGATGAGGGCTGCCGAATGCACCGGACCCTCCTCACCACCCGAGTTGTGACCCGCCTCGAGCGCGCGCAGCAGTCGCTCGGCGAGGTGCTGGTCGGCATTGGCGGCAAAGGCATCCGTCATGGTGTTGGGAAGGGTTGCGTGTTTCAGCAGGTTGCCCGCCGCCACACAGTCACGCTGTTCCGAAACGCCATGCGTGCCGAGGATGTGCTTGCCCGACCAGGTGGCGGAGCGGCCCTGATTGTCCACCGCCGTCAGCTGGCGATAATCAATGAAGGGGCGGTCCTTCATCACGGCGGCGATGGCATCGGAGGCACTCAGGCCCTTTTCCATGAAGTCCAGCAGCAGGGGCCCCAGATTAGGGTCGGTGACGTTCTGGGTGGCCACGGCGCCTACCTTCGAACGCGCATGCGGACAGCGCGCGCCCACGGCAATCGACGAGGTGGTGATGGCGACGCCGAAGGCGCCCGACTTGGCGCAGCGGCCGGCGATGGAAAAGGTCATGTGTTCAAATCTCCGTCAGAGTTCCTTCGCCATCTCTTCGAGAAGGCGGCGCTGCAGTTTCTGGAAGTCCTCGCCCGGCTGCTGCTGCCGGGCGTAATCGAGATTGGGATCGACGACCTCCGTGCGATGGCCCGCCATCGCCTCGATCAGCGCATGGCCGCAGAAGGGCACATAGGCTTCGGAATAGCCGCCCTCGTGCATCACCACCACGCGGCCATTGCAGAGGTCACTGGCCGCATCGAGCGTCGTCTGCATGAGATAGCGATAAGTGTCGCTGTGGGCCATCATGCGGGCCAGCGGATCGACGACGCTCGCGTCATAGCCGCAGGCGACGATGATGAGTTCCGGCCGATAGCGCTCCAGCGCCGGCAGCACGATGAGCTCCATCGCATCAACATAGCTCTGGTGCCCGCCGCCGGGCAGCAGCGGCACGTTGATGTTGTAACCCTCGCCCCTGCCCCGGCCGCGGTCCTTCGCGGCACCGGTTTCGATCGGGAAGCAGCGCTCCTGGTGAAGCGAGATGGTGAGCACGTCAGGGCGCTCGTAGAAGATCGCTTCGGTGCCATTGCCGTGGTGCACGTCCCAGTCGATGACGGCGACGCGCGACAGCTTGTGGAGCGCAATGGCCCGCTCGATGGCGAGTGCACCATTGGCGAGCAGGCAGAAGCCCATGCCGCTGTCGGCCAGGCAGTGATGGCCGGGCGGGCGCGACAGCGAATAGGCATTGCGCAATTCACCCTTCAGCACCGCGTCAACCGCCTCCGCCGCGAGCCCGGCCGAAACGCGTGCGATGTCATAGCCGCCCGGGCCGATGGTCGTCTCGAAGCCCAAGTCACCACCGTCCTTGGCACTCAGGTCGGCGAAGCGGTCAAGATAGGCTGCGGTGTGGACGCGAGCCAAGTCCTCACGCGCCAGCATCGGTGCGGAGCGCACGTCCAGCACGTCGGTGAGACCCGAAACATCCATCAGGCTCTTCAGCCGCCGCTTGCTGTCAGGGCTTTCGCAGAAGCCTGAGGCATTGGGCGGCTGCACCCAGCCACCGACGGGGAAGAACAGCGCAAAGGGCTTGCCGAAGTGCCAGAGACACTTCTCGTCGAAGAAAAAGCCGGTGCGGCGGTGCGCCATCAGCAGAGCCTCTTTGCAAGGTAGCGGGCAAAGTCATGGATTTCGCGCTCGAGCCAGCTCAGCGGCCCGCGCGTGGCGTAGGGTGCCTTCGATCCCTGGTAGATGCCTTCAACCACGAACTTGTCCTCGGCATTCACGCGGTCGAAGAAGTCCGCCAACTCCTTCACCCAGGCATCGCGTCCATCGCCCAGCGCCTCGTGCACCTCCGGCGCCAGCGCGATGCCGAAGCGCAGGTGGACATGGCCCGTGCCCTCCGGCCTGAGCGACAGGTACCAGAGGTGATCGGGTGCGAGCACATACATGTGGGTGGGGAAGATGGTGGGCAGGATGGAGGTGAAGCGCTCACTGCCCTTGAGCCTGGTGTTGGAGGGATGCGCGCGGCCATAGCGGGCATTCTCGTCCTTGGTGAAGGTCTGGTAGGTGAAGGCGTCATGCACGGCCTCAGGGAACACAGTGTCCTCCACGGGGAACCACGCACCCACCGTCGCCTTGTGCGCCACGGGCAGGTGATAGCCTTCCATGAAGTTCTCGTTGAGGAGCTTCCAGTTGGTGGCCCAGGTGTGGTCCTGATGGATGACCGGAATGTAGCCTTCCATGCCGTAGTTCGCCACCACAGGCAGCAGCGGCGCCAGCAGGCTGGCGACCGATGGCGCATCGGGATTGAGCGTGACGTAGACCCAGCCTTCCCATATCTCGGTGCGGATTTCCGGCAGGCGATACTGCTTCTTGTCGAAGGTTGGATCGCGGCCGCCCATGTGGCCGGCACCTATGACCTTGCCCTGCGAGTCATAGGTCCATGCGTGATAAGGGCAGACGAGCTTGCGCCCGCAGGAGCCGCGGCCTTCGACGAGCGGCATCATGCGGTGCAGGCAGACGTTTGAGAAGCTGCGCACCACGCCATCCTCGCCGCGGAGCGTCAGCACCGGCTGGTCGTTGATGGAGAAGGTGATGTAGTCGCCGGGGTTGGGAAGGTCCGCCGCGAGGCCGGGGCACACCCATTCCCTGGCGAAGATGCGTTCCTTCTCCAGGTGGTGCACTTCCTCCGAGGAATAGAGGATCGGCGGAATGGTGTCCGCCTGGGAGAATGGCGTGGCCGCCACCGTGGCCAGCGTCTTGAGCGCGCGCTTTACGTCGGGTGGCTGGACCATGCCTGATCTCCTATTCCGGGATGACGGCGGTCACTTCGATCTCGACGAGCCACTCCGGCCTTGCCAGCGCGGTGATGACAAGGCCGGTGGAGCACGGGAACACGCCCTTCAGCCATTTGCCCATCTCGCGATAAACGTCCTGCCTGTAGCGGATGTCGGTCAGGTAGACGACGATGCGGCAGATATGGTCCATGTTGCCGCCCGCCTCCTCCATCAGCATCTTGATATTGGCCATGGTCTTGGCCGTCTGTGCCGAGGCATCGCCCACGTGCAGCGACTCGCGCGTGTCGAGGTCCTGGGAGACCTGGCCGCGCAGGAACACCGTGGCTCCGCGCGCCACGACGCCCTGGCAGAGGTCATTGTCGAGCTTCTGCTCGGGGTAGGTGTCCCTGGTGTTGAAGGGGCGGATGCGCTTGTGGGCGGTCATTTTTGGTTCCTCGTGATTCTGGAGCCTGAGATTACTCTGCGGCCTGCTTGGTGACACCCCAGATGTTATCGGAAAGTCCGCCCGCCTTCTGGGCGAATTTCAGCGCGTGGTTCCAGTCGAAGGTGCGGTAGACGGCGGCTGACTGGGCGAAGGGTGCGGACTGGGCGAAGAGCTGGAAGGTGAGGCGGTGGCCGGCATAGTCCGAGTTCAGCGCATCACGCGCCAGCGCCAGCAGCTTGCGGCGGTCCTCGGCCTGCCACTCGTCGTTCACCGTATAGTATTTGTCCATCCACTTCTTGGTTTCCGGGTGGTCGAACACGGCCGAGTCGGGCGTCACGCAGATCTGGCCGCCGCAGAGTTCGCGCGCGATGTGCATCATGCGCGGCAGGTTGTTGAGCGCGTGGCAGCGGCCGGTGAACAGCAGCGACTGGTTGGGCATCAGGAGGCCATTGGGGCTGCGTTCACCCATGGCGATCGAGGCCGTCAAGTGCGCGTTGATGCCTTCGCGCCAGATGGCGAGCTCGGCCAGCTTCTCCTGCACCGCCTGCTGCTTGTCGAGGCCGGTCTGCCGTGCGTTCCACAGGGCCGCCCCGATGATGAGGTCTGCATAGCTGAGTGTGCGCTGCACGAAGGGGAAGGCCGAATAGCGGTGCAGCGTCTGGCGGATGAAGGCGGCGGCGCGCGTGTGCTGGTAGAAGAGGATGTCCTCCCAGGGGATCAGCACATTGTCGAGGATCATCAGCGTATCGACCTCGTCGAACTTGTTCGACAGGGGATAGTCACGCTCAGGCGCGCGCCCCGTGAAGCCGGTGCGGCAGATATGTTTGACACCCGGTGCATCCATCTTGACGATGCAGCCCAGCGCATATTCCGAGAGCTTGGAGTCGCCCCAGTTGGCAATCGTCGGCTTGAGGAAGGCCTGGTTGGAATAGGCCGCGGCGGTTTCATACTTCGCACCGCGGATGACGATGCCGGCGTCGGTTTCCTTCACCACGTGGACGAGCATGTCCGGGTCCTGGTCCTGCGGGCGCTTGGAGCGGTCGCCCTTGGGGTCGGTGTTGGCGGAGACGTGGAACGGGTCGTTCTTGATGACGAGGTGGATGTGGCGCTCGATGTTCTCGGCGAAGCGCGGGTCGATCTCGTTCAGGATGTCCTTGCCGTCCCACAGCGACCACATCTCGCCGATGGTCTCGTCACCCACGCGGGTGACCACGCCGCCGATGTCATTCATCACGGTATCGACCGCGAGGCGCTTGTCGTCCCAGTCCTTCTTCTCGAAGGGAAGGCGGAGCCCGATGGGAAAACGCTCGCCGTTCTCCTCATAGGTCATGATCTCCTTCGTCTTCTCCTCGTGCTGCATGTCGTAGATGCGGGCACGGATGTCGACCAAAGGCTTGAAGGCCGGATGGCGCGTCACGTCCTTGATGCGCTCGCCATTCATCCACACTTCGCGGCCGTCGCGCAGCGAGTCACGGAATTGTTCGCCAGTCCTGATCATGGTTCAGAGTCCTTCGTGAGTGACGATGCGCCGGAAGGCGCGGTTGCAATAGACCAGCGGGTCGGCGGCACCGGAGTGCGCGGCGACGACGCGGCCGATGAAGATGCGGTGCGTGCCGGCATCGAGCCGGTCATGCGTTTCGCATTCGAAGATGGCGGTGGCATCGGTGACCAGCGGCAGGCCGGTCTCGCCGTCGCGCCAGTCATGGTTGGCAAAATCGAAGGGGCTGCCCTCGCGCGGGCGGCCAGAGAAGGTTTCGGCATAGGCGCGGTGGGCGGCGGACAGCAGGTTGACGGCGAAGACGCCGTTTGCCTCCACCGCCGCCATGGCGGGGCTCTTGCGGTTGATGCAGACGAGGACCAGCGGCGGCTCGGCCGAGACCGAGGACACCGCACTCACCGTGAGGCCGAAGCGGCCGGCGGGGCCGTCGGTCGTCACCACCGAGACGCCGGTGGCGGCCAGTCCCATAGCGGCCAGAAAATCCTCCACCCGTACGGGCGGCTTTGCCATCGCGTTCATCTGCCCGTTCCCTCCGTTCAGATGGCAAAAACTTGACATGGGGCGTGACATCGGAAAAATAGATTATATCGGGCCGTTGAATAGGATTTTGCGATGCTGCGCTATACGCTGCGCCAGATCGAATATGCCGTGGCGATCTGGGACCATGGCTCGGTGGCGGCCGCCTCGGCGCATCTGGGGGTGGCCCAGCCCACGCTTTCGGCCTCGCTCGCCAAGCTCGAGGCGCAGATGGGGCTTCAGCTGTTCATCCGCCACCATGCGCAAGGCGTGAGCCCCTCGCCCGCCGGGCTGCGCTTCCTCGCCGAGGCGCGGAACCTGCTCACCCACGCGCAGGACCTGCAGCGCGACACGGCGGCGGCGGGCACCGCCATCGAGGGCCAGCTCGCACTTGCCAGCTTCGCCACCATCGCGCCGTCCTTCGTGCCGCCGCTGATCAAGGGCTTCATGAGCCAGCACCCGCGCGTCACGATCCGCATGGCGGAGGGAACGCAGGACGAATTGCTGAAGGGCGTGAGGAGCGGCGAGTTCGACCTGGCCCTGCTCTACGACGTCGACATGCCGGAGGACTTCACGGTGACGCCGCTTGCCTCCTTCGCGCCGCATGTGCTGCTGCCGGGCAAGCACAAGCTCACGCGGCTGAAGAACGTGCCGCTGATCACGCTGAAGGACGAACCCTTCGTGCTGCTCGACATTGCGCCCAGCCGCACCTACTTCACGCGCATCCTCGAAGGCGCCGGGATCGTGCCGAACGTGGCCTTCTCGTCCCCCTCACTCGAGGTGGTGCGCGGGCTGGTGGGGCAAGGACTGGGATATTCCATCCTCGTGACCAGGCCCTTCGGCGACCATTCCTATGCCGGAGAGGAGCTCGCCGTGCGGCCCATCGCGGACGAGGTGGCGCGCGGCGTCATCGCGCTTGCGGCGCTGAAACAAATGCGCAAGACACGGCTGGTCTCGGCCTTCGAGGCGCATTGCATCGACTACTTCAGGAATATCAGAACGTGACCCAGCCTTCAGCCACCATTATCGGCGCCGGCATCGTCGGCGTTTCGGCCGCCGCCTTTTTGCAGCGCGAAGGTTACAAGGTGACCATCGTCGACCGCGTGCCGCCGGGCGAAGAGGCGAGCTTCGGCAACGCCGGGGGCCTCGCCTTCGCCGAGATCGTGCCCACCGTGCACCCGCACATGCTGCTGAAGATTCCGGGGTGGCTGATGGACCCCTTGGGGCCGCTCACCATCCGCTGGTCATACCTGCCCAAGGCGCTGCCGTGGTTCCTGTCGCTCGCCCGCAACTCGCTGCCGGACCGGGTGAAGGCGATTACCGCGGCACGTGCCGACCTGGCCATGCGGGTCGTCTCCGACTTCGAGACGCTGCTGAAGGCGGCAGGCACGGCAGACATGATCCGGCTGCAGGATACGCTGCGACTTTACGACAACGAGGCGCAGTATCTTTCGGAGGCGAATGAGCGCGCGGTCAAGAAAGCTTACGGTTACGAGATGAAGCGCCTGTCGGGCGACGAGGCACGCGAGCTGGAGCCGGCGCTGGGCAAGAACGTTCATTGCGGCGTGTTCCACGGCGGCTGGTTCTTCCTCACCAACCCGGGCCGCGCGGTGAAGTCCATCGCGGCGGAGGTGGTGAAGAACGGCGGCACGGTGCTGCAGGACGAGGTGGTTACGCTGGAGCGGGAAGGCAACCGCGTGAGCGCGCTGCGGCTGAAGGATCATGGCCTGCACAAGCTGGACAAGCTGGTGATCTGTGCGGGCGCCTATTCCCACCTGCTGGCGAAGCAGCTGGGCGAGAAGGTGCTGCTGGAGGCCGAGCGCGGCTACCACATGGTGCTGCCGAATTCGGGCGTCAGCCTGTCGCGCTCGCTGACCTATGCGGGAAAGCCCGGTGCGGCGACGCCGATGGAGATGGGGCTGAGGCTCGCAGGCTCGGACGAGTTCGCGGGCCTCGATGCCGCACCCAACTATGCCCGCGCCGATGCGCTGTGGACGAACTTCAAGACTGTGCTGCCGGACCTTCGCGAGCCCGACGCGGAGACGACGCGCTGGATGGGGCGTAGGCCCGGCACACCGGACTCGCTCCCTGTGATCGGTCCGTCGAAAGCCACGGCAAACGTCTGGTACGGCTTCGGCCATGGCCACATGGGGCTCACCTGGGGGCCGAGCACCGGGCGGCTGATCGCCGAGGCGATGACGGGGGCCAAGACCAACATTGACATGGCGCCGTTCCGGGTGGACCGGTTCTGAATTTCCCTAATCCTCTCAAACTCATCATGCCCGGGCCTGACCCGGGCATCTTTTTTGGCGGTGGCGAAAAGGATCGCCGGGTCACGCCCGACGATGATGAGGGTTGGGAGGTGGGGCTTCCCAGTCGAGATGCGGACTTTTTTCCTTGACTTTCAGTAGCACCTATGTTAGGTATGTATTCACTTTCGTGTTTGCTGCTGATTGACATCGTGAATCTGATTTCGCAAGGCCGCCCCGGCCCTGCCCCTCCCGTTCCCCGGCGTGGCCACGCCCCGGAACGCGGGGCGGAGCTTTGCCACGCCACACATCACTTGCAGATCATCATGCGCGGGCTTGACCCGCGCATCCCTTTTGCCCCCACAAAGAGGATGGCCGGGTCAAGCCCGGCCGTGATGGTGCTCACGGCGTGATGATCGGTCAGGTGTGTGGTTCAAGCCTCGTGATCTCCACCTCGCCGCCCGGCGCTTCGGCATACTCGCCGACAGCCTTGCCCATCAGCGCGCGGGCCATGGGGGAGGTATAGGCGATGAGGCCATTCGATGGGTCTGCCTCGTCCTCACCGACGATTGAAAAAGTCTGCTTGCGTCCGTCATCGCGTTCGATTGAGACGCGCGTGGCGAAGCCCACCATCGCGGGCGTCTTCGCAGCCTCCACCAATTGCGCGGTGGAACGCCTGAGGGTCCAGTAGCGGAGGTCTCGCGAGGCTCTGGAAATGGCTGCCTTGTCCTGCGCGTGCTGGCCTTGCGCCAGCAATTTGCGAGACGAGTCGATCTCGGCATCGATGAGGCCCAGGCCGCGCGCAGTCACGAAATTCGGGTTGCTGCTGACCGGACGTTCGGGAAGGTCTTCCGGAACATCATCTTGTTCTTTGACAAAGGCGCGGCTCATGGGTTCAATGCTCTCAACTCACGCATAGGTTTAGCCCCATGAAGACCGAGACGCCACAGCCGATCCACCTCACCGACTACCGGCCGGTGCCTTATCTGATCGATAGCGTGGACCTTGCTTTCCGACTCGAGCCGCAAGCCACGGAAGTGCGCTCACGCCTGTCGCTGCGGCCGAACCCTGCGAGTGCCGAGAAGAACGCGCCGCTGGTGCTGGATGGCGAGCGCATCACGCTCACGTCGCTGGTGCTGGACGGCACCGCGCTGCAGGCTGGTCAGTACGAGGTTGGGCAGACTTCCCTCACCATTTCGTCGGTTCCGCAGCAGCCCTTCACGCTGGAGATCGTGACCACCTGCAATCCAGCCGCCAACACCGAGCTTTCGGGCCTCTATGTGTCGGGTGGCGTGTTCTGCACCCAGTGCGAGGCCGAGGGCTTCCGCCGCATCACCTATTTCTACGACCGGCCGGACGTGATGGCGCGCTACACGGTGCGGATCGAGGCAGACCGCGCGCTTGTTCCCGTGCTGCTCTCCAACGGCAACCCGCGCGAGGACGGCGTGATCGGCGGCACGTCGCGGCACTATGCAGTGTGGGACGATCCCTTTCCCAAGCCATCATACCTCTTCGCGCTGGTGGCTGGGGACTTAGGAGCCGTGCATGACACCTTCACCACCATGTCGGGCCGCCACGTCTCACTCGGCATCTATGTGCTGAAGGGCAATGAGGAGCGCTGTGCGTGGGCCATGGAGTCGCTGAAGGAATCCATGCACTGGGACGAGCGGCGCTTCGGGCGTGAGTATGACCTCGACGTGTTCAACATCGTGGCTGTCCCTGACTTCAACATGGGGGCGATGGAGAACAAGGGGCTCAACGTCTTCAACGACAAGTACATCCTCGCCAACCCCGAGACCGCGACGGATGGCGACTATGTCAACATCGAGGCGATCATCGCGCATGAATACTTCCACAACTGGACGGGTAACCGCATCACCTGCCGCGACTGGTTCCAGCTGTGCCTGAAGGAAGGCCTCACCGTGTTCCGCGACCAGGAGTTCACCTCCGACCTGCGCTCGCGCGCGGTGAAGCGCATCAGCGACGTGAAGACACTGCGCGCGCGGCAGTTTCCCGAGGACAATGGCCCGCTGTCGCACCCGCCGCGGCCTTCGGCCTACATCGAGATCAATAACTTCTACACGCCCACCGTCTATGAGAAGGGTGCTGAAATCTGCCGCATGATGCTGACGCTGATTGGCGATCAGGCCTTCCGCAAGGCGATGGACCTTTACTTCGAGCGGCATGACGGCGAGGCCGCAACCGTCGAGCAGTTCGTGCAATGCATGGCGGAAGCCTCGGGCCGCAACCTCACGCAGTTCTTCACATGGTATACGCAGGCCGGTACGCCCACGGTGACGGCAGAAGGACACTACGACGCTGCCGCGAAGCAATACACGCTGACGCTTGAACAGCAGGTCAAGCCGACGCCGGGACAGGCGGAGAAGCAGCCGCTGCACATGCCGCTGGGGCTTGGCCTTGTCGGCCCTGATGGCGCAGACATGCCGCTGGACCTCGACGGCGTGGGCGCGCTCAACACGCCGGTCATTGAACTGACGGAGCAGCGCCAGACCTTCCGCTTCAACAATGTGAAGTCGCGCCCGGTGCTGTCGCTCAACCGGGGCTTCTCAGCTCCGGTGAAGATGGAGGCCAATCTCTCCACCGCGGATGAGCTGTTCCTGATGGCGCATGATGGCGACAGCTTCAACCGCTGGGAAGCGGGCCAGCGGCTGGGCCGCAACCTGGTGCTCGCATCCTATCGCGGCACCGCCACGGAGGCCGACGTCAGGGCCTATGCGGCGGCGCTGAAGAAGATCATCGACGACCCTGCCGTGGACGATGCCTTCAAGGCACTGATGCTGGTGCTGCCGAGCGAGAGCGAGATTGCCGCCGCACTTGGCGCCGACGTCGACACCGACAAGGTGCATTCGGCGCGTGATGGCCTGCGCACCGCCATTGCGAAGCAGCTCGCCACGGAACTCGACGCGATCTGGCAGCGCACCGGCGAGCCCGGCCCCTATCGCCCCGACCCCGCCTCTACCGCGCGGCGCGCGCTGCGGCAGACGGCGCTGTCACTCATGGTGATGGGCAACGCCAAGCACGGCATCGCGCAGGCCCTCGCCGAGCTCGAGGCAGCTCACAACATGAGCGCCGAGATGGGCGCTCTCGCCGCGCTGATGCAGATCGACTGCCCGGAGCGCGAGGCTGCCCTCGACCGCTTCCACACGCGCCACGCCCATGAGCACCTGCTGATCGACAAGTGGCTGATGCTGAATGCCCAGGCCCAGGGGCCAAACGCCGCTGTGCGGATCGAACGGCTGACGCAGCACCCGGACTTCAAGTGGACGACGCCCAACAAGGTCTATTCCCTGCTTTCGGGCTTCGTGGGGGGCAATCCGGCGGGTTTCAACGCCGAGGACGGCTCCGGCTACAAGGTGATCGCCGACGCGATCCTGAAGCTCGACCCCATGAACCCGCAGGTGGCCTCGCGCCTCGCCACCGGCTTCAGAAGCTGCAAGCTGTTGAATTCGAGTCGAAAATCAGCCGCCCAGGCGGAGCTCGAGAGGATCCTTGCCGAGCCTTCGCTGTCACGCGATGTCTACGAGATCGTGTCGAAGATCGCGAGCTCCTGAATCCCATTCTAAACACTGGACAAATCACCCCCAAATCGAATCAATAGCCGGTGATTCGATCAGTGGTGGCGTCCGTGTTTTCAAAGTCTCCCAGCCGCGGGGTGGCAGGGTTTCAGGGGAAAAGATTGGGCAAGACGCACATCGGCGAGCTGTTCTTCAAGGAGAGGGTCCTCAAGCTCCCTTCGCCGTGGCCCAGCCGGTTCCGCATCACCATCGGCGAGCGCCACCTGCGCCTGCTCATCACCTCGCTCATCATTCTCTTCCTCCTCATGCTCGGCAGTTCGCTGCTGGTGCAGCTGACCGACAGCCGCACCACCCATGTCGCCGAACAGAACAAGCTTTCGGCGCTGCAGGGGCAACTCGTGGCGCAGCACATCAAGGCCGACATGCTGGCGGCACAGGCCGCAGGGCGCACGCCGCCGGTGCTGAGCAGCGACTATCTCCATTCGCTGCTGCCGCCAGAAGCACTGGCCGAGGAGCGCATTTTTGCGGTTGCCAACAGCGCAGGCGAGATTGCCGCCAGCGCGCCCGCTTCCGAAGGCCTTGACGGCAAGTCGATCACCAGCGTGCTGTCGCCCAGCTTCATCACCGAGACGCCGATCAATACCGGCGAGATGGCGCCGCTGACACTGGCCTCGGGAGAAGAGGCCTTCGTCTCGATGTATGACCTGGGCGACTATCCCGGCACGCTGATCGTGCTGCAACGCCAGCAGGACGTGCTCTCCGCCTGGCGCTCCGGCGTGACGCAGGTGACGGCGCTGTTCATCGTCACCTTCCTGGTTCTCATGCTGCTGGGTGCGGCCTTTCACTGGCAGGCGGCCAAGGCGGCGGAGGCGGACACCATCCTCGGTGTGGCCACCGCGCGCCTCGACAAGGCGCTGGACCGCGGCCAGTGCGGCATGTGGGACTGGGACGTGAACCGCGGCATCATCTTCTGGTCGCGCTCGATGTTCGACATGCTGGGCATGCCGGTGAAGGGCGACTACCTGAGCTTCGCGGAGATGGCGGGCCGCATCCACGAGAGCGACACGCAGCTGGAAGAATCGGTGGAGCAGCTGCTGGACGGTCAGATCACCTCCTTCGACCAGGAATTCCGCATGCGCCACCAGGACGGCCACTATGTGTGGCTCAGGGCCCGCGTGGCCCTGGCGCCTGGCGAAACGGAAGGCCAGCCGCACCTGATGGGCATCGTCTTCGACATCACCCAGCAGAAGCTGGCCGACAAGCTGAACAAGGATGCCGAGCTCCGCCTCAAGGACGCGATCGAGAACATCTCGGAAGCCTTCGTGCTGTGGGATGCCGACAACCGCCTCGTCCTCTGCAATTCCAAGTACCAGCAGTTCCATTCGCTGCCGGCCTCCGTGTGCATTCCCGGCACGGCCTATGAGGACGTGGTGCGCTCCGCCAAGGAGCCCGCCATCACCAAGCGCACCGGCATCCGCGGCGAAGGCGGCGGCGAGGGCCGCTCCTTCGAGGTGCAGCTTGCCGACCGGCGCTGGCTGCAGATCAACGAGCGGCGCACCAAGGACGGCGGCTTCGTGTCGGTGGGCACCGACATCACCGCGCTGAAGCTGCAGGAAGAGCGCCTGCGCATGTCCGAGCGCGAGCTGATGATGACGGTGCGCGACCTGCAGAAGGAGCGACTGCTCGCCGACCAGCAGGCCCAGCGCCTCGCCGACCTCGCCGACAAATATGCCCGCGAGAAGACGCGGGCCGAGGCGGCGAACCGGTCAAAGTCCGAGTTCCTCGCCAACATGTCCCATGAGCTGCGCACACCGCTCAACGCCATCATCGGCTTCTCGGAAGTGATGCTCTCCCAGATGTTCGGGCCGATGGGATCAGACAAATATGCCGAATACTCGCGCGACATTCACCGCAGCGGCCAGTTCCTGCTCGACGTCATCAACGACATTCTCGACATGTCGAAGATCGAGGCTGGCCGCATGTCGCTCGAATGCGAGACGCTGCAGGTGGATGCGGCCCTGGACGAGGTGATGCGCCTCATCACGCCGCGCGCCTTCGAGGGTGGCGTGACGGTGGAGCGCCAGGTGCCGCAGGGCTTCACGCTCTGGGCCGACCGCCGCGCCTTCAAGCAGGTGCTGATCAACCTTCTCTCCAACGCCGTGAAGTTCACCCCCGAGGGCGGGCGCATCACTGTCTCGGCACTCGCCTCAAATGGCGTGATGGCGATTGCCATTCGCGACACCGGCATCGGCATCCCCGCGCGCGACATCGAAAAGCTGGGCCGGCCCTTCGAGCAGGTGGAAAACCAGTTCACAAAATCCCGCGGCGGATCGGGCCTTGGCCTTGCCATCTCCAAGTCCTTCGTGGAGCTCCACGGCGGCACGCTGACCATTCGCAGCGCGGTGGGCCAGGGCACGGAGGTGACCGTCACCTTCCCGCTGCGCCAAGCCGCCGCCAAGGTCGCTTGAGACTTGCGCCTCATTCCCTTCGATAGCCTCCTTGCCACGCCCTGGAAGAACGGCGGTGGCGTGACACGTCAGATCGCGTGCTTTCCACCCGGCAGTGACATCGGTGATTTCGACTGGCGCATCTCGACAGCGGAGGTGTCTCAGGATGGCCCCTTCTCACGCTTCGAAGGCATCGACCGGCGGCTTTACATTCTCGAAGGTGCTGGCCTCGACCTGCGCTTTGCCGATGGTGCACAGAGGCTGTTGCCTGGCGGGCACGCCGACTTCCGCGGTGAGGCGGAGGTGTTTGCAGCCCTTGTCGATGGCCCTGTCAGCGACCTCAACATCATGGTCCGGCGGGAGCGGATACGGATGCGGGCGGCGAGGCTGCGCATCGACGGTGCGCAGGCGATCGATCACGGATGGGGCATGGCAGCGCTGTTCGTGCTGGGCGGCGAACTGAAGGTGGCGGACGGCGTGGCACATCGCTTCGACACGGTGCTGCTCGATGATGCCGCGCCGCTGACGGTGAGCGGAAAGGCGGAGCTGCTGATCATCGGCTTCGAGGCTTTGACCTGACCGCAGAGGGATCAGGGAGAATCCGGCTTCTTGTCATCATCCGGCTTGCCACGGCCACGGTCCTCGCGGTTGCGAAGGTGCTGCGCCATCATCTTGCGCTCTTCAGGAGTAAGCTGGTCGATGACGGACAGCGCGGCCTCGCCGCCGGTCATGAACAGCGCCTCGCTCTTCGCCGTGAAGCCCTCCACCGCGGCCGTGACGCGAGCCTGGTCATAGGGCTCGGTCTCCAGCGCATCGGCAAGCTCCGTCACCTGCGCCTTCACGGCGCGGCGGCCTTCGCGGACCTGCTTGTCCTGCGTCTTCAGGACGCCCAGCAGCTCCATGCGACGCGCGCGATCGAGGTCGCGGAAGAAGAAGCGCGGGATCAATTGCGTCTGGGTGAGGCGGGCATAACGCTCCGGACCAGCCCCCACATACCAGCGCGCCGCAGCCGCACCGGCGACCAACAGGTTGACAGCAAGCGAGGCGACGAGCGTCACCACCAGCCAGTTGATCGGTTTGCGCGCAACCTCGGGCGTGGTCTCGCTCATATGGTGCCCTCCTCGGCATAGGCATCGCCCACGCCGCCCAGATCATCCACCGGCGCATCGTCATTGAGGGCCACGCCGCCGGTGACGGCACTGGGCATCATGAAATCCATCCTGCCATTGGCGCCGAGCCAGACGCCCAGTGCCAGCGAAGCGGCAAGCGGCACGGCCGCTGCATAGCGCCAGAATGTTGGCGCGGCGCGCGGCCGCGGCGCAAAGTGAACGACCTTCGCCTGCTGCGGCTCCTCTGCGATGCGCGCCATCAGCCTGTCCATCGCGCCAGCGGGTAGCTGCGGCGCGGAGGCATGCGCCAGCACGGCGCGGGTCTCGCGGTCCTCAGAACGATTGTTGTCCTGTTCCATCATCGTCTCTCACTGCCCCGTTTCAACCAGCCCGCCGAGCAGATCGCGCCACTCGGATGACAGGCTGTCCTTCAGCCCACGCCGCGCCCGTGCTAGGAGCGACTCGAGCGCATCGACGCTCACCTCCAGCACGGCCGCGGCCTCGATATTGGTCAGCCCCTCGAAATACACAAGCGACAGCGCCAGCCGCTGCCGCTCCGGCAAGGCCGCGATGCGGGCGTCCACCAGGCGCGCTGCCTGCGCGCGGTCGAGCGGTGCATCGGGCCTCGCTTGCAGGTCCTCGAGCTCCGGCGCATCGTCCAGCGCGGCGGCGCGGGGCTTGCGGCTGCGGTCGACCACCGCATTGGCGGCCACCCGCATCAGCCAGCCCTTGAGGGCGGCTGCCTCGCGCACCTGGCCCGGATTCTTCCACAACTTGACGAAGGCCTCCTGCGCCATGTCCTCGGCATCGGCCGCGCCGTTGGTCATCCGCCACACCAGCCGGTAGACCGGCTGGTAATGGCGGCTGACGATCTCGGCGAAGCCCGCGTGCGAGCCTGCGGCGGCGGCCTCGAGCAGGCCGGCATCCGTCATCTGGCGGAAAGCCGATGGCTTTGTCGTCAAGATGTGTGTCCGGACCCTTCGTCAGTTGGCCTGTTCTCCGGTAGGCGTAGCGGGTTTCCTGAGCTTGGCAAGACGGTAGCTCTTGGCCTCCTGCAGCGTGACGCCGCCATCACGGTCGGCGTCCGCCGCGGCGATCAGCCGATCAACCGAGGAATCGAGCTCGGCCCGGGAGATGGCGCCGTCCTTGTTGGTGTCGAGATCAGCCAGGATGCGGTCGCGGCGGCGCTCCATGGCCTTCTGCAGCGCGGCGTCGAGCTCCGCGGCGGAGACGGCACCGTTGCGGTCGGCATCCAACCGGTCAAAACGCTTCTCGGCGCGCGGCGTTATCTCCGCCGCGGTGACCTTGCCATTGGCATCGACATCGACCTTGGTGAAGGCCTTCGGGCTCTTGGGCAGATAGGGTTCCATGGCGAAGGCGGTGGCGGGCACCACGGCCATGGCGCTGAAAAGGGCGAGGGCAAGGGTCAGTCGGGTCATCGGCAGGTTCCTCCTTGTGGCTGTCCTAAAGGCAAGACGCAGGGGAACCCGAAATCCGTCGCGGAAAAATCAGGAAACCGGCCCAATCAGCCGGTCAAAAATGGCAGCCACCTCGCCCTGGGCCTCTGCCAACAGCGCCTCCGCCGTGGCAATGTCGGGCGTTACCGCCGTGTTGGCCACCAGCAGGTTGAGCGCGGGCAACGCCCTGGGCGGGTCATAGGGCCCGTCGAGGCAGAGCCTGAGCATCTGGGTGAGGCGGTGGTAGAGCAGCCCTGCCCGCTTCAGCGCCGCGTGGTCAGCCTCCGACACGAGCCCCGCCGCATGGAGCTTCTGCAGCGCTGCCAGGGTGTTGGTATCCAGCACCTCCGGGTGATCATGGGCGTGGATCAGCTGCAGCGTCTGGGCGATGAATTCGAGTTCGACGAGGCCGCCGCGCGCCCGCTTCACGTCCCACACGCCGCCGGTGCCCTGCTCCTTCAGCATGAGCTTGCGCATGTCGACGATGTCATCCCGCACCTTCACAGCGTCGCGCGGCTCGCACAGGGCGCCACGGATGTGGGTTGTGAGCTCGTTCATCAACCCCGCATCGCCGCAGACGGGCCGCGCCCTGGTGAGGGCCAGCTTCTCCCAGGTCCAGGCGGAATCGCGGTGGTAACTCTCGAAGCTGGCAAGGCTCGCCGCCACCGGGCCCTTGCTGCCCGACGGGCGGAGCCGCATGTCCACCTCATAGAGCACGCCTTCCGCCGTGGGGGCCGACACCGCCGCGATCAGCCGCTGCGACAGGCGGGCATAATACTGGTTGATGCTGAGGGGCTTCGCGCCCTCGCTCATCTCGGCCCCTTCCGCCGCATCATAGACGACGATGAGGTCGAGGTCCGAGCCCGCCGTCATCTCATGCCCGCCGAGCTTGCCCATGGCGATGACGGCACTGCGGCCGCCCGGCACGTGGCCGTTGCGACGCGCTGCATCCTCCGTCACCGCGCGGTGCAGGCGGCCCAGCAGCAGCCCCGCGAGCTGCGAGAAGGCAAGCCCCGTTTCCGCCGCACCCGCCGTTTCCGACAGCACGCGCACGCCGATGCGAAAGGCCTGTTCCTTTCCCACGATGCGGGCACGGTCCGCCACTTCATCGGTCTCCACGCCGTCTGGCATGGCGGCGGCGATGAGCTGCGCCATTTCGGCCTCGGAGGGAAGCGAGGTGAAGAAGCCGGGGTCCAGCACGGCGTCCAGCACCTGCGGCCTGCGGCTCAGCTGCTCGGCCAGGCGCGGCGCACTGCCGAGGATGGTGGCCAGCAGGTCGAGCAACCTCGGGTTGGCCTTCAGCAGGGAGAACAGCTGCACACCGGCCGGAAGGCCGCCGAGAAACTTGTCGAAGGCGAGGAAGGCGAGATCGGCGTCACCCATGTTCGCCAGTGCGGTGAGCAGCTTGGGCATCAACTCCGTCAGCAGTTCGCGCGCCTTGGCGCTGCGGGTGGCGGCATAGCGCCCGAAATGCCAGCCGCGAATGGTGGCGGAAACTTCCGACGGGCTTTTGTAGCCCATGCGCGACAGGGTCTCGATGGTTTCGGGGTCATCCTCGCCGCCGGTGAAGACCAGGCTGCCGCCCGCGGTGCCCAGCTCATCCGCCGACTCGAACAGCCGCGAATAATGGCCCTGCACGCATTCCAGCACGCGGCGAACCTCCACGTCGAAACTCTCGCCATCGGCGAAGCCGCAGAAGCGGGCCATGGATTCGAAGGCGGGATCTTCCACTGGCAAATTATGGGTCTGCTCGTCGTTCACCATCTGCACCCGGTGCTCGATGGCGCGCAGGAAGCGATAGGCGGAGGTGAGTTCGGCCGCCGCCTCATGGGTGATCCACTGGGCATCCGCCAGCGCCTCCAGCATGGCGATGGTGCTCCGTCCACGGAGCTTCGGGTTGCGGCCACCGGCAATCAGCTGCTGGGTCTGCACGAAGAACTCGATCTCGCGGATGCCGCCGCGCCCGAGCTTCAAATTGTGGCCCCTGACCTTCACCTCGCCATGGCCCTTCACGGCGTGGATCTGGCGCTTCATCGACTGCACGTCGGCAATCGCCGCGAAGTCGAGGTACTTGCGCCAGATATAGGGCTTCAACCGGTCGAGGAACTCATCGCCGAGGCCCGTGTCACCTGCAACGGGCCGCGCCTTGATCATGGCGGCGCGCTCCCAGTTCTGGCCCTGGTTCTCGTAATAGATGGCGGCAGCCTCGATCGAGATCGCAACCTGCGTGGCGCGCGGATCGGGCCTCAGCCGCAGGTCGGTGCGGAAGACATAGCCGTCCTCGGTCACGTCCTGCATGATCTGCACGAGACGCCTCGTGAAGCGCACGAAGAAGGTGGCGGCCTCATGCGGGTCACCCAGCAGCGGCGTCAACGCGTCGTAGAGGATGATGAGGTCTATGTCGGAGGAGTAGTTGAGCTCATGCGCGCCCTGCTTGCCCATGGCGAGCGCCACGTAACCGCAGTTGATGAGAGGCGCCCCGGCCTCAGGCAGCGTTACCTTGCCCTGCCGCGCATAATCGCTGAGCAGCCAGGAGATCGCCACCGCCAGCGCGGCATCGGCAAAATCCGTGAGGGCCGCCGTCACCTGCTCCACGGTCCAGGCACATGAGAGATCAGCCACCGCGATGAGCAGCGCCACCCGCTTCTTCGCCTGCCGGAGCCTCGCCATCACCTCGGCCTGCGACAGGGCGGGGTCGAGGCTACGGAGGACGCCCAGCTGCTCTGCCAGCAGGTCATCCGCCGTTTCGGTGAACACCTGCCCTGCGAAGGCCGGATCCCGCAGCATCAGCTGCCGCAGGAAGGGCGAGGCGCCAGCAATATTCTCCGCCAGCGCGAGCGCCGCAGCCGGAATGGCACCGGCGGGCATTTCAGCGCGGAAGAGGGCAACGGCGCTTTGATCGAGGGTGGCGGCGGGGGAGTTCAGCAACATGATGCGGTTCTAGAACATGTTGCGCAGAAGAGGAAACCGGACGTTGGCGCCGCCCCCCTACTCCCGCCACACCGGCAGCACCAGGCTTGCCTTCAGGCCCGGGGCGTTGTCGTCCAGCGCCAGCGTGCCCTTGTGGAGTTTCATCACGCCCGACACCAAACTCAATCCCAAGCCGTTGCCGGGCTTGCTGCGGCTCTGGTCGAGGCGCACGAAGCGTTCCGTCACGCGGCCGCGGTCGCTCTCGGGGATGCCGGCGCCGTGGTCGGCGACGGTGATCACCACCTTGTCGTCCTTGAGCGTTCCGGTCACCGTGATGTCGGGCGTCTCGCCGTCACGCGCGCCGTATTTCAGCGCGTTGTCGAGGAGGTTGGTGAGGGCCTGGGCGAGCAGCTGGTGGTAAGACTCGCTGGCCGTATACTTGTGGGTTGCGCAAACAGTCTGCCATAGCACCGAGCGCGGCCCCACCTCATCTCAGAGAACAATCCACATTCGATGTTATCTATGAAAACGATTTCGTTAATTTCTTTTAATTTTTCATCATTTTTCATTGCGAGCCTGTGAGACAGATATAGCTTTGTCCACCTGATGGAATGCGGGAGAGGACGATGCGTGCGGCGCTCACGATTGCTATACTCGGCTTGATCTCCAGCTTGGCTTTCGCCCAGAGCGACGCGGACACGAAGGAGCCGAAGCTTCCCACCGAAGGTCGCAACGGCAGCTTCAGTCGCGTCATCCCAATCGAGGTACCGGCATTTCGCGGGCTCGAACCGGACCTTAAGCTGGTCTACGACTCATCATCAGGCATTCGCAACCTGCCCCCGGCAGGTGGTGAACTGGGCACGGGCTGGACGCTGCAGGGTGTATCGGCGATCCAGCGGATTTCCGGAACACCCGCGCCCATGGCGGGACAAAACAAGGCGCCAAGCGGGCGCGGCGTACCGGCCTATGGCGCAGCCGGCTTCCCGACGGATAGCTTCGCGCTTGATGGCACGGAGCTGGTGCCTTGCACCGAGGTGGCAAGCCCGGCTTCCACCCCCTCCTGTGCAACGGCGTCGTCTTTGCAGACCGCCTATAGCGGCCGCTTCGAGACATTCATGCGCATCCGCGCGAATCCATCCTCGAACAGCTGGGAGGTCACGAGCCGCGACGGCGTCAAGTCAACCTACACGTCGCTTGAGGGAGGGCCATCCGAGGTTACATTCCGATGGCACCTGTCCTCGGTCACCGACCGGCGCGGCAACCACGTCGACTATGGCTGGAACTGCGCATTCGGCCATTGCACGATTTCAACGATCCGCGCTTTCAGCGCGGGCACCGGCGCGCCAGCCAGCGAGATCGTCTTCCATACTCAGGACCGCCCCGATCGCATCACCTACGGCGATGGCCGCGGAATGCGAGCGATGAGCAAGCGCATCACGGCGATCGAGATCAGGAGCGGCGGCCAACTCCGCGGCGCCTATGCATTGGGTTACGAGACGTCGGCCTCGACGCGCCTGTCACGGCTGACGGAGGTTCGCAAATACGGCGTCGACGCCGCCATTTCCGGAGGAACGGTTACCGGGGGCACGTCGCTGCCGCCCTGGCGCATGAGCTACACGAACAATGGCGATGCCGCAGGTCATCCGGTGTTTGACAAGCGTCAGGACTGGACAGGCCCCGGAATCGCCGCGCTGAAGCCGGCGAAGGACTTCGATTCGATAGGATTTCCTATCGACTATCCGCAGTCGGCCGAGCTTGTGGGAGACTTCAACGGTGATGGCTGGGACACCGACGCCTACCTGCCCAAACTCTGCATCGCTGCAACCCTGCCCCCTGTTCCGAACCCCAGGGGTGGCGTCGGCAACCCCCGGCCCGCCTATGTGTGCATCGAAAACAGACTTCGGCTCGCCAATGGCAATCCGTCGGGCGCGAGTTTTTCGCTCATATCGATCCAGTCGGCCAAGACAGCCGGCAAACTTCCGGACTCCGACAGAATCACGGCGCTGGGCGACTTCAATGGCGACGGGGCGACAGACTTCGCCAGGGCATGGAGCACCGCGCAGGAAGACTGCCAAAGCGATCAGTGCGCACGGACGTGGAAGTTCTCCGGAGTCACCGTGAAAAGCCTGGTGGGCGGCGGCGGCGGCGAAGGCTTCGGCACCGTTTACGACGACGTCAAGATGAAGTCGGCAAACGGCAAGGCAGGCGACTTCGACGGCGATGGCAAGGACGATTTCCTCCTCGAGGACGGGCGGATTGCCCTCTCAGGCCGAGGCAGGGCAAGTGTCGTCAATTGGGGACTGAACAACATTGACAGCTTCGGCACGAAGTACCGCTTCCTGGTCGGTGACTTCAATGGTGACGGACGCGCGGATGTCCTTATCCACAAGCTGAAAACCCAGAGCTACCAGGGCTTCCTGTCGACCGGCAACGGACTGCTTGCACAGCCAGCCTTCAGCCTGCCGGCGAACACCGCGCGTCACACACTGGCCGACGTGAATGGCGATGCGAATGGGCATTGCTTCGATCTGTGTGCTAGCGAAGTCGCACTTGGGTATGCCGCAATACAGGCGGCAGCCTACGTAGGCTCGGCTGCTTTGGCTGCTTATGCAGCGAAGGAAGCCGTAAAGGCACTCAACAACGACAAGCTGCCGGAGGACAAGGCGCCTCCGGCCACACATGAAGACGTTGAAACAATCATGGGTGCCGGAAAAGATACCGCTGATCCTGGCGCCAAAGAGAAAAACATCAGCAGAGGAAGACCCTACAAAGAGACGGTAGACAAACTCAAGGATCTGCCTGGCGCTGAGATTAAAAAGCAGTTCGAAACCAAGTGGGGTAAAGGTGAAGTGATCACCCTACCTGACAAGACCAAGATATCAGCACGACCAGGATCAGAGAAGACAGGGGAGCCGACCATTGAAGTCACTGATCCAAACGGAAATACTACGAAGAACCGCTTTCCAGAGGATAGGGATGATCGAAAGGACGATAGGAACAGAACACAGGAAGGGAATTCGACAAGCAATGAAAGCAACAGTGATAGTAACAAGAGGCTGAGCGACAGTGATCGATAAACTCTCATCCAGTAGCGATAGCTTTTTGGCTCCCCCCTTGCGCCTTGACGAGAGCGAGGTTCCAGTTGGAGCGACACAGTGTGACGATTTCAAAGCAATTGAATGCGCAAGGATTGCGCTGTCATATCTGCAGCATGCAGACTCCGGTTTTCCAGGCCAGTTTTTCCCTAAGCCACAACTCCATCGGGGCGCTCTGTTGGGGACTCACACAGTTCATTACCGAAACTTTGAGTACCATTCGGACTCTTCACTGCAGCTGCTGATGGAGAATAAGATAAACTCGGCTACTTCCCGAAAACTTCTTATAGCCGTTCTTGCTCACGATAAGTACTATTGCTTCAAAGTAGAGAAGTTTACGTATTCTCTATTGGATGAACTCAAAGAGAAGACTTTCGCAATTGACTTTTTGCTCATGCTCCCAGACGTTTATGGGGGCTTTGTGTTCTTTGAGGATGGTCCAGCTTGTTTTATGTTTTTTCAAGAACGTGCTGAGTTCGAGAAAGGTTTCATGAGTCCCGAAATCGTAATGAAAATCTACACTGATCACATGATGGAGTGGCGACATTACCGTAGTGACCACGTCACTGCTTGGATGCAGCTGGTTAAGAGCGCTATGGAATCGTGCGTAGAAACTCCAGAAGATTAGGACTCGAATGGCACCGTAGAGAACTACTGTATTCAATTACCTAGCCGGTCAGTGACCTCACCCAGCAGGACGGGCAGACGCTGCTCGACCTGGGCTACACGCGCGATGCCAGGGGCCTCGTCACGGCGGTGTCCTCGCCCGATGCCACCCGCGCCTGGGCCTATGGCTATGACGCGCTGGATCGTCTCGTCTCGGCGGACAATCAGGGCGGCACCGCGGAGGACCGGAGCTTCGCCTATGACGATGCCGACAACATGCTCGCCAACTCCGCGCTGTGTGGCGGCGCGGCGCTGAGCTATGGCGCGGGCGGGCGCCCGCATGCGCCGGCCGCGATCTGCGGCACGCCCGTCACCTATGATGCCAATGGCAACACGCTGAGCTATGACCCGGACGGGCCGGGGCCGATAGCCCCCCGCTCGATCACCTATGACGGCGAGAACCGGCCTGTCTCCGTCACCGCCTTTGGTTACGCCGTCAGCTTCGACTATGGGCCGGATGGCGAGCGGGTGGGAAAGAGCTTCGTCGGCGCAAAGCACTTCTACCTCGGGGCCGATGCCGAGGTCCTGTTCGGCCAGGCCAGCATGCGGGGCGTGGTCACCTCCTATCTCCACGCGGACGTGCGGCGCGAGGGCCAGGGCACCGACGTCATGGTGAAGGACCACCTCGCCTCCAACCGCCTCGTCCTGCGCGTGGGAGGGGCCACCATGCGGGCCGACTACGGCCCCTTCGGCCAGCCGCTCACCACCAACGGATCGGTGCCGCTGCAGGGCAAGGGCTATATCAACGAGCGGTTTGATCCCGAGACGGGCCTGCAATACCTCCACGCAAGGTACTACGACCCGCTGCTGTCGCGGTTCCTGACGCCGGATACCTGGGACCCGGATATCCCCGGGGTTGACACCAACCGCTATGCCTATGCGGGGAATGACCCCATCAATGGCAGCGATGCCAATGGGCACAGCTACGGATCGGATACGTCGGGCGGCAGGCCGGACAACATCAATGGAAAGGAAAGCGACCGCGAGGATCGGCGGCAACGCGAGGCTGAGCTTCGACTATGGCCCGGATGGTGAGCGGGCGGGAAAGACCTTCCTCGGCGCAGTCCCGTGTCTAAGTCGATCGAAGTCTTACGCGCGCCACACCGGCAGCACCAGCCTGGCCTTCAGCCCCGGCGCGTTGTCTTCAAGTGCCAGCGTGCCCTTGTGGAGCTTCATGACACCGGAGACGAGGCTGAGCCCAAGCCCATTTCCGGGCTTGCTGCGGCTCTGGTCGAGGCGGACGAAGCGTTCGGTGACGCGGCCGCGGTCTTCCAACGGGATGCCCGCGCCGTGATCGGCGACGGTGATCACCACCTTGTCGTCCTCGAGGGTTCCGGTCACCGTGATCTCGGGCTTCTCGCCGTCACGCGCGCCATATTTCAGGGCGTTGTCGAGCAGGTTGGTGAGGGCCTGGGCGAGCAGCTGGCGGTCGCCCTGCACGGCAAGGCCCGGGGCCGCGCTGGCGGTGAGGGTGCCGCCCTCGTCTTCCGCCATGGGCTCGTAGAGCTCGGCGACGTCGGCGATGAGTTCGGCGACGTCAACGTCGACGAGGCCGCTCCGCGCCTGGCCGGCCTCGGCACGGGCAATCGACAGCAGTGCGTTGAAGGTGTCGAGCAGGCGGTCGGACTCATCCACCGTGTTCTCGAGTGCGGCACGATATTCGGCCTCGGAGCCTGAGCGCAGTGCGGCCTCGACGCGGGCCTTGATGCGGGTCAAGGGCGTCTTCAGGTCATGCGCGACGTTGGAGGAGACCTCCTTCATGGCGCCCATCAGGCTCTCGATCTGTTCCAGCATCTCGTTCAGCGCCAGCGCAAGGCGGTCGAGCTCGTCGCCCGAGCCCGTCACCGGCATGCGGCCGGACATGTTGCCGGCCATGATGGAGTGACTCGCCTCGGTGATGGCATCAACGCGGCGCAGGAAGTTGCGGCTCATGAGAAGGCCGCCGCCCAGGCCCAGAACCAATGCGATGGCCAGCGCATAATAGATCGTCTGGCGGATGATGGTGGCAAATTGCCGGAGCGATTGCACGTCGCGGCCAACGACCAGCTTGAAGCCGCCCGGCAGGTCAGTGAAGAAGGCGCGCGCCACGTGGTTCTCGCGCGCGGCGCCATTCTGCACGGTCAGCGGAAACTCGATCCACTTGGCGTCGCCATTCGGCACGACCGGCAGATCATCGAGATTGCCGGCGATGCGCTGGCCTGCCGGTGCGGCCAGCAGATAGACGGCACCCGTATCATCCGCGCTGCGCCGCTGCACGGTGTCGAGGATGCCGCTGAGCCCACGCAGCTGGTACTGGTCGGAGAGCGCCTGCACCTCCGCCTGGATGGTATAGTCCGTCTGCTCCTGCAGCAGCACCGCGGTGTTCCAGTAGACGTAGCCAAGCAGGGCCGCGACCGAGACCGCGAACAGAATCAGGTAGAGCGCCGCGAGGCGGAAGGTCGACGTGCGAAGGAGCTTGGCCCGGACCGTCACTTGTCGCGGATCATGTAGCCCGCTCCGCGCACGGTCTGTAGGATGGGCTCGTCATGGCCCTTGTCGATCTTGGCGCGCAAACGCGAGATGTGCACGTCGATCACGTTGGTTTGCGGGTCGAAGTGATAGTCCCACACGTTTTCGAGCAGCATGGTGCGGGTGACGATGTGGCCGGCGTTGCGCACGAGGTATTCGAGCAGCTTGAACTCGCGCGGCTGCAGCAGGACGGGCTTGCCGGCGCGCGTCACGGTGCGGGTGAGAAGGTCGATCTCGAGATCGGCGGCCTTCAGCTTCGTCGCCTGCGGGGCCTCCTTGGCGCGGTGGCCGAGGTTCTCGACGCGGGCGATGAGTTCGGCAAAGGCATAGGGCTTGCCGAGATAGTCGTCGCCGCCGGCGCGCAGGCCCTTGACGCGTTCATCCACATCGGCCAGCGCCGAGAGGATCAGCACCGGGGTCTGGATGTTGTGTTC
>Ga0194035_1000356_pt1 | contig 27061 bp, 25 predicted proteins | sample JunL2320m_MetaG_FD_148680 | JGI IMG/M metagenome (GOLD analysis project Ga0194035, IMG submission 148680) | Anoxic zone freshwater microbial communities from boreal shield lake in IISD Experimental Lakes Area, Ontario, Canada - Jun2016-L239-20m | ecosystem: Environmental > Aquatic > Freshwater >...
GGATAAACTCGTCGGCGAGTTGATGGACGGCCTGAAGGAACAGGGCATCGCCGAAAATACACTCGTGATCCTGATGGCCGACAATGGCCCCTTCACTCATCACGGGCCGGTTGGCTTTGTGGAAACCCTCTATCGCGGCGGCAAGGGCGATTACTGGGAAGGCGGCGTGCGAGTGCCCGCGATGGCCAACTGGCCGGGAGTGATCAAGCCCGGGCAGACGGTCGGAGATATCATTCACGAGACTGACCTGTTCACGACTTTTGCCCGCTTGGGCGGAGCGATGGATTACATTCCGACCGACCGCGTCATTGATGGCGTGGACCAGACCAGCTTGTTCTTGAACGGCGACGGCTTCAGCCGCCGCGATTACGTCTTCATCTACACGGGGCCAAACCTAGCCGCGGCGGTCAAAGGCCGTTTCAAGCGCATTTGGGCGGGTACCCAGGCGGGTCTAAGCGGCGCAGAATTCTACGATCTCTACGACGACCCGCGCGAGGAACATGGGCAAATGATCACCATGTTCAACGTCAAGAGCAGTTTCAACCAGCAGCGCCAGCGCCACGAGTTCTGGATGCAGAAATACCAGAACCGGCCAGGCCCGACCCGCGGACCCGTGCTAACCGACATCGAGAACGCGCGGCCCGAAACCAAAGCGCTCTGGAAGCCGCCCGTGGACCTCAAGAAGCTGCCCTTCGACCCCATGGAGATTCTCAAGCACCCGTTGCCCTGGACGGACAGCGACTCGGGACAATGAGAATGTGCCGAGGGCAGTATGGAGATGTATAACGGGAAACATGTCTGCGTGGTCGGCGCCGGGAGCAAATACACGAGATGATCGCGGTTCGTGGAAGCAGCCACCGCTGACGCGAACGCCGTGCGGCGAGACTGCCGAACAGAGTGAAGATGTGAGCGACGTGGTCAAGTGCCAGCTCTAACAACGCCTGGCAGCCAACTGCGACTGGCCTCCACTCTTCCGTTGCTCCTGCTATCCGCAACGGCTGAAGGCTGGTGTTAAACCAGTTGGATTTTAATTATCCAGTGTTGCCCATGTTTGCCCCGATCGGGGAGCCGGGCAGGACCGGAGCTGTCAAAGCATGTGCTAAATTTGTGCTAAAAGTTATCCAAATAGACGAGAACCATTGAAATCAGTAGAGTCGCTAGAAAGTCTATAAGCCTCGGTATTCAAATAAAAAACGGGGAAACCATTTGAAACACCGAGCCTTTTTAAAAACGTCTTGGTCACATTCCTAAACCGTTTGTCGCTGGTTCAATTCCGGTCGGGGGCACCAATTTCTCAACAACTTGCAGGACCGCAATCGGACACGACCCGCAATCGTGCTAACTCCCCGCCCGACATCCAACACTTCGATGCCATCCCGCAAACTCTCCGGATAGTGATGGGTGACTCCCCTCCCCGAAAACTAGAGTATTGGCAAGGATCTTCAACTGTGCTGGCATGGGCTCCAAGGGGGAGGCTTATGACCAGGAAACGCCATACCGAGGAGCAAATCATCCATTATTTCTACTTAAGCCATTTGCTCTTCTCTCACCATTTCCCTCACACAAGACACTCGTATCGTCTCCGGAGTGATGAATACGGCTACGACTTTGCAGTAGACTTGCCTACATCAGATTATTGAGCCGGTCTTGGCTAAGTTGTCGGGTTGGCCGCGGCTGACTTAATCGTGAGGCGTTGCTATGCCACACTTTGAAAAGCACAGAATACGCCGCATTGGATGGCTCCGTGCGGCTGTTCTTGGCGCCAATGACGGTATTGCTTCCACTGCTAGCCTCGTTTTAGGCGTAGCGGCGTCAGGCGCGAGTTCAAAGAGTATTGTGATCGCGGGCGTGGCCGGTCTTGTGGCCGGTGCGATGGCGATGGCTGCTGGCGAGTATGTTTCGGTGAGTTCGCAAGCCGACACCGAGCACGCCGATCTAGATCGGGAGCGTAAGGAGTTAGCAGCTGACCCCGAACAAGAGCACAGGGAAATGACCGCGATCTACGTTGGGCGTGGGCTCGATGCAGAACTCGCCTCCAACGTTGCAACCCAGCTAATGGAGCATGATGCACTCGGCGCACATGGGCGTGACGAGCTGGGCATATCAGACATATTGACCGCACGACCAGTTCAAGCTGCATTGGCGTCGGCCGTCACGTTTTCAGTTGGCGCTGTCCTGCCTCTCTTGATAGTTCTGTTGGTGCCGGTATCTGCGCTCATGTGGGCTGTTTCAGGCAGCTCGCTCTTGTTTCTCGCGCTATTAGGCTCCCTGGCTGCGCGCGTCGGCGGCGCTTCTGTGATTACCGCTGCTGCGCGGGTAACCTTTTGGGGCGCCTTGGCCATGGCCTTGACCGCTGGGGTTGGGGCTTTGTTTGGGGTACCTGCCTGATCTCTGCCACTACTGATCGAAGGAGAATACGGCACCAGGAATCATTTCGCGGCTCGTGGCGGGGATCTGGTCCGTCTGGTTGCGTTGGTCTGTCTTGTTTGCTTGGTTCGACGAATTGGTACCGCAGGTTAGCCGTGATATTCAGGCGGATGGTGTGCTCTTCGGAAAAGTGGTGAACATACCGCTGCAGAAAGCATTTTGGGGTTCGAAGGAGCGTTATCCAAAGAGATTGTCCCTGCATCTGGTCAGTGCGGAAGGGACACTCTTGTGGAAGGCTGAGCTCCCTTTCGCAGTAGTGAAGGGGACGAGGGAAGTTGATGAAGAAATAGTCAAAAGAATTCTCCTGATCCATGTCAGGATCTATGCGAAGGAACTGGGAGGACCGAAATGGGACTGGTAGACGTGCACATGGGGTCATGACTCTGACCAAGGTGCCTACGTCTTTAAGGCTCCATTTGTCAAAGGAAGTCGAACCTCTGTAATGATCCGCTGAGCTTGTTCAAACACATTCGGCAGCGCCTCCCAAAGAAGTCGAATACAATCAAAGCTCCCGAGCCTGTTCGTGCCTTCCCCAAAACCACCAGATTGGGGAGATGGGAAACCTTGCTCGCCTTAGGTTCCTCCCGCCTGTTGCTCGCCAACAGTTCGGCCCGTCACTTCATGCACGCTTCCGGCCACCAGATGCTGGACCAAGTTATACAGAATGATTGGGACCATGACTTGCGGGTATGAGCCAAGCACAAGAGAGGCCAGGACCAGCCCAGTCCCGTTGTTATTCATCCCCAGTCCGTACATGAGCGAGACACGGTCAGCCTGGTCTACCTTAAACAGACGGCTCAGCCCATATCCGGAGGCAAAAGCCGTGATACAGAGACCTGTGGTGATTCCCAGCGTCACCGCCAAAAAGTCGAAGTCACGGTCCGCTAACGCCTGGGGAAGGGAGACCGATCCATTTGAGTAGTTCAATGCCAATAACACGATGGCATTGATGAGTTTGATGAATGGCATGACCGCAGTGAGCCGGGCTTCAGGAACTGCGAATCGTACTGCAAGGCCCAGCACTGATGGCAGTACGATCCAAAGGCCCAAGAACGCTCCCGAACCGTAGGCGGCAAGGTCCTGCAGCACCGCCTCATACTCCTCCGACGCCATCTCCCCGAATATCTGCAGCGCCACAGGCGTGATGATAGGGCTCAGCACGGTTGAGGAGAGGACCAATCCTAAGCTCAACGCCAAATTTCCATTGGAGTTCTGCGCCCAGGCAGTAGACGCGCCGGCGATCGGCATAGCGGCGACTAATGCAAGGCCGACGAGGATATGCTGCGCTTCCTCCGGCTCATACCACAACCGCATGACCAGGGTGACGCCGAAAATATAGATCATGGGGATGAGCAGATTGGCCGCGAGTCCGGCCAACATCACCCTGCTTTTTCGCATGAGAGATTGTAAGTGCGACGTCTTCACGCCCAATCCGGCGTTAAACATGAGCGTGGCGAGGAGGAGCAGGAGCAATGAGACATGGATCTTTGTCTGGAAAATTGGAACGTCGCCCAAGTTAACATTCCTGATCCATAAACCGGCCATCGGAAAGACGGCGGCGCTAGCATAGGCGCTGATCAAGAACCACAGCAAATGATGGTGGATGAATTGTGACAGAGCGAGGAGCGTGAATCGGCGGTTATCCATATCCATTTATTTTTGGAACAGGCGAAAGGATACGGCAAAGGATTTAAAAAGTCGACTTTTTCGCTTTCGGCCATGAGAGAGGTTCTTGAGCACTGTGCGTAGAGTGACTAGACAGGCGAAAAGAGACGGAAGGTCGTTTTGAAGGTTCTGTCTTTAGTACGAACTGGTGAAACAGACAAGACTCGAACCGTTAGACTGAGCGTGTGTTAATTTTGTACTAAAAGTTGTTCGAACCCATAAGAACCTCTGAAACCAGTAGAGCTGCTGGAATCTTCTTAAGCCTTGGTATTCAAATAAGAAACGGGGAAGCCATTTGAAACACCGAGTCTTGTTAAAATCATCTTACTCACATTCCTAAACCGTTTGTCGCTGGTTCAATTCCGGTCGGGGGCACCAATTCACACCGCTCCTCCTCATATCTGCTTCAATTATCATCAGTAAGAACTGCAATTCTTCTTCAGTTGGCATAAAGCTTCCGTGTCTGTTTTCTCATGTTTTCTTGTCACGTTGTGGAGGCTAGGCTAGACTTTCCTCACATCTATGGCACGAGCAAAACCATCAGAACAGTTCCGTGCACGATCCAAATCCACCACGATTGAAGAACTCACCCGTGGCGCCGGAAATCTCCAGGAGCTTCTTGCGCAGGTGGAGGACCTTGGCCGGGAAGGTTTCCCGTATGTCGACGCGGCAATAGCCAGAACAGAGTTGCAATTCCGTGAGTGCATCCGCCGCACGTTTGGCGAAAAGTCCCCTGAATACCAAGAGCATCGGCACCATCGACTTCTCATGGACAGTCCTGAGAACGCGCGGCAGAGCATCGCTCTGATCAAGACGCTTTTTGCCGCGATTGAGCAGAAGAAACGCGACCTGCAAGAACCTGCGCCTCAACAAAACACAGCAACGACACCGGCTCCATCGATACCGACACGTCCACAGATGACCTTAGTGCCTGCATCGATCTCGACGGTTCAGATGGCTATGACACAAACAGGACCGATCACGCCGCCGCCGGTGGTCATGGCCACGGATCTCGTCGTGGCCCCAGTGACCGCCGTGCCAAGTGCATCTCCATCCACCGTGGTCTCTCCTCTGACTCTTTCAGCCTCCTTGCAAAAGCCGGAGCCGCTGAGACCATCCGCACCTCCGCCCGCAGCAGTTCCGACTCCGGCAGCCGCACCAGAGATGCCGCCTATTCCTCTGCACCCGGTTGTTCGAGTTGCCACGGAGCCGCTGCCGCCGTTCTCACCAGCGGTACAGACCGCACCGGCAGATCTGGCATATGTAAGTACAGCAGTGCAGCCGCGACAAGGCGCAGCAATGCCTATTGCGCATCCGATTCCCGCTGCCAGCCTGCAGCCCCAGATACAGGAAGCGCCTCCCGTCCCTACGCAACTGCAGTCGCACTCTGCGGCGCAGGCTGGTTCCTTCTCGGACCAGAAGCCCGCACCGCAGCCTTCCCAGGCTGGATCGGACCCTGTCGAACGCGTGAAGACACTCTGTTATCGGTTCCACTCCGTCGCTCGGCAGTTGCGGCTGCGTGGGGAATATCGAGCCACGTTATCTGTGGAAGACGAGTTCGATGCGCAAGACTTGCTGCATGCACTCTTACGGATACAATTCGACAACATCGAGACAGATGAATGGACGCCGAGTTATTCAAGCGGAACCCCGCGCACGACACTCTTGCTGAACGACGGTCGGCTTGCGGTGATCGTGAAGAAGACACGTCCCGGTCTCAACGCCAAAGACCTCACCGATCAGCTTCGGATTGACGCCGAACGGTATCGTTCCTACGGCTGTTGCAGGACGCTGTTGTGCTTTATGTACGACCCTGAAGGTCGAATCGGGAACCCGCGAGGCCTCGAGGCTAGTCTCACGAGCGTGACCGATTCATTTGTTATCGACGTACTTGTTGCCCCGAAATGAGGTTATGAATGAAGAAGTCTAAATCCGACGCTACCACAGGCATCACACCGATTGCGGGTGTTTCTACGGTGAAAGAGGCGACAGGCGTCCGCCAGGTTGGCCAACGTCCCGCTGTTTCTTCGGTGCCGAACACGATCCACACCCCAATCGATGGAGGGAGAGTCGTGTCGGATCGGGCCTACGTGTTCATCAATGTACATCCGGGACGGACAAGCGACGTGACTAGGGCTCTGCGAGGGATCAAGCAGGTCAAGACCATTGACCCTTGCTGGGGCAAGCCGGATATTATTGTGGTGGTGGAAGTGTCGGACCAGGATGCCATGACCCAGTTGGTGCTGAGCCGGATTCACGAGATCGACGGCGTCTCGCAGACTGAAACCCATCTCGTCTATAGATTGAAGACCAGTAACGCCGCGTGACCCCGCTCTTCGCAAACTCAGCCGCGTCTCCTATAGGAAGACCGTTATTTGGTGTATTTGGTTGGTCTTGTTTGTTTGGTTAAACCAGACTAACCGGATCAACCAGATGAACCAAATGGACCAAACAGACCAGCACAGTGTCCTACTCGGTCTCTCCGCTCTCGGCATCATCGCCAAGATCTAAACCAAACCTCTCAGCCATCCGATAGAGCGTGCGCCGGTCGATGCCGAGGATTTTAGAGGCTTTGACTTTATTCCCCTTGGTTTCTTTCAGCACGCGGATGAGGTGGCGTTTCTCGATCTCCTCAAGTGTCAGGCCCCCCTCATCGCTGTGATCAATTGTCCCGGCGGTGTCCTTCGACGGCAACTCTGTCCGGTGCAGCGACGCAGGTAGATCGTCCGGTGTGAGGAGGGGACCGTGACTCAACGAGACAGCCCGCTCAATGGCATTTTCCAACTCGCGCACATTGCCGGGCCACCGATACTGCATCAACAATGTCATCGTCTCCGGTAGCACCCCGCGCACCGCATGCGCCGCCCCCGCCGCGCATTTCTGCAAGAAATGGTGCACCAACATCGGAATGTCCTCCCGCCGCTCCACCAGCGACGGCAAGGTGATACGCACGACATTGAGCCGATAAAATAAGTCATCCCGAAACTTCCCTTCTTTCACGAGCTGTTCGAGGTCCCGATTGGTTGCAGCGATGATACGGACATCGACCTTCGTCGATGTCGTGCTACCGACACGGCGGACTTCGTGATCTTGCATCACCCGTAATAGCTTGACTTGCAAGGCCTGGCCGGTCTCACCGATTTCGTCGAGAAACAGTGTGCCTCCGTTGGCGGATTCAAAGAGGCCGATTTTGTTTCCCGTCGCGCCGGTAAAGGCTCCTTTCTCATACCCGAACATTTCCGATTCCAGAAGGGTGTCCGGCAACGCTCCGCAATTCACCGGAATGAATGGCTTGTCCCGACGAGGCCCATTCGCATGGATCGCCCGCGCTATCAACTCCTTGCCGGTCCCGCTTTCGCCTTGCAGGAGTACCGTGCTCTTGCTTTCGGTCACCCGCGCCACCAGCTTATACACTTCCAGCATGGCAGGACTGCTTCCCACCAGCGGAGACCATTCATCTTTGTTCTTCAACTCTTCACGAAACCGGGCATTCTCTCGGATGAGCCGGCAGTGATCGAGACTCCGCTTGACCACCAGCTTGATATCCTCTTTTTTGAACGGCTTGGCGAGATAGTCGTAGGCTCCTTGCTTAATCGCTTCGATCGCACCTTCAAGAGAGCCGAACGAGGTCAGCACCACAACCGCAGTATCAGGGCTCATGCGTTTAAACTCGCGCAAGACCGTGAGCCCATCGACTGCGCCCATACGAATATCTGTCAGCACCAGGTCCACTTTTCCCTGGCGCCCACGAGCGATCACTTCCTCTCCGCTGGCGAAGGCTTCTACGGCATAGCCTTCCTTCTTTAAGGCTTCAGCCAAGAGGTCGCGTGCGACTGCATCGTCGTCGGCTACAAGAATATGTGCTGGCTGCATCAGTTCTTCTCCGTCATGTGCGTCGGCTCGGTTTGTAATCCAGGCAAGGTCACGGTGACGGTCGTGCCACGGCCTGTTTCGCTCTCGAGAGAAAGGCTGCCTCCATGGGCCAGGACCGTTTCGCGGCTCAAGAATAACCCTAACCCAGTGCCCGTGCCAATCGCTTTGGTCGTGAAAAATGGTTCAAAGGCTTTCTGTATATCGGCCTCCGGCATGCCGCATCCTGTATCCTGTACCTTGATGGTGATAACTAGAGGAGACATTGTATCGGCCACCCGGCGGCCACGGTCGAGTTCGTCTGGCGATGTCGCACGGCCTTCTACTGATATGCCCACCGCTCCATGAGGCGGGGTGGCGGCCAAGGCATTGGCCAATATGTTCACCATTACTTGATGCATCTTTTCCGCATCGGCCCATACGAGTGGGAGATCTCCGGGAATCTCGACCGTCATGGCAATCTCTTTTGCATGGAAGGCCGGTTCCATAAGCACAGCGGCAGGGCTGATGATCTGATCCGCGGGCAACCATACCGGGTCGGGTTGGCGCTGTCTGGTCGAGGAGAGCAAATCCTGAATGATTCGAACCACTCGTGTGAGCTGTTCATCGATCACGGTCACTCGCTTTTTCATCTCAGGTGTGACGCCAGGCTCCTCAGCCAGCGCTTGCACGTGCCAGGCAATCGAGTGGAGCGGGGTTCCGATCTCATGCGCGACGGAAGCCACCAGTTGTCCCACTGCCGCTAAGCGTTCCGAGCGATTCAGCTGGTCTTTCGCATCGACCAGCTGCGTATTGGCTTTCAGGAGATTTTCCGTCTCGCGGGCGAGCGCGGCACGCGCCTCCGCCTCTCTCGTTTTCCGCTCTTCCCATGTCATTCCGATGTAGGCCACGATCAGAAGCACTCCTGCAACCACACTGCGATTGATCACCGCCGATTGCAACCGCCCAGGCTTAGTCGGTTGCATCAATCCCATATAGGTCGCCACGATACAGGCCAGCACCGTTAGAATCATCAGGCTGCGACTGCGCAATGTTGCTACCAATAGAATCGGCAACACAAAACCGTAGGCGCCGACCACGTTCGCCGGGGCGGCCATTTCAAGCGCGACGATCGCCAGAAACACGGCCCCTGCGACCGCCAGCACAATGCGATTCTGCTTCAACATGGGAGTGGGAGATACGTAAACTGCCGATGAACCATGGTCCGATCTCTAGCAGGCTGTGGAAATACTATTTTGCCACAGTAGGGATTCAGAAACCTGCACGTCTAGGAGAAAAACGCTCTACCGGATGCTCAAAAAGGCCGTCCAGCAAGGCCGCAGGCGAGTCGAAACCGGAGGCGTACCCTCAGGGGTACGTTGAGGATTTCGATGAGCCGAGAACGAAGCTGGCGGAATTTTTCAGCATCCGGAATAAAGGGTCTTACCCTAGCGGACGGGTGGAACGCAAGGTCGCCCCAAGCTGCCGAAGACGCTCATCGCATACAATGTCATCCACACAAACCGCGTATTTACGAGTCCAGTTCGGATGACTATCGACCGTCCCAGGAAGATTGGTTTGCGACAGTTCGCCTAAGCCGTCTTCGAGGTTCGCCAACACGATGCAGGACGCCGTGCGGGCCAGGTAGAGATGAATCGCTTGGCAGAGTTCAGCCGTCATGGCAGGCGCGGTCGCCACATCCTCAGTCACGCCATTTGGGAGGAGGTTTTCCCGTTTAAGCGCACTGAGAATGCGTGTCTTGTCGCGCTGACGTTCCTCCCAGGTCTGATGGCGCGCTGCGTCATCTGTAATGGCACCCAATCTCGCTCGCACCTCTAAGTCCTCGCCGGACCAAAACCCGGTAAGCGTCGGCAAATCGTGCGTCGTCGCGACAGCTAACGATTGTGCGGGATAGTCGCCAGGCAGTTTCATTGTGCCGTCTGCGCCACGCTCGAAGTAGAACACTCGATATGACAGCACTCGCGCCTTCGCCAACTGCTCTCTGAGCCAATCGGGGACCGTGCCGAGGTCTTCTCCGATCACCAAGGTTTTAGATCGAACGCTCTCCAATGCCACGATCGCCAATAAGTCTTCAAAGGGGTAATGTACATACGTGCCTTCGGACGCGGGCCTCCCGTGCGGAATCCAGAAGAGGCGGAAAAGTGCCATCACATGATCCAGTCGGATGGCACCGCCGGATCGAAAATTATTGCGCAACAACTGGATCATCAGCTCATAGCCGCTGGCGCGCAATGCATGAGGGTTGATCGGCGGGAGACCCCAATTCTGCCCCTCCGGTGCAAATGCGTCCGGCGGGGCGCCGCAGTCGGCTCCGAGCGCCAGTGCCGATTGATAGATCCAGGCCTCGGCCCCATTCCGATCGGCGCCAAGAGCCAGGTCATGATACAGCCCGATCGGCATCGCCAGTTGCTCAGTCGCCCTTCGGATCTCGTTCAGCTGTTCGCTCGCCACCCACTGGATGTATTGAAAGAAGCGAATGCGCGTTGGATGCCGCTTCGCATATTCACGAACCGGTTGGCCAGGCATCAAGAATTGTTTGGGCCAGTCGTGCCAGGTGGCCGACTTGGATTGAATCAGCCGGCGCTCCTCCTCCAACGTCTGGAAGGTGGCATACAACTCAAGTGATGTGCCTTCAGACTGGATAAACTGCTCCAAGAGCCTGGCGCGCGCCGTTTCCGGTTGGAGATTCGGCTCCTCTCCGCTATACGCATTTGTGAGGAATTTGCGGTAGGCCAATTCGAGCATGGTGCGCTTGGCGGCCGCGATGGAGTCGTAGTCCACCTGCTGACTTTCTCGTAGCGCCTGAAGCGTGGATTGAAACTCGGGAGCGTGGAACCGTCGCTGTGCCTCCTCCGACCCGCAAAATTCCGGCAGCCGCTCGATATCGATATAGAGTTCATTGAGATACAATCGGCTGTTTGGGGCATAGGGACTGATGTGATACGGCGTTGTATTCCGCAGTGCGTGCAGCGGATTGAGTCCGATGACCCCGGCGCCGAGCTCTTTGCCTGCCCACTCCACAATCCGTCCGAGATCGGTGAAGTCGCCGCTCCCCCAATTACGATCAGAAGACAAGGAATAGAGCTGCAAGGCCAGTCCCCACAGCCGTTGGTTCCTCTCGATAAACGGCGGGACATAACACTGGCGCGGCGCCACGATGACACGCATCGTCCCCACATCCCCTCCAACCAAGCTATCGGCCCGTATCGTCAAACTGTAGTATCCGAGGGAGAGACCCTGCGGAGCCGGTATCTCGATACGCACATGCCGTTGACCCTTGAGAACACGGACCTCCACAGCGGAAAGCCCAGGCCCTACTTGCCCTTCTTGCACCACGGTGTAGGCTTCGTCGCAGATTTGCCACTCCACTACGACGGACCCTTCTTTCCCGTCCTCGAGCAGCAGATAACAGGAGACGGTAGATCCCGTTTCACCGTCACGCAGAATATGCACTGCGTTGCAGGGGCGTTGCCACGGCGCCTCATCCCATTCCTGCAGTGCCTCTGTCAGCGACTCAGTTGAATCAACCGAGAAACCCATGGCAGTCAGTATGGCGCGCCTGGTGTCATCGGAGGTGAAGTGATGATTGCCCGCGATATCGTAATAGTCAGTCGCGATACTGGCGCGTTCAGCGAGTTTGGCAAGAAGGGTCTGCCAGGTCTGGTCTTGCATGTACGGGAGTCTGCGCGAAGACCTCTGGCATGTCAAGCTATCCCGTTGTTCTTGAAGACAAATTTCGCATGGCCACGTCTCGGGTCCGGCGCCCTCAGCCACTTGCGCTCGGTACGATTTCTAAGATCATCCCGTTGTGATTCATCATGTCGTGGCAACAGCGGTCAAGGGTGTTTCCCTAGTAGCGTTGCGCAGGACGATTGTGCTAGGGTGCCGCCCATTGTTTCCGGCAATGCGGTGGACGGCGCCGGCTATCTCCCAATCATTCTTGGAGTTTTTTGGCTATGAATACACAGATGACATCTCGCTATTCGATTATACGACCGGCTAAAAGGCTCTTCCCGGCGCTGTATCTAGTCATCGCGATTCTCGCCTGTTCCCTGATGCCGTTCGCTTCGCCGGCTGCCTGGGCGGAGTTGCAGTATGATAGCGGGGTATGGGGAGTTGCGATGGCACGAGGAAATTTTGCGTACCTGAATGCTGACCTCAGCAAACGCTGGCTCTGGTGGGTGGAAGGTCAGGCTAGATTTCGAGAATGTTGCAACTCGGAATTCGCACTGAACCAATCGTTGCTTCGTCCCGGGCTTGGCTATGCGCTCACGGACCACTCCACTGTGTGGTTGGGGTATGCTCGTGTAGAGAACTACCTGCCCAACCACACAGATATTCCGGAAAACAGAATATGGGAGCAATATATGTGGTCAGGGAAGACGCCTCTCGGCGCCTTTACCTTCCGACCACGGCTTGAACAGCGCTTTCAAGCAAACGGTGGTGATATGGGCTCGCGTTTCCGTCAATTTCTCAAGTTCTCCTGGCCGATCTCTTTCCTTCCGGAGGGTACAGATTTCGTGTTGTGGGATGAGGTGTTCGTGAATCTGTATCAGACGGACTGGGGGCCACAAGTCCAATCGCACCAAGGACTTGATCAAAACCGCGCCTTTGTCGGGATCGGATATCGTTTCACTCCAGAAATTAAAACGGAAATCGGGTATTTGAACCAATATATTGCGACGCAGGAGAGCGCTAAGGATCGTATGAATAACATTTTCTCGGTGTGGCTGTTTTTCGATCTTTACAAGAAATAGTCAAAGAGATTTCCTGCGTCGGGTGGAAGCAGTCGAGGTCAATTGAACGAGTACGTCATTCCTCGCCCAAGCATTTCAGGTTGCGAGCGTTAGATCTTAAAAGGCTATTCCCAGGTAATTTCCAGAATGAGTTTCAAATACTCTGCAAGGTGATTGAGTGAGATCACCTGCCAATCCTCGGTTCTGTGCGGTTTGAACCATTCAGCCTGTTCCTGACAACAGCCCTGAAGTCCCGCCACTGTATCTCTAGTTGATCTACGATTCGCATGGGCCGGCATTCGCGCTCCAATGCAATGTGGCAGGCGACTGCGCAGTCTCATGCACCGTGTGTGACGGAGAGCGAGGTGCGGGTCCGGACATCTCGTTCAATGACCTCATTCTTTTTTTGCCGAATACCCCGTAGCTTTGCTTGGTTGGGTGTATATAGGAATGAATGATGTTGGCACATAGGAGTATGATTGAGGCGTAGTAGGCGGTCGTCCTGTTTTACAAAGAAGGGAGCGTCCATGACGGTACAGTCAGGAGGTAGGGTCGGGGACTTCATGCATCGAAACTTGGAGGTCGTCCCACCGGAGACTACGGTCATAAAAGCCGCCGAGCGTATGAGGGGAAAATCCATTGGTTCGTTGTTGATACAGCCAACCGATCCGGAGGGTCGTGTATTCCGCAGGTCTGGGATCGTGACTGAGACAGACCTGATGGGGAAGGTACTCGCTAAAGGAATGGACGCTTCTCTTACCAGGGTTGATCAAATCATGACCAGTCCGTTGCTGACGATCATGCCGGATTGCCCTATGCTGGATGCGAGTCATCTCATGGAAACGAACCATGTCCGCCATCTCTGCGTCTCCGATGAGGAGAAAATCGTCGGGGTCATTTCAGTTCGAGATCTCGTGCGCTATTTCGTCGATTCAGAAGGAGGCCCCCTCCGTGATCTCGACAACGTATTCCGGCCCCTCAGCGTGCTCAGAGTGCTCATGCAAACGACAATGGAGACGATTGAGAGTGAGCGGACGGTGCTGGAGGCGACGCAGTCTATGGCGGGGAAGCGGATCGGTTCGCTCCTCGTGCTGGATGCTGGAGATATAGTCGGCATCGTGACCGAGACCGATGTGGTGCGGAAGGTGATTGCGGCCGGTCTACCTGCGAGCAGCACCCCCGTCGGCGCCGTGATGAATGCTCCCCTGATTCAGATTGATATCGATGACACCGCTCGCGATGCCAGTCGGCTCATGGCTGAGAAACGGATTCGCCACCTTGCAGTGACAGAGGACAACAAGATCGTGGGCCTCTTGTCTTTACGTGACCTGGTCAAGGCGGTGTCCATCAGAGATGAATCCCGGTTCCTTCGCAGTACCTAACGCAACGCTTCGCTCTCACCGACACATAATGTGCCTGAGGGCCCTCTTCCAAGGAACGTCCATATGAGACCCCGTCACGATATAGGGCTTCATCCCGTGACCGCCCTTCACCAGCGCTATCTGCCATTGCCCCGCACCTATCATGATCTCATGAAACCACTTCCATTAGGCTCCTACTTGATATCGACATCTGGCTCCCCATACTTTCTGCATTGTTTAGGTTGATTGACTCCCCCCATTTTATTTTGTTAGCCTCAAGCCCCGTCCTGTTGCTGCCGATAGAGAAGACGAGAAGAGTCAGGCAGTATCCTTGGCATCCAATCCCGAAAGGAGTTCCGATGGCTAGCTCAACCGCCTCACCAGAATTGCTTACTGAACTGCAGAACAAGGCTACACAGCTCCGGATCGAGAGCGTTCGCGCAACGAGCGAAGCGGGGAGCGGACATCCATCCAGTTGCTGTTCCGCTGCGGACATCGTTGCAGCCCTCTTCTTCTCCGTCATGCGATACGATCCGAAAAATCCGAAAGCTCTCAATAGCGATCGGTTCGTGCTATCAAAAGGCCATGCTGCCCCCTTGCTCTATGCCGCTTGGGCTGAAGCCGGTCTCTTTCCCAAGAGCGAACTTCTCAAGCTCCGAACGCTGACATCCGATCTTGAAGGCCACCCGACGCCTCGCTTGTCCTTCGTCGATATGGCAACAGGTTCGTTGGGGCAAGGCCTTCCAGTCGGCGTTGGCATCGCCCTGAATGCAAAATTCGTCGATAAACTGGATCACCGAACCTACGTCTTGATGGGTGATGGAGAATCAGTCGAGGGATCTGTCTGGGAAGCCGCCGAGGTTGCTCGCCATCACGGACTGGATAATCTCTGCGCCATTGTCGATGTCAATCGACTCGGTCAAAGCGATCCGACTATGCTGCAACATGACATGGAGGGTTATCGCTCCCGGTGGGCCGGCTTTGGCTGGCAGGCGCTGGTGGTCGACGGGCACGATCTTTCAGCTCTGCTGGGGGCATTCGATACCGCTGCCGGCACCAAAGGCAAACCGACGGTTCTTCTTGCCAAAACGTTTAAGGGCAAGGGCATCTCCTTCATGGAGAATCATCCAAGCTGGCACGGGAAACCGGTCCCCAAAGGCGAAGAAACCCAGCAGGCGATGGATGAGTTGACCAGGCAGTTGAAGCCGGGCGGCACAGCCATCTCAGTTAAGAAACCATCGACGCCGGCTCAGGGGCCTTCGTCTATCAGTCCCCTCCCACCCTCGCCCTACAAAGTAGGCGACGCTGTCGCGACGCGTGAAGCGTTCGGCCACGCATTTGAGGCGCTGGGCGCGGTCAATCCGCTGGTCGTGGGACTGGATGCCGACGTGAAAAACTCAACCTATACCGACAAGTTCGGCAAGAAATTTCCCAATCGGTTCTTTGAAAGTTTTATCGCGGAGCAAAATATGCTCGGGGCCGCAGCCGGTTTAGCTGCCTGCGGGAAAATTCCATTCGTTGCCACCTTTGCCGCATTCTATACGCGAGCCTACGATTTCATTCGCATGGCCGCCATCAGTGGCTCGAACATCAAACTCGTCGGCACACACGTCGGCGTGAGCATTGGGGAAGACGGCCCCTCACAGATGGGCCTGGAAGATATTGCAATGATGGCCGCGCAACCGGGCGTGACCGTGTTGTATCCGTCCGATGCGACCTGCACATATCGGCTCGTCGAAATGGCTGCTAAGCACAAAGGAATGGTCTATATTCGAGCCGGTCGCCCAAAGTCTCTAGTTCTGTACGGACCCGATGAAACGTTCCAGATCGGTGGGTCGAAGGTGCTTCGCCAGAGCGCATCGGATGTCCTTACGATCGTCGCAGCCGGCGTCACGCTCTTCGAAGCCCTGAAGGCATACGACACAATGAAAGCCGCCGGCATCTCCGTGCGGATCGTCGATCTCTATAGCATCGTCCCTATCGATCGTACGACGTTGTTGGACAGTGCCAGAGCTACGCAGGGGCGTATCCTCACCGTTGAAGATCATTATGCGCACGGCGGCCTTGGAGATGCGGTGCTCAGCGCGGTTGGACCAGAAGGCATTAAAGTGCATAAGCTTGCAGTTCGCACGATCCCACATAGCGGGAAGCCGGACGAACTCATCGATCACTTTGGCATCGGGGCGCGATCGATTGTCGAAGCAACAAAACAAATCACAAAGTAACCCATCCGGTACCGTCCTTCCTCATGGGGGAGGACGGTATTTCTTTTTGAACATTCTGTCAGGATCGGTGCGCCAACGTCTGCTTCAGGAGCTGACCGAGGCCCGCTACGCCAGTGGCTGTTCGTGGAGAAACATCAGTCCGGCGATGATCTCGTATCGCGTGCGAAACTGGTGGGATTTCAATCGCCCACTTATGGTGCGTCTTTTCGAGTCTGGGGGGCAGGGGCTGCCGTGATACAGGACTGCATAATTTCCGCGCGGCATTGCCATGACGTGGCCGCCGTATTGAGATGGTGAACCAGTTCTTCCGGCACGATGATGCCAACGGTGATATCCACCAAGACGTGATCGGCTATGCGATGAAAATGCGCAGCGTTCACACCCTGCAAGGTGAGCAACGTCCTGCTTAGCTCGTTCTCATGGCTGTCGCAGCCAGGTCCTATCAGCACGACGGGAACTCTCTCCATGGCAGCGTGGCTGGCTTCGGCCGGCTGAAATACGGCAAGACCCAGGGTGAGCGCCATCGCAAGCATCAGACGGTTGTGCCTGAGCGTGGCCTTGCCGTCTACATGAGGCTGTGGGCAGGTTGCGGGTACGCTCTTCGCGAAGGGCATCTGCGTCCGGTTTGCGTATCTGCGATGAGCTGTTCGCGTCATCCGAATACCTGTCTGTAGGGAGGCCATCTGAAGCTCGTGGGCTGGGTTGCAGTGTTCCTCTCTTGAACGCGTTCATGGGCAGGCGGCGAGGATCTCACCGCCTGCCCGTCGCCCTTTACGGTACTTCGACGATGTCCTTCTTCATAGGACCCAGCACGGAAAGGAGTTCGTTCTTTTCCCTGGCTGGCACGTTGAACGTATCCAATGCCTTGACGAGGTCTTCAACCAGGGCATTGAAGGCAGCCGTCGTGATTTTCATGCCGGCATGCGTTGTTTTCATGTCTTTCCCCTCATAAGTGCAGGGGCCGCCGCTGGCTTGGCAGACCTGGTCGACCAGCTGTTTCTTCAGTTTCGGCAGATCGGCATTGGCAAAATACCCGTTGATGCGTTTGTCTTGGCCCACGAGGCTGACGAACTTGCCGACGACGGCCGTGATAGGGCCTGTTCCGCCGAGCCGTTCATAGAGAGAGGGCAACGGAGCATCGGCTGCCCACACCGGCGCTGAGATCAACAGAACGGCGACGGTCAGCATGGTCTTGATGGCGCGAGAAAGTTGTTTCATGAAAGGCGCTCCTTTTTGAGAGGTAAATGAGGGCTTCCTTCGAGTGCACACTTCTATCATATTTCTGGTCGTTTAGGGCTTCCAGGGCGTCAGAGGCATCAGCGGAGCATCCTTGGCTACCGGTGTAATCGTCAGCGCGGCAATGGCTCCTCGAAGGGCTCCAGTGAGCGAATGCGTCACAATCGGATAGACCCCTGGTGATTCGGAGACCAAGTCGAATGTGGCGGCGCTTCCGGGTCCCACGACATAGGTTTGCACCCCTGTGAGTTTGTTGGCAGGGTTCCCGCTCTCGTAGACATGGTCCCAAATCTCGCCGATCGGGTGGAGCGAGGAAAACTCGTTGGGGCCCGCGTTCACAAAATAGATCCGGACCAGCTCATTCGGTTTCGCCTCCAGCGCTTCCGCGCCGATGAAGAAGGGATGATACTTGAAGATCCCTCCGTTGAAGACCACATAGTCGAACTTCCGAGCGAACATGGCCTCGACATCGTCGGGGTTCTTCCAGAGTTCAGATTGGACCAACAAAAACTCCCGGTCCGCTTTCGGCCAGACCTTCGGATCCTTGGGATCGACGATAATCGCGCCGAACATGCCGCGCGCGACGTGCTGGATCATGGGCGCTGCGCCGCAATGATAGAAAAACACGCCAGGCTTCTTCGCCACAAAGGTGAAGGAAATGGTTTCTCCCGGATTGATGGCCCGGTAGTTCTTCAGGAAATCGATTTCCGCCGCATGGAAGTCCATGGCGTGTGGATAAGCATTGGTCTTGGGATTCTCTAGCGTGAAGTTGACAGTGTCGCCTTCCGTGACCCGCACGGCCGGCCCCGGCATCTGGCCGTTGAACGTCCAGGCCTTATATTTCGTTCCCGTTCCTTCAATCACGATTTCCGTTTCGAGCGCCGTCATCTTGACGTCATGGGTCTTCGCGGATGCCTCGGAGGGCAATCCCATCAATCCGGCCATCGCAAGGACCATGGCCCCTGCGATGGCTATCAATTGAGGTGATTGTCTTTTCATCATGGTTGAACTCCTCTCTGAAATGGTTGGGCGAACTTCTCCAGGCAAATGTGCAACTGGTCTTTTCTATGTGAAGGTCTCACTGGCACTTCGTCTGTGTGTGAGGAAAAGAATAACACAGCCAAATTCGCTGGTGTATATCGTAGTGTCCGATTAAGAGTCAAGCCCTTTGTTCGTCCCAAATGAGCCAGTGACCCAAAACCCGAAAAGTAGGCCAGGGCCTGCCGGCATGGGATCCAGCTGGATGTTATTCGGCCAGGCAAACCGGTCGAGAACGGCTTCATCGAGAGCGTCAATGGACGGCTACGGGATGAATGCCTCAATGTGGAAGTGTTTTTCACGCTCGAGGATGTGCGACAGAAGTTGGCGCGGTGGCAGCAGGACTACAATCGGGTTCGACCCCCATAGTGCGCTGGCAGACCGGGCGCCTGCGGCGTGTGTGGCCGAGTGGGTCGCGGCGACCACACCGACTGACCAGGACGCCCCTGAATTTCTGGAGACACTCACATGAGCTAGGGTAGGTTCGCAGCGCCGTACTGGCGGCCCACACCGATCACGCGCAGGCCAATGCCTCAGGTCTCGATCGGTCTACATTCGCGGGGCGGGTCAGCTTTGTGCAGCATCATTCATATGTACGAAAAGGGCGCACTGTTATCTTGCCTCTTGACTACGATGAATAGGTTTATGTAACATCGCGTGTTTGCTGTTATTTTATGAAAATACAATGATTGGTATGTGCGACTAGTACGAGATGACCTCAATGCTATCGGTTGTACGTAAACCCTATCGGCAACTGGTTCGTTTTGGCAAGTTATTACAGCCGCCCCTGGCAGAGTATGCCGACCCCTTGGTACACAGACTCAGGCGGAGTTTGTCACCATGCTCTTGTCCCGCGATCAACCTTAGCCCTGCCGTTTCCCAATCTGCCTACAGCTCCAGCCCTCCTGATGATTAAGCGTACGGCCTGATCTACAAGAATCTGATTTAGGATATGACTGGAATATGTAAAGATTTCAATGAGCGTGGAACTATGAAGCACTGTCTGAGTCGGAAAAATACAAGCGCGTATAGCTCACAGCATAACAGCGAAATCTGAAATTCAGGAGGAACGGCATGTCATCGCATGGAGCGGCAACTCTCGAAGCAGATGTTCCAGACATAGAGAAACCCCAGAACGGGGTGGCTGGGCTGAAGCATTGGAAATACGACCTCATGGCGGGTCTCCAAGTCGCCATGATGGGTATCCCGCTCTCGCTCGGTATTGCGATTGCCTCCGGTGCGCCTCCGGTCTGTGGTCTGATCTCGGCGATCATCGCCGGATTTGTCTTCCCCTTCCTCGGGGGCGCCTATATCACGATCAGCGGCCCGGCCGCCGGCCTGGCGCCGGCGCTGATGGCCGGCACGCTCGCATTGGGTCATGGAGATTTGGAGGCGGGCTATCCGCTCTTGCTGGTGGCCATTTCTATCGTCGGGGTCGTCCAGGTGATACTCAGTATCTTCAATGCCGGGAGATTCGCGCTGTTCTTTCCCATTTCGGTGGTCGAAGGCATGTTGATGGCGATCGGCATGCTGATCATCGTCAAACAAATCCCGGCCTTTCTCGGGTTCATCACACCGCCCATCAAATCCATTCCCAAAGCCATCATGCTGATCCCCGAACATGTCATGGGCTTGAATCCGTTGATCACTGTGATTGGAGCGGTGACCCTCTTCCTTCTCTTTTTTATTAGTGGCATCCTTGCCCGTATCAAAGGCACGTGGCCGAAGCTCGTCCCGGTGCCCCTCGTCGTGATCGTTCTAGCTGGCTTGGCCTCTTGGATCCTGGGGCTCGAGGAGAAGTGGCTCATTCATGTACCACTCGATATTTTTGAACATGGCATCGTATTCCCCCATTTCGTTGAAGCCTTTTCCAGACCAGATTTATACGGGTCTCTCATACTCATCATTATCACCCTGACCCTTATCGACGGCACCGAGTCGCTCGCGACAATCGCCGCCATCGATAAGATCGATCCGTTTAAACGAAAGTCGAATCCCAATGTCACCTTGCGAGCCATGGGGGTCTCTAACACCGCATCCAGTCTGCTGGGTGGATTGACGATCATCCCCGGCGGGCTGAAAAGCACAGTCAACATGCTCGCAGGGGGCCGAACTCTCTGGGCCAACTTCTACTATGCCTGCTTTCAGTTGATCATCCTGTTGTTCGCCGCAGCCCTCATCAATCAAATTCCAAAATCGGCCCTGGCAGGGTTGCTCATGTGGATCGGATGGAAACTCTGCTCGAACAAAGTCTTCAAGCGGATCTTTTCGGTCGGCAAGGAACAGATATTTGTCGCCATGGTTAACGTCGTGGTCACGTTGGCCACCTCAGACATTCTGGACGGCATGATCGTCGGCACGCTGACGAAGATTGCCTTGCTCGTGAAGGATGTCGTCAAGGCTTCGGCCAAAGATCCCCAGGGTGGCGGGATAGGGGGCGCATTCAAAGAATTGTTCCGTAACCCCGTCATCCGCATCGGAGACACCGGCAGCGGTTCTCGCAGTGTGATGACCGTCGCGGCGAATGCGGTGCTACGGGGCACAGTCGGGGAGATGAAGAATCCCTACAAGATATACCTGTCGTCGGCCACCTGCATGAACCTGGTGAAACTCGACGCGGCGCTCAAAGCCATCGTGATTCCCGAGGGCATGAAAGCCAACTATATGCTCATTTTAGCCGGAAAGATTGTGGACCATACCACCATGGAATACTTGCATGGGTTCCAGGATCGCTGTATTGAGGCGGGGCATACTTGTGTCCTCGTCGGAATGGAGCATTTCCGCGGGCTCTCAGACCATGCGCTAGCCTATCGTATCAGTCAAACTCCCGGTAACCTCACGGCCTTTGCATGAAGACGCGCAGCTTGTGCGGAAGCACACGCAGTTACTATACCAAACTCGATAGAAAGGAATGACCAAATGTCAGCTAGTATCTATGTTGCAGACGATGAACCCCTACTTCTCAACGCACTTCTAAAGCGACTGTCTCAGGGCCAGCACAAGGTCCGGGGCTTCAAGTCCGGAGATGAACTCTTGGCCGAGGTTGAAAAAGGCCTGCCAGATCTTCCCGATCTGATTCTCCTCGACGTGAAGATGCCTGGGAGAACGGGGCTCGAAATCCTGGAGGTACTCCGCGCGAAAGCGCGAGATGCGGTGGTAATCATTCTGACTTCATATGGCACAGTCGAAGAGGCCGTCGAGGCGATGAAGCTGGGGGCCTATGATTTCATCATCAAGACCGTGGATCTCCAGCTGGTCGAACCGGTCGTGAACCGGGCATTAGAGTATGTCGCCCTACGCCGCCAGGCAGCGGGCAAGGATAAAGTCGGTCACTAGAGATTGGCGGACTCGTCGTGCAGATTCTCGGCATGGCGGCGACGCAGCAGTGTATTGCCCATATCAGGGATGCCTCCGTGTGGCTTTCCGTCACTGAGCAGTTGGACATCTGCTTTCCCATGACTTTCACCCCGTGACATTCTGACACGATAATTCTCATGGTGGACATCGCAGAGAGATGTTTGACAATGGGTGGATCTAAATCCTAGGCACTGACAAGAGTGCAACGGAGACTCCATGTACAAACATGTCGCTCGCCTGTTCAATAATCTTCCGATTCTTCACAAGTTACTCCTTATCTCTACGATCCCTCTCGTCTCTCTCATCCTTGCCAGTATATTGATATACGTCAGGGTGCAAATCATTTCGCTGGATGAAGAGCGGCTGAACAATACCTATCTTATGAGGGAAGCGACGTCCCAATACATGAAGCTGATGGTCGATATGGAGACGGGCTTTCGAGGATATGTTTTGACCGAAGATGCTCGCGATTTCAAGCCGTATCAGGAAGCGCTGAAAAACCTTCGCGGAATCGAACACAACCTGGAGGAGAGGCTTTCAGCGGACCAACTACAAAAACTCAAGGACGCTGAGGTCATTGTCAGCCGGTTCGTTGCAGAGAAGGAGGAACTCGTCCGAGACATTCAATCGGGTCAGAAGTCGCTCGCGATTCAGTATATCAAAGAAGGGCGAGGAAGAGTGTTGATGTCGGCTTTTCGGGATTGGATGGCGCAACTTGAAAAATTTGAGCAGCAAAACGCGTCAGACGACTTCGCTAAAATGAGTCTCGATTACACGTCGGTTCTTCTTGCAATTTTAGGTGGTGGTCTATTCACCTTTGCGCTCATGCTCGGTACGCTCTTTCTGATAGCCCGATCGATTGCGATTCCATTGGCCAATCTGTCAAAGGCCGTCAGTGCTTCATCCGGCGGACTTTGTCCCATTATTCCTGAGCTGGACCGGAAAGACGAGATCGGGAAGCTGTCAGGAGTGATGCGAGAAATGAGTCATCAGGTTCAGGAACATTTTGATCACGTGATGCGATCAGAGGCCTCCCTCCGGACACTTAACCTGCATTTATCAGAATCTGAATCGAAGTACCGCGGTCTGGTGGATAACGCGCCGATCGGCATCTTTATGACGAAGGGGATGAAGGTCACGTTCAGCAATCGACACAATCAAGTCTTAGCAGGCCTTGATCCCAACGAACAGGCCGACCCCGCCGCTTTCCATGCACGAATTCATCCTGAAGATGTAGGCCGTGTTCTATCTGAGTTTTCACAGGCTGTCGCGGCGAGCCGACAGTGCGAACTGATTTTCCGGTTTGTTCACATAGACGGAGTCGTACTGACTATTTTGAGCCGGCGCGTACCGATCGCTGGGCTCGACAGCCCCGATCCAATCTATGTGGCATTCAATATCGACATCACGGCACTCAATACTCTGCAATCACGATTAAGTCGGACCGAGAAATTGGCGACATTGGGACAGATGGCGGCCGGCATTGCCCATGAGCTCAGGAATCCCTTGGTCGGGATCGGCTCGACGGCATCGCTGTTATTGGATGAGTTCGAGAGGTCCGATCCAAGGCGTGAGGAGATCGACATGATTCTCCACGAGGCCAAACGAATGGATCGGATCGTGAATCAGATTGTGGAATATGCGAGGACTCGCGAGCTCACACTGGTTCAATTTGTGTTGTCCGACCTCATCAACCGTGTCCTCAAGTTGCTGAGTGGGCAACTGGAGGCTAAACATCTCAAGGTCCGAACTTCCATATCTCAGGCAGCGGACCATCTTTATGCCGATCGAGACCAACTCGAACAAGTGCTCTTGAACGTCATCGACAACGCGATAGATGCCTCTCCTAAGTACGGTTTGTCCATGGAAATCGCGGCGTATAAGTTACTCCACCAGGAACAAGCCGGTATCATGATACAAGTCCGAGATGCCGGTAAAGGCATCCCGCCAGAGGCGCTGTCTCGCGTATTCGAGCCATTTTTTACGTCTGGGAAACGTAACGGAACCGGATTAGGGATGGCGATCTGCAAGAACATTATCGACCGGCATCATGGATATATCCATCTGACGAGCGCGGTCGGAGAAGGCACTGTCGTGAGCATTTGGTTGCCGTCATCTCCAGATGTTCAGTTGGTAAAGGGCTAACCCTACAGGTTTCATCATTGTAGCTGACGATATGCCGGCGAGTGGTTCTGCCAACACCAAACGGCTGACTCGCTTAGGCTCCCACGTCGTTGGGCATGAATCAGGCGAAACGCTACTGGATGGGCTCCAACACAATCTTCCAGATCTTGTATTGCTTCGACGTGAAGATGCCGGGCCTCAGCCGCCTTGAGGCGTTAAACACGTGCGCCTGCGGCTTCTTGCTATCACCTACCACGTCCTCATGTTGTTTGCATTTGGAATGGCGCAGGGAAGCGATGGAAACTATGAAATCTGAGGCCTGCGACTTCATAATCAATTCGGTGGACCATCGATAAGACTCGCGGCTGGCCAGCTACAATCAGACTTGACTGCCAAGAAGCTAGGTCGAACTCATTTCTCCCTCGATCGACGACGAAAGAAGATTGCAGCTGCCGCATCAATTCGTTCTTCTGTGAATTGAAGAAGCATCCAACCGGTGAGTTATCGTTTCTGTTACCTTTCTTCTTATCCCATAAAAAAGCCGATCCGCCATCCCGTCTTATGACGGGGGGCGGATCGGCCTTACTCACGGACCTGTTAAACGACTAGCTCAGCCAGCAGCCCTCGTAAAGACCGGGATGATGGCGCCGGCGATGCTGTTGATGTGACGATTGCCTGATTCGTCCCAAGACATCACCAAGCCACCGAAGCGTTGCTCCGGATCGTTGACCATGTCCATCAACCGCTGGACTTCCCAGAGCGAGTCTCTGGAGTCGAGCTTCACTTCTTTGGTTTCCCCTGGCATGATCGGTGACTCATCTTCCATATGCAAACCATCTTGAGCCATGATCTCCGCCGGATAGGTTGGATCCATATTGTTGGCCACACCTACCTTGTTGAGGAACCGGATGCCTGCTGTCGTGAACTCACCGATCCTGAGAGGCGTCTCACCGCTGTTCGTGACCTGGAGCGTCATACGCAGGGCGCGACCAGGAACATCGTAGTCAGCTGCGAGTACCTTCATCGTGAGGTCAGATTTCAGATGCGTTGCCTTGATCTTTGGTTCACCGGCCTGGAGAGGTACGGTGTAAGGGTACGAGTGGTCCGTAGTGAAGAAACCAATCGCGATCAAAGAAAAGGTCACTCCTAAAACTCCCCATGCCACCACACGGTCGACCGGGTCGTTCAGCAGTGCGTCTCCACCCTCTTGAGCCAGCACTCTGGCGCGAATCAGGAACATCGGTCTGATCATGAACCAGCCGATCCATGCGAAGCCGAGACTACCCCAGAGGATATGCCAGAAGAGTCCGGCTGCCAGGCCTGCAGTCTCCGTATCGATAGTTCCACCAACCAACAGCTTTGCAGGGTTGGTGAAGTCTTTATAGTTGCCCGTGATATCCATCCATCCCCCTGGTCCTGCAACAGGGCCGGCCCCGTTGACGGCCAACATTGGGTGGATGTGGTGATGCCCAGGCAACCTGCCCCTCAACTTGATCACGTACTCGTAGTCCCCACCGAGCTCCATCGGGCCCGATGTGAACATTGGAGTTCCGTTAACTTTTGAACTGAGACGCGTGAACACCGAACTCGGGCTGCCCACGTTGATGAAGGTACGGTTCGGCTTGACCACGGCTCGTGGCCAGTCTTCCGCGATATGAATCTTGCCGGACAGCATTGCTTCATCGTTAACTGCGGTCTTCTGAGGATTCCACTTTGTGTCATACCACTGAGCGGTACGCATCCGCAGGAACGGTTCCTGAGAACGTTCCCCGTGGGCGGCTGCGGGAGTGGCATTGAACACTAGGGTGAGCCCTAGTGTTGCCATCCCAAGGGAACCGATCACGCACAATTTAAATATGTTTTTTGCGTTCATGATTTCCCTTCCGCAAGTGTGGCTGCCGCTGTCAGTCTTGGTGCAACCCCATCCGGTGTACCAAGTCTCGCAGCAAACTCATCCGTGCCGACGATCATGATATCATTTTTCCGTGACATCACTCCACGTTTGCCCTTGACCCAGAAGAATGATTGGCCGACGAAGTGCCCGATTTGCCACCAAATGGTGTAGACCAACATGGAGACAAACGCTGAGAAAAATGCGGAGATCCACACGGTGTGTCCGCCGAATGTACGCAACGAACCGACTTCGATGATGCGGATATACTCAGGCGTTCCCGTCCGGACATAGGTAAAGCCCATATAGTCGGCCAAGGAAAGCAGCTGACCATCCACGACCATCGGTTGCTTGCTGTATCCGAACAGGGCGTATTGCGTAGGATAGAACATCATTGCAAATGCCCATACTCCAAATATCGCTGTCAACATCCAGCTCCTGCTCAGCAACAGGGTGCAGTCCAGGATTAATGCGCTGGAGACCATGGTGGCAGGCATGACGAAGTTTGCCGGGAAATTTGCCCACCAGTACCAGGCCAACACGACCGTAATCCACTTTCCAACAAGGAGCCCTGTGATGCTTAACGTTGCACCAAAGGGTTGCCGGTAGAACGTCCAGAAGTAGTACATGATCGCCCCTGGATACATAACCTCCACAATAGGAGTTACCGTTACCCAGAACTGACGATCCTTCCAATCGATCCAGAAATCCCAGTCTCCTGCAAGCAGGTCGAAGTGCATATGAAAGGTCGCGAATACTCCTAGATATGCAATCGGAAGGAAGTACACCGCGTCGATCATCCGTGACAGTTTGACGCCTTCCGGCGGCAGCTTGCTGGCTTTTATAATCTCTGCTGTTCTAAACAGTGCCATTTGTCTCCTCCTCACTCATTCGAAACATCTGTTCTCTCCCTTGTTCCAGCTAATCTATGAGCAACCTCGCACTTCGGAATCCGGAGCGCGCGGTCAGCCCACTGACACCACCGGTATGACTTAGTACGGGATCACGTGCAAACAGCTCTTGCTCTCGTTGTTCCAGACCACATCACACAGATTCGACATGCGCGCCACGATCTGCGCCGCCACGCCGCCCGTGCCCCCGAACAGCCCGCACCAGCCCAGGGTCACAAAG
>Ga0194035_1000360_pt1 | contig 26943 bp, 24 predicted proteins | sample JunL2320m_MetaG_FD_148680 | JGI IMG/M metagenome (GOLD analysis project Ga0194035, IMG submission 148680) | Anoxic zone freshwater microbial communities from boreal shield lake in IISD Experimental Lakes Area, Ontario, Canada - Jun2016-L239-20m | ecosystem: Environmental > Aquatic > Freshwater >...
GCAATCACTCTTTGTCATTGTCGATATGCAGCACTTCTTGGATTCAGCTCCCGAGGATTACCTCACCCGGATTCAAGGGAATCCCGCACTTACGCGAGAGATCGATTCTTCCTTTGAGGTGAACCCCTAATGATCGAAGTTCTCATTACTCGGAGCGATCCGAACCTTTCGCTTCCCTCCTATGCGAAACCAGGCGATGCTGGGGCAGATCTCTGCAGTAGCGAGGACCGAGTTATCGCTCCAGGAGAGCGCGCCCTCGTCTCGACAGGTCTTTCAATTGCTCTCCCAGATGGTTTTGCAGCTTTTGTGCACCCACGTTCTGGCCTCGCAATCAAGAGTGGAATTGGCATTGTTAATGCTCCAGGCACAATCGATTCGGGTTATCGCGGCGAGATTAAGATCATTGTGATCAATCATGACCGCACAGAAGATTTCGTCATTAAGCGCGGGGATCGCATTGCGCAATTAGTGGTTCAACGCGTAGAGAGTGCGCAATTCGTAGAAGTAGAAGTGCTGCCTGAGAGCGCACGTGGTGCGGGCGGATTCGGTTCGACTGGTGTCGCTCATGAATAAGCGGGAGTTTTCGCGAACGGAGCAATATGCAGATTCGCTGCACACCGACGCAAATCGACACATGCATACACGTGTTGCAGATTTACAACCGCGTCGTAGGGCCACTGTTATTGGGACCATTAATTCCCTTGTTATTCGCCCACACTCTGGAGTGCCTGCGTTAGAGGTCGAGATACAGGATGGTTCCGGAAAACTGACGTGCATCTGGCTCGGGCAGAGGAGTATTTCGGCGATCGCGCCTGGGAGAGATATAGAGGTCACTGGAATGATCATGAAAAACGAAGAGGGTTGGCTCTCTTACAACCCTGTATATCGACTCTTTCCAAATACCAAATGAGCGATCACCGCAAAGTTATTGATGCCCTCGGTGGCAAACGAGGACTTATTGATTCGGGTCTTCCATCACTCGCTTTCGTACTTGTCTTTACGATTAGTAGGAAGCTAGATCTCTCGCTCATAATTGCGTTAGCGATCGCTGTGGTTGCTGCCATTGCGCGTTTAGTCAAGCGCGACACCGTTCAGCATGCAATCTCGGGGCTTGTGGGCGTGCTCGTATGCGCTTGGTTTTCGCGTAGTACGGGTAAAGCGGAGAATTTCTTTCTTCCGGGCATGATCAAGAGTGGTATTTATGGTGTGGTTTATCTGGTGGCGAACTTGCTGCGTTGGCCGATTCTTGGCTTAGTACTGGGGCCGATTCTTGGAGAAAATCTTGGTTGGCGAAAGAATCCGACTCGCCTCCGTGCCTACTTGCTCGCGGGGTGGATTTGGGTCGGGCTCTTTGTGGTGCGCCTTGCCATCCAAGTACCGCTCTACTTGGCTAATGAAACTACTGCGCTTGGCGTGGCAACTCTTATCGTGGGATGGCCACTCTTCTTGTTAACGGTATATCTCACTTGGGCAATTCTAAAACGCAGCGCACCAGCAGCCGAGAGAGAAGATGAAAAAAACTAGCCTGCGTGATTTGGCGCGATGCAAGCTTGTAGCGCTGGTTCGGACTCAGCGGTAGCCACAAAAAGGAGTTCGTCTCCCGCTTCAAGCGTGTCATCTGGAGATGGCGTGATGACGTGAGTGTCGCGAAGAATTGAAACTAAAGTTGCGTCGGATGGGAGTGCGAGATCGCGAACTCTTTTACCGACACAAGGAGCGGTACTTGGAAGAGTTATCTCAACCAGGTTGGCCTCACCTTGATTGAATGTGAAGAGTCGCACAAGATCTCCCACTGATACGGCCTCTTCTACGAGAGCCGAGAGCATTCGTGGAGTTGAAACAGCCACGTCTACGCCCCAAGCCTCGTTAAACATCCATTCGTTCTTTGGGTGATTAACGCGCGCAACGACTCTGGGCACTCCGTACTCAGTCTTGGCAAGGAGGGAAACAACTAGATTAACTTTGTCATCGCCAGTGGCAGCAATCATCACATTTGAATTGTTTAACTGAGCTTCCTCAAGATTTGCAACTTCGCAGGCATCAGCCAGAAGCCATTGCGCTTGTGGAACGGAATCCATCTTGATCGCCTTAGGATCTTTATCAATCAACATCACGTGGTGGCCGTTGCCGATCAATTCCTTCGCAATGGAGCGCCCGACATTTCCTGCTCCGACAATAGTGACGCGCATCTTTAATCCTCCTCGGGCTTGGCAGCGAGAAGGGATTCAACCTTGGAAAGTTCGGCATCCCGCGCAATTACGTGAATCAAATCTCCGGCCTGAAGAACAGTGTTGCCATCTGGGATGAGTGCTTGCCCGAGACGTGTAATGAAAGCTATTCGCGCGGGTGTGTTGATTTCGATGCGCACAGCGCGGTGCCCGAACCAACTGGGATCTAAGTGCACTTCAAAGAGTCCCAATGTCCCTGAGGCATCACGCCACTCTGATGCTGCGCCTTCGGGGAGTAACCTCCGAAGCACTTGGTCAGCAGTCCATGAAACAGTAGCCACCGTGGGTATGCCGAGACGTTGGTAAATTTCTGCACGACCAGGATCGTAGATACGGGCAACCACATTGCCTACTCCGTATACCTCGCGCACAGTTCTCGCAGCCAGAATATTCGAATTATCTCCATTCGAGACCGCGGCGAAGCCAACAGCGCGCGCGATTCCCGCTGATTCCAATGTATCTCGATCAAAACCCACTCCTGTGATGGTGTCGCCTTGATAATTCGGTCCCAGTCTGCGGAAGGCTTCGCGGCTCTGGTCGATGACCGAAACCGAGTGTCCGGCGGCTTCAAGGGCGTGGGCGAGCGCGGAACCGACCCGGCCGCATCCCATGATCACGTAATGCACAACAGTGAACGCTACACGCTCTAGGCTTACCGCGTGGCCGAGGGACTCGTAAGTTTCGCGAAGCGCGCCCTTCTGGGGCGTGCGCTCCGAAATGATCAGTTGGGGGAGACACTGCTCCCCAAGCGCATCGCGCTACCTGTTTTCGCCTCAGATGCGCTCTCTTCGGTGGCCTACGCACCTGACGAAGTCTTTCTCACTCTTTCCATTGCAGGTCTTTCGGCGTATGCGTTCTCGTGGCAGATCGGGCTCGTGGTGGCTTTGGTCATGCTCACGGTGGTGGCCTCTTATCGTCAAAACGTTCATGCCTACCCGAGCGGCGGCGGCGATTACGAAGTAGCAACGGTCAATTTGGGTCCCACCGCAGGGCTCACGGTGGCTTCCGCGCTACTTGTCGATTATGTACTGACAGTTTCTGTTTCGGTCTCCTCTGGTGTGCAGAATGCGGCAAGCGTCTTAACCTTCATGCGTGGTCACGAAGCGCTCTGGGCATCGATCATCGTCATCGTTTTGATGGCCTTGAATCTTCGTGGTGTTCGCGAATCCGGCACCGCATTTGCCATCCCCACTTACTGCTTCATGTTTGGTGTATTGGCGATGGCTGCTTACGGATTTTATCGCTACCTCGTTACCAACGACCTTCCAATGACCGCGAGTGCGAGTTTAGATTTAAGGCAAGAGGCAGGATTCACAGAAGGCTTCACCGGTATCGCGGCAGCATTTCTCCTGTTACGAGCATTCTCCTCCGGTTGCGCGGCTCTCACGGGGGTCGAAGCCATTAGTAATGGTGTACCTGCTTTTCGTAAACCAAAGTCGAAGAACGCGGCTACGACGCTGCTGCTTTTGGGAACGATCGCAGTCACCATGCTGGTAAGCATCATTGTTCTTGCTAACATAATGCACTTACGTTTTGCTGAGAACCCAGGGGAACAGCTGCTTCGAAACGGCGTCCCTGTTGGTAGTAGTTATACGCAAGAGACTGTAATGGCGCAGATCTCTAAAGCGATATTTGGAGATTTCCATATCGGCTTTTACTTTATAACCGCAGTGACGGGTCTTATTCTTGTTCTTGCTGCGAACACCGCGTTTAACGGGTTCCCTGTGCTTGCTTCGATTTTGGCGCATGACAAATGGTTGCCCGCGCAACTTCGCAATCGCGGTGATCGTCTTGCGTACTCAAACGGCATCATTATTCTCGCTTTAGCCGCAGTAGTGCTCATCGTTGCCTTCGACGCACAAGTGACCCGCCTCATTCAGTTATATATTGTTGGCGTCTTCGTCTCCTTCAATATGAGTCAAACCGGCATGATCCGCCATTGGAATCGACTGCTAAGAACTGAATCAGATAACTCAGAGCGGGCGCGGATGAAGCGTTCGCGTGGAATCAACATGTTTGGTCTTTTTACTACTGCAACTGTTCTCATCGTGGTCTTGGCAACAAAATTCACTAAAGGCGCGTACATGGCAATTATCGCCATGCTTCTGCTCTTCGTTCTCATGAAAGCGATTAAGCGCCACTACACTCGCGTCTCTACCGAATTACAAGTAGAAGACGATGTTGAAATGGCCCTCCCTGCGCGTACGCACGCCATCGTGCTAGTTTCCAAGATCCATAAGCCAACTCTTCGTGCGATCTCATATGCGCGTGCAACTCGTCCTTCAACTATCGAAGCTATTACGGTCTCTGCGGATGCAGATGAAACAGAGGCGCTTCGTCTGCAATGGGAGAAAATGGAGATTCCGATCCCGCTTCGCGTCCTCGGATCTCCATACCGCGAAATTGTGCGCCCCATCATGGATCATGTGAAGAGCATTCACCGAGAAGGTCCCCGCGATGTTGTCACCGTATTCATTCCTGAATATGTAGTGGGCCATTGGTGGGAGCAGTTGCTTCATAATCAATCAGCCCTTCGCCTCAAGTCACGGCTACTCTTCACCCCCGGAGTGATGGTCACGAGCGTGCCGTGGCAACTTGAATCGAGCGAGAGTGTGACTGATCGTCCGGCGCAAGGGCCGAATTCTTTACGGGGCCCTCGAGACAAATGACAATTTTTACCGTAGGGGAGAAGTTCGAAGTTGAACTTGGCCCCGTGGCTCATGGTGGCCATGTGGTGGCTAGACACGAAGGTCGAGTCATCTTTGTGCGACATGGAATTCCCGGTGAGTTAGTCACTGTAGAAGTGACGGGAGTTTCCAAGAACTTTGCCCGCGGAGATGTGATTGAAGTATTGGTTCCTTCCGAGCATCGCGTAGACCCTCCTTGTCGCTTCGCGAAAGAGTGCGGTGGCTGCGATTTTCAACATATCGATGTCGCTGAACAGCGCAACATGAAGAAGGCAGTAATCGTCGAGCAGTTTGCACGTTTGGCAAAGCGAGATGTCGAGGTTGAGGTGATTGACCTCGGCCAACATACTGGCTGGCGCACGCGCATGAGATATGCAGTGGATTCGGAAGGACATGTCGGATTGCGTGGAGCGAAGTCACATGATGTGGTCCGCCTTGATAAGTGCGTCATCGCCCACGACGGGATTCAACCTCCTCGTGGAAATTTTTCGCATACTTCGGAGATCGAAATGGCAATCTCCTCCGAGGGAGAGATTCGTGGATTCCGCGATGGCCGGTTAGATGACGATCTCAGTAATGGGAGTTCGTCCATTACCGAGATGGTTCATGGCACACGATTTAATATCGACTCAAAGGGTTTCTGGCAGGTGCATCCACGAGCTGCATCGATGTTTGTAAATACACTTTTAGAATTTGCTCAGATGAAACCCGGGGACCATGTGATTGATCTTTATGGAGGCGCTGGACTTTTCGCCGCCTTTGCGCTGGAAGAGGTAGGCCCGGGCGGACGAGTGGAGCTAGTGGATTCCACCGCCACGAGCGTGCGCGATGCTGCCAGAAATTTTCCGGCTCTCAAGGCTCATGTGGGGGAGGTCTTGCGAGTTCTTCGCTCACTCAAACGCGCCGATGTGATTCTGTTAGACCCCCCACGCACTGGCGCCGGTCGTCCGGTCCTTGAGCAAATCGCCAAACTCAAGCCGAGGCGAGTGGTCTATGTGGCTTGCGATCCGGCTGCTCTTGCGCGGGATGTGGCCACCTTCGCTGAGCTGGGATATGAACTGGCGCAGCTGCGCGCCTTTGATGCCTTCCCGATGACCCACCATGTGGAGCAAGTCGCCGCGTTTACGCTTGCTTGACCCTCGCCTCAGAGGTATCTTGATATCAAGATAATCAGCTCAGTGAACGAGGAGCGTGAAGTATGAGCAGCACATCACCTGTCAATTCTTTCGGAGCGCAGACCACCTTGACGGTCGGTGCGCAGCGCGTTGAAATCTTTGACATCAACGCGGTGCCAGGAGTTGCCGATCTGCCCTTTAGCTTGAAGATTTTGGTAGAGAACCTTCTCCGAACGGAAGATGGCGAAAACGTTACGGCGGAGCAGATTCGTGCACTCGCGGCATGGAATCCAACGGCTGAACCAGATACCGAAATTCAATTCACACCTGCTCGCGTGATCATGCAAGATTTCACAGGTGTTCCCTGCATCGTCGACTTAGCCACGATGCGAGAGGCAGTCGCTGAGCTTGGCGGCGATCCCACACGCATTAACCCACTTGCGCCAGCTGAACTCGTGATCGATCACTCCGTAATCGCTGATCTCTTTGGAACCGCCGATGCATTCGAAAAAAACACTGACATTGAGTACGAACGTAATCAAGAACGCTATCGGTTTCTGCGCTGGGGGCAGACAGCTTTTGATGAGTTCCGCGTTGTGCCACCAGGGACTGGAATCGTGCACCAAGTTAATATTGAATACCTCGCTCGCGTGATCATGTTGCGCGAGGTGAACGGAGTCTTGCGCGCATATCCGGACACTGTTGTGGGCACTGATTCCCACACCACGATGGTAAATGGGCTAGGAGTTCTTGGTTGGGGAGTGGGCGGTATTGAAGCCGAGGCTGCCCTTCTCGGACAACCAGTTTCCATGTTGATCCCCGCCGTTGTTGGTTTTAAGTTATCGGGAGAGCTGCCGGCCGGCACGACTGCTACTGATTTGGCGCTCACCATCACTCAGATGCTCCGCAAGCATGGCGTCGTAGGCAAGTTTGTGGAGTTTTTTGGATCAGGTGTCTCAGCGGTACCGATGGCGAACCGTACAACGATCGGAAATATGAGCCCCGAGTACGGTTCTACTTGCGCAATCTTCCCCATCGATGAAGAGACTCTTCGATACATGCGCCTTACAGGTCGCGCAGAAGAGAATATCGCTATGGTGGAGAGTTACGCCAAGAAGCAAGGAATGTGGCATGACCCAAGCGCTACGCCTCGATTCTCTAGTGTCATCGAGCTTGATTTAGGAACAATCGTTCCGTCCATCGCCGGACCAAAGCGTCCACAAGATCGCATCTCGCTTTCGGATTCCAAGAAGGCTTTTGCAGAAGTACTTCCCACCTATGCGACCAAATCTTCATCTGGGAGAGTTGAGGGCGCTGACTACGAACTCAAAAATGGTGCTGTCGTGATTGCGTCAATCACTTCATGCACTAATACCTCGAACCCCTCGGTGATGTTGGGCGCCGCACTGCTAGCTCAAAAAGCTGTGGAGCGCGGGCTCTCCTCAAAGCCTTGGGTAAAGACTACTCTCGCCCCTGGAAGTAAAGTCGTCATGGATTACTATGCGCGCGCTGGCCTCCTTCCTTATATGGAAAAACTCGGCTTTCACTTGGTGGGATACGGATGCGTCACGTGTATCGGAAACTCGGGCCCACTTCCTGAAGCCGTCAGTGCAGCGGTGAATGCCAATGATTTGGCAGTAGCTGCAGTGCTCTCTGGTAATCGAAACTTTGAAGGTCGCATTAACCCCGATGTGAAGATGAACTATCTGGCTTCACCACCGCTAGTGGTCGCTTACGCGATCGCGGGAACGATGGATTTCGATTTCGAAATAGATCCATTGGGTTATGACGGAGATACTCCTGTATTTCTTCGCGATATCTGGCCCTCTCCGCAAGAGATCCAAACCACGATCGATCGCGCTCTTTCGTCTGAGATGTTCACCAAGGATTACGCAGGGGTCTTTGACGGCGATCATCGCTGGCAATCACTTGCCACTCCGGTAGGTGCCACATTCGAGTGGGATACCAACTCCACTTACGTGCGGAAGCCTCCGTACTTCGAAGGCATGCCTCGCAATCCACTTCCCGTCACAGAGATCTCACAGGCCCGAGTACTCGCGATTTTGGGTGACTCGGTTACAACTGACCACATCTCACCAGCAGGTTCTATCAAGGCAGACTCACCTGCAGGCAAGTACTTGGCCGAGCATGGAGTCGCCCGTCTGGATTTCAACTCCTACGGTTCGCGTCGTGGAAATCACGAGGTAATGATTCGCGGTACCTTCGCAAATATTCGCCTCAAGAACCAACTCCTTGATGGCGTTGAAGGCGGCTTCACTCGTAACTACTTACAAGGCGGTGTGCAGTCCACCATTTATGACGCATCGATTGAATATCAAGCAGCCGGTGTCCCGCTCATGATTCTTGCGGGCAAGGAGTATGGCTCGGGATCATCACGAGATTGGGCAGCAAAAGGCACTGCACTTCTTGGTGTCCGTGCAGTCATTGCAGAATCTTTTGAACGTATTCACCGCTCTAACTTGATTGGCATGGGAGTTCTCCCTTTGCAGTTCACCGAGGGAGAGAACGTTGCAACATTGGGGCTGACTGGTGAAGAGACTTTCAACATTATTGGTATTACCGCGCTAAATGATGGTGTGATTCCTCGCGAAGTAACAGTGCAGGCTGGTGCTAAGAGTTTCACGGTGCGGGTTCGCATCGATACCCCGGGCGAAGCAGAGTATTATCGCCATGGCGGCATCATGCAATACGTCTTGCGTTCGCTCCTCAGTTAATCGCCTGACCTGGAAGGGGTTCGATGCGTGGTGCACCTCCCGGCTGGCCAGCAGACTTAAGGGCGCCCGGAAGCGATGAATGGATCGAAGAGTCAACGAAATGGTTGCTCGATATTTTGCCCGGCGAATACCGCACCCACGCGGTGCTTCGTAAGTACCCTGTGCTCTTGGCAAGGCTTGCGTTGGCATCGGTTCAAGGTTCACTCGCGCAAGCACGAGCGGCCTGGTCGCGCGTTCGAGTGGAAGAGAAAGCCTTCATGCCACCACCAGCTATTGAGGAGGCCATCTCCATGCTCGAACGCGAGGGTGCGCACTTTGTCTCGCGTGAGCGCGAGGTCACGTTGGTTCTCGAGGCACTCGAGCGCGCTTTAATTCTTCCAGGCGCTTAGACTGAGGGTATGAGCGGGAGAAGTGGCGCCGAGATCATGGCTGCTCTGAAGGCTCCAGATGGATTGAGCACGCTTCGTTCGCTGGATTTTGAAGAGAGCAATCGGCTAGCAAGTGAGATTCGTGATTTCCTGATTGCTTCCGTGAGCAAGAGCGGTGGCCATCTCGGACCCAACTTAGGCGTGGTTGAACTGACGATCGCGATCCATCGGATTTTTGACTCCCCGAAAGACACCGTTCTCTTTGATACCGGACACCAAGCGTATGTTCATAAAATCCTCACTGGTCGAGCAGATGGCTTCGACCTGCTTCGCCAGCGCGGAGGTGTCTCTGGATACCCCAGTCGATCCGAGAGCCCTCATGACGTCATAGAAAATTCCCACGCGTCTACGGCGCTCTCTTGGGCCGACGGTATCGCTAAGGCGCACAAAGTTCGTGGCGTGAGTGATCGCCATGTTGTTGCGGTGGTAGGGGATGGCTCTCTTACGGGAGGTATGGCTTGGGAGGCGTTGAATAACATCGCTGCCTCTTCCGATCTGCCCTTAGTTATCGTGGTTAATGACAACGAGCGCTCTTACGCACCGACAGTGGGTGGAGTGGCAACTTATCTATCAACTTTGCGCGCCACCCAAGGGTATGAACGTTTTCTCGACTGGGGAAAGCACGTGCTATCGCGCACCCCAGTTGTCGGAAACCCTATTTATGAGACATTGCATGGGCTGAAGAAGGGGCTCAAAGATATTGTCGCTCCTCAAGGCATGTTCGAAGACTTGGGTTTAAAGTATTTGGGGCCTGTCGACGGACACGACATCGCTGCGGTGGAACACGCGCTCCTACTCGCTAAGAATTTTGGACGTCCGGTATTGGTTCATGTGATTACTGAGAAGGGACGCGGTCATCTACCCGCGATAAATGACGAATTAGAGAAATTCCATGCGGTCGGGGTGGTTGATCCTGAAACTGGAGTTGCTTTGAAGAGCGCTGCACTTTCATGGACCTCAGTTTTCTCCGATGAGCTGGTGAAAATCGGTAACGAGCGATCAGATGTAGTGGCACTCACTGCTGCCATGCTCGGCCCCACAGGGTTAGATAAGTTCCAAGCACAATTTCCACGCCGCACCTTTGATGTGGGAATTGCGGAGCAGCACGCAGCAACCTCGGCTGCAGGGATGGCCTTTGCAGGGCTCCATCCGGTGGTTGCGGTTTACTCCACTTTCCTTAATCGGGCATTTGATCAACTCATCATGGACGTCGCGCTGCACAATGCCGGAGTTACTTTTGTATTAGATCGCGCGGGCGTGACAGGTGATGATGGCGCCAGTCATAACGGAATCTGGGATTTGGCATTGACGGGCATCGTCCCTCGGCTCTCGGTGGCAGCGCCGCGCGACGCGCAGACGCTTCGCGAGGAGTTGCGGGAGGCGATCGCAATCTCCGATGCGCCGACGCTTCTGCGTTTCTCCAAAGGCGCCGTGCCAGTTGATCTGCCGGCGATCGAGCGCATAGGTGGGGTAGATATTCTGCATCGTAGTGCGAGTCGAGATGCCCTCTTAGTTGCCATCGGCGCTTTTGCGCACACTGGCGTCGCAGCGGCGAAAGAAGCAGGTGAAATTGGCATCACCGTGGTGGATCCTCGGTGGGTGAAGCCACTTCCAGAGCAACTGATTTCCATGGTGTCGGATTATCGGGTCGTGTACGTGCTTGAAGACGGAGTGGTCACAGGTGGAATCGGAGCCGCTTTGCGTACAGAACTAGCCGCGAGAGGAGTAAACACACCTGTGTACTCACTTGCGGTACCGGGTGCATTCTTCGAACATGGGAAGCGCACAGAAATTCTTGCTGAAATAGAGCTCGATACTCTTGGCGTTCTCAAGCAGTTACGCCACTGGTGGCGAGTTACGGAAGACTCGCCACTCCCTTGGGATGGAATCTCCGGCCAGTCGCAGCCTCGCTAATTCCACTCTCGTCGAGGTAAGGCAAGATTCCGCCAGTATGAAGTGGCCAACCTGCGCCCATCATCATGCAGAGATCAATCTCTTGTGGGGTCGCGACAACTTCTTCATCAAGCATCATGCGAGCCTCTTCCGCAATCGCGGTGAGTGCACGCACACGCACTTGATCAGCAGTTGATGGAGATGATCCCTGCTTCATCAACGCAAAGGCCTCTGGGTTTGGTACAACTTTCCCGGCATCATTTTTGATATAGAAGGTACGCACGCCGGCTGCAACGATAGATTTCATATTCTCGCTCACTGTAAAGCGGGGGCCAAGAGTGTCGTGCAGCGTCTCTGAAACGTGAAGCGCTACCGCTGGACCGACCAATCCAAAGAGCGTGAAGGGCGTCATTGGAAGACCGAGCGGGGAGATTGCAGTGTCTGCGATCTCAAATGGCGTACCTTCATCTGCTGCATCGGTGACTTCGCCCCAGAAACGGGTGAGCAGGCGGTTGACCACAAATGCTGGAGCATCCTTTGTGATGACCATCGTTTTCTTTAACTCTTTGCCCACAGCGATGGCGGTGGCAGTAGCTTCGTCGGTGGTGTGTGGAGTTCGGGCCACCTCGAGCAGTGGCATGAGGCCAACTGGATTGAAGAAGTGAAAGCCGACTACCCGCTCTGGGTGCTTCAGGTGCTTTGACATACCTTCCACGGAGAGCGATGAAGTGTTTGTGGCCAAGATACATTCGGGTGTGATGATTTCTTCTAATTCGGTGAAGAGTTTTTGCTTCACACTCATTTCTTCGAAGACAGCTTCGATCACAAAATCGCATGTTGCGTAGATGCTTTTGTCGACAGCGCCTGTGACGAGCCCTGTGAGGCGATTTGCAGCGGGCTCACTCAGGCGACCCTTCGAAACTAACTTGGCGATCTCTGCATGGACGTACGCCACACCTTTATCAACGCGTTCTTGGTCAATATCGGTCATGATTACCGGGACCTTCATGCGACGCACGAAGAGGAGTGCAAGCTGGCTGGCCATCAGGCCAGCTCCCACGACGCCCACCTTTGTCACTTTGCGTGCAAGCGAAGATTTGGGAGCGCCTTGGACCTTCTTGCCCATCTTCTGAATCAAGTTGAACGAATAAATGGATGCCCGAAGTTCGTTCGTCATGATGAGCTCGGTGAGTGCGCGATCTTCAGCATTGAAGCCTTCATCTCGGGACGCAGTGCGCGACAACGCGATGAGTTCGAGAGCTTTGCGTGGTGCGGCGATGTCGGCGCCGATGTACTTCTTGGCAGCCGCCGCCTTACCTACTGCTATGGCCGCGTCCCAAGGGGCTGCATCTTTTGTATGATCAGTACGATTGATTTTCTTGCGACCAGCGATGACCTCAGCTGCGAACTCGACTGACTTCTCAAGGAAGTCGGCCGGTGCGAATAACGCATCTGCGATGCCAGATTCGAAGGCTTCTGGTGCGCTGAGCATTTTATTGTTATTTAGTGCATTCAAGATGACGACTTGCACTGCCTTCTCAGGTCCAATGAGACGGGGGAGTAATTGTGAGCCACCCCAGCCCGGTACCAAACCAAGGAAGACTTCAGGGAATCCGATGGTGGCACTCGCGGCAATCGTTCGATAATCCGAATGCAGCGCTACCTCAAGTCCTCCACCAAGTGCTAAACCGTTGATGAATGTAAAGGTAGGCTTGCCTAGTTCGCCAAGTTTGCGGAATACATCATGTCCAAGCTTTCCAATAGCAGCCGCTTGCGACGCATCGGTGACGAAGGAAACGGCAGAGAGGTCGGCGCCGGCAGCGAGTATGTACGGCTTTCCAGTGATGGCGACACCCACGACACCAGCATCGGCCTTTGCTTCATCAAGAACTTTGCCTAGTTCGGAAAGCCCTTGTGCGCCAAAGGTACTCGGACGCGTGTAGTCCAAGCCATTATCTAACGTGATGATGGCGAGTTTTCCGGGAACTCCGAAGGCCGTGAGGTCTAGATCGCGTCGTAGAGCATGCGTAACTACTTCTTCGGGTGCGCCAGCAGGCAATTCCATGGTGCTCATTTCTTTCCTTCCCAGGCTGGGTTCTCCCAGATGACAGTGGCGCCCATTCCTAGGCCAATACACATAGTTGTGATTCCGTAACGCACGGAGTGATCGTTTTCAAATCCACGAGCCAGGTTTGCGATAAGTCGTACGCCTGATGAGGCAAGCGGATGGCCGACCGCAATTGCGCCACCAAATTGATTGACGCGTGCATCATCATCAGCGATTCCAAAATAATCGAGGAAAGCAAGTACTTGGATCGCGAATGCTTCGTTGACTTCAAAGAGTCCAATGTCAGAGATCGAAAGCCCGGCTTTCTTGAGAGCCTTTTCAGTTGCCGGCACTGGGCCATAACCCATGACCTCTGGTTCGACGCCAGCAAACGCGAAGGTGACGAGTCGGGCTTTCTTGGTGAGTCCTAGTTCGTCGGCTACTGCACCGGATGCGAGGAGCGCGGCGGTGGCGCCATCGTTGAGTCCGGCAGCGTTTCCGGCGCTCACGCGACCATTTGCTCGGAACGGAGTTTTCAAAGCGTCGAGTGCTTCGAGGGTGGTTCCGGGGCGAGGTGGTTCATCGACCATGGCTAGTGTCCATCCCAGTTCGGCATGGCGTACAGCTACTGGGATGAGGTCGGGTTGAATTTGGTTATTTGCGTAGGCCTTGGCCGTTTTGTCTTGGCTTCCTACGGCAAATGCATTTGCGCGCGCCTTGGTGAGGTGGGGGAGGCGATCGTGCAAGTTCTCTGCGGTCGCTCCCATGATGAGTGCATCCTGCTGCACAATGTTCTCTGCCAAAAATCGTGGATTTGGATCAGCACCTTCACCCATCGGATGGCGACCCATATGTTCCACGCCGCCGGCGATCGCAATATCAATAGCACCAAAACCAATCGCACTTGCCGCGGTCGTTACCGCAGTCAGTGCGCCGGCGCACATGCGATCGATGGCGTAGCCGGGAACAGTTAACGGCAATCCCGCAAGCAGAGCAGCGGTGCGGCCAATGGTTAAACCTTGATCGCCAGTTTGAGTAGCTGCGGCGATTGCCACCTCGTCAATGCGTTCTTGCGGAAGGCGGGGATTGCGATCGAGCAATCCTCGAATGGCGCGCACCACTAGATCGTCGGCGCGAGTTTCGGAGTAGAGACTTCCGGCCTTACCGAAGGGGGTACGGACGGCATCTACTAGATAGACATCCTGGGATTGCTTGCTCATGTGCTCTCCTGTGTAGCAGTGATAGCCCCAGGTTACTCGTCAGTAACTTAGGCCACCAGGTGGGCGCGCTCTTGAGTGCGCTTAGGTTCGCGCATCAGAGTCAAAGTTACCGCGATGAAGGCCACCCAGGTAGCCACCTGGAGCCACGTCATGGTCGGTGTAAGCCCCAGGAAGCCGGCAATAAGGTGAGCGCCGATTGAGTCAGCACCTAGTTGTGCAGTGAAGTCAAAGGCAGCGCTGGCAGCACCGCCGAAAGCACTCTCAAGGTCACCTACTCCATATGCGAGCACGCCGGCGGCAATGATGACTAATGCGATGCTCGTGATGTTAAAAAATTTCGCGAGATCGATCTTGAAGCTCTGCCGGTAGATGGCCACTCCGAGCGCGATAGCAATTCCAAAACCAATGAAAAGGCCCACCGTGGGAGCTAGCGTCGAATTGATTGATTTCGTGGTGGCAAAAATGAAGAGCGAGGTTTCAATTCCTTCGCGGATGACGGCAAAAAAGGCGACGGCGACAAGCGCTGGAGCGCTGATGGCCAGTGTCAACTTCTGAGAGAGATCGGAGCGCATCGTGCGGGCGGTTCTCTTCATCCAGAAGACCATCCAGGTCACCAGTGCCACCGCGATGATGGAAGTTGTTCCAGCGAAGATTTCCTCAGCCTTATCCGAGAGTGTGAGCGAGGTTGAGGTGAGTAGGCCAGCAAAAGCCAGGCTGGCAAGTATGGCCAGACCTGCGCCGAGGAAGATCTTGGAAAAATCAATTCTTCGGCCAGACTTATTGAGTGCGCTCAGCAGAATTCCGATGATTAAGGAGGCCTCTAGGCCTTCGCGTAAGGCGATCATTAAGGTGGAGAGCATGGTTGCGCTTTCGTCAGTGGGTTACTTAGGCATGCCTAACCTAGCCAACGCCCTTAATTATCGCAACTTAAGTGTTGCGTAATTCAATGATCACTGCGAAGGCTCCGCTACAACGCCCTCATCGGGGGCCTCGGCGCTGATTTCCGGCTCAGGTTCGGGGAGCGCCTCCGTAGCGAGCAGGGCTTCGGCCAGCGCTGCTTCAAGGAGTGAGATCTGCCACGAACGAGCGCCGCGCCCTGCAAGCCAGGAAGAGAGTTCGCTGGGTGGCTCCCAACAGAGTCGGCGCAAGGTATCCGGGGTAAGTAGGTTCTCGATAGGAACAGACCACTCATCAGATATCGACTTCATGGCCGCACGGGCGTGTGAAAGGCGCGCATGGGCTAACGGATTTCGCATACTCCAGACCTTTGGCGGCGGCGGGCCATCGCTTCTTTTGGCAAGCTCCGGCAAATCATCTTCAGGTATCGCCATTGCACGCTCAATGCCGCTCCACCAATTGCGCAAGTACTTCTCGGCTCCGCGGCCGTGGAATGCTCTAATTGACATCAAGCCCGATGCGTTGGTCGGAGGGTTCAAAGCCGCGGCCACAATCGCACTGTCAGGAAGAATGCGGCCTGGTGCGATATCCCGCGATTGCGCAATGCCATCGCGCTCGATCCATAACAACTTAACGATTGCGAGTGCTCGACGTTTCTTTACCTGATGCAAGCCCGAAGTTCTCCGCCAAGGCTCTTCGCGCGGTGGAGCTGGCGGCGCAGCAAGCACTGATGCAAATTCTTCCTCCGCCCATTCCAGCTTGCCACTCTCTCGCAATACTGATTCAACTTTGTCGCGCAATTCCACTAAAAGTTCTACGTCTAGTGCCGCGTAGTTAAGCCAAGGCTCGGGAAGTGGACGCGTAGACCAATCCACCGCGCTATGTTCCTTGGCAAGTGATCGGTGAAGCAGGAGTTCAATCAGTGCTCCCAAGCCGACTCTTTCAAATCCAGCAATGCGTGCGCCGAGTTCCGTATCGAAAAGTGATGTGGGGGAGATGCCCACCTCACGCAAACATGCCAGATCTTGCGTACTTGCATGAATGATCCACTCACAATCGCTTAAAGCATTAGAAATACTCGATAGATCGGGGCATGCGATGGGATCAATAAGAAAGATTCCAGAGCCTTTTCGGCGGATTTGAATCAGGTATGCACGTTGGCTGTACTTGTATCCACTCGCACGTTCTGCGTCTACGGCGATAGGACCTACGCCAGAGAGAAGTTTGCTCACTACCTCAGGAATGTCTGAAGGGGAATGAATTATCGGAGGCAAACCTTCACTTGGAACAAGCAAGGGTGTGACTTCGGAGGCACTCGAAACTTCCGAGTGAGAATTTACAGAATCCATGTGGTGTTAGCGAACCACGCTCTTCGTTTTTCTTGGTGTCAGAGCAGACACACCTTCCGGAAGCGGTGGCAATCCCGCTGAGTATGAGATGAGATCGCACCATGCCTCGAGGTGGCGATCAAAGTCACCAAATGCTGTCCACGATGCGCGGATTTCAATTTCGTACGAGCGATCACGCTCTGCGAGTTGACCGAAGGCTTCGCTACTCACGCGCGTCACTGTTCCACTCGGAGCGGTAAATTCCACGCCACGATTTTTCAGCGCATCCATCAGCCATGACCAACCCACTTCGGGAAGGAGTGGGTCATCGCCCATTTCGAACTCAAGTTCAGCGCGCACAAAGGTGACGCACCGAAATTCACCCTCCCAAGCGTCGTGACCCGCGGGGTCATAAAGGAGAACGAAGCGACCAGTAGCTACTTCGCTCTCGGCGACGGCGGATGTATAAAGGTCAGCGGTGATTGCGACGGCATGAGGGGCCAGTTTGGCTGGGGCTGGGGCTTCGAGAAGTTCTATCTCTGGCCTTGGTTCCACGCTTCGAAGCTGGGCAAGGGCAGCCGTGAAGGCGTGCGGAACTAACTCCAGGTCGCTTATCTCTCGTGCCATACGGCCAAGGTTAGGCACGGTGGGGGCGAGCACTGGTTAGGCGCGCTAGGGTCATTCACTATGGCTGCCCTCTTCGCCCTCATCGCCAGCGTGATGTGGGGCACCTCCGACTTCCTCGGCGGCACTTTGGCGCGAAAGCGGAAAGTAATCGCAGTGGTGGCTGGCTCCCAAGCGCTGAGTTTAGGCGTGGGGATTCTGGTCGTGATTATCAGCGGCGAGTGGCAGAAGAATTTCTGGGGATGGCACGGATATGGAATCTACGCGATCCTCGCTGGGTATAGCGGATATATCGGCCTGCTCGCTTTCTATGCGGGACTCTCACAGGGGCAAATGGGCGTGGTCTCACCCATTGCTGCTCTAGGAGTGGTCATTCCTGTAGCGGCTGGGTTGCTCCGTGGTGACAACCCTAAGAGCCTGCAACTACTCGGTATTTTCGTGGCTTTTGCCGGTGCGGTGATGGCTAGTGGTCCGGAGTTGCGCGGGAAAGCGGGCGCGAAGCCGGTGATGTATGCCGGAATTGCTGGTCTTTGTTTCGGAACAGCGCAACTTTTTATGGCGCTGGGATCGCGTGAAAGCGCAGTAATGACCATGGTGGGAATGAGAGCGGCCACATTTGCAGTAATGGGAACAATTGCCTTCGCCAAGCGAACTGTAGGCGGTCTTACGCGGGTTGATGTGCCGCTGCTCTTTGTCATTGGAGCACTTGATTTTGGTGCGAACGTTTTGCTGGGAATCGCAACGCATATGGGATTATGGTCAATCGTGATGGTTCTCGGTTCGCTCTATCCCATCATGACGGTGATTTTAGCGGCCGGATTTCACCATGAAAGATTGATGAAGATTCAGTACTACGGAATTGCGTGTGCGATTACAGGCGTAGCAATTATTAGTGCAGGGGGCGGGGCGTAAAACGCACCGAAATTGAGTTGATGCACCAACGTTGATCAATGGGATTTCCGAAATCTTCTCCATCAAAAACGTGGCCTAAGTGACCGTCGCACGCTTTACAACGCACTTCAACGCGCTTGCGTCCACCGGAGAAGTCATCAAGAAGGCGAACGCTTTCAGATTCGGCCGGCTTCCAGAAGGAGGGCCACCCGCAACCTGAGTGGAACTTCTCAGTTGAACGGAAGAGTTCGGCGCCACATCCACGGCATTCGTAGATGCCTTCATCTTCTAAGTCGGTGTACTCACCGACAAAAGCAGGCTCTGTGCCACTTTCCCGAAGTACGTGGTACTCGTCAGGAGTGAGTTTGGCGCGCCATTGCTCATCTGTTAATTCGGTCATGAACCAATACTAAATCGTGAACGCTCGATAGGCGAGTGCAAGCGCAAAGAGGAAGAAAAGGGCAGTCGCCACCCGATCGATCAAGTCGATGAGACCGGGGCGCAGGCGTTTTCCTAATTGGGCAGCAGCAATGGCCAGGGCTAGGAAGAAGGCGAGAGACCCGACGCCTACGCCTGCTGCGAAAGTAATTTTCGCGTTCAATGTGTGGATGTAGGTGCTTGCTGCTGCAAGTAGTGCGACCCAGGAAATAATCGTGAAAGGGTTTGCTGCGGTGGCAAGTAAAGAAAGCCGAAAGGATGTGAAGAAGGTTTCGCTGACGAGTGGGATTTCCTCGCTCATGCCTTCCCCCTTTTTCATCCGCTTGAGTACGACGCCTCGAACTCCTAAATAACCGATAACGATTGAGCCCGTGATGCTTACGAAACGCTGGCTACTCGGTGTCGCAAGGATGGCGGCCGCGCCGAGGGCACCGAGTATGCAATAAATGGTGTCGATGACGGCAGCTCCAGAACCTATTCCGAAGCTCGCGAGAAAACCAGAACGTATTCCCGTGCGCAAAGCGAGGATCCAAATGGGACCTACTTGAGCGGCAATGAGAAAACCAAAACCAATCCCACTAGCCAGAGCTGTGTAATTCATTCCAGGATCCTTTCGTGACGTTGGTAGGTGGCTCGCTCTTCGGTGATCTCTGAAAGCAAAGGTACTCCGCGGGTGAGCAGTGCGACATCAAGAGAGACGCTTTCGCTGTGGTGCGGCAGTCGCGTGAGGAAGATGAGATCGAGAAGATCTGCACTAGCCAATTGCAATGCTAGATCGCCACCTCCTTCACAGAGAACGGTGTGAATTCCTTGAGAGACGGTAAGCCCAAATAAATCGGAGAGGCTGTCCAAGAGAAAAATTTCGGCGCGATCATCCACGCAATTTTTCACATGAGCAAGCGAGATGGAGTCGGTGAATATCCATGGTGTGATGCCGGTATAAAAGTCATCTGGCAAAATTCCGGTTCGTGTCATCACGGCGACCTGTTGCTTGTGATCGCGATATGGCTCGATGCGTGCTGTCTCAGCACCAATCAGAATGAGATCACATTGGGCGCGCAAGTGATGGAAGAGCTGTCTATCTCGTGGATTTGTTAATTCTTTCGATGCTCCAGGTGGCGCAAATCCACCGGCGCGATCAACGATGAGGTTCAATATGAATTTTGCTTCTTTGATGTCGTAGAGTCGAGTGAATTCAGGGTTGAGAGTGGAGGCGGATGTGTGGGCAGTCTTGGCTCCATTTGCGCTCACGGCTCTCCTCCTAGCGATGGTACCTGGACAAGGTACCGCGATGCTGCTTCGACAGGCGATGACTGGGGGAGTACGGGCGGCACTTTTATCCGCCCTCGGAACGTGTGCGGGTCTGCTGATCTGGGCGGTCGCATCGGCAATTGGGCTCTCTGCGATCTTTGTGGCATCGCCGTTGGCTTACAACGCTCTGCGATGGGCGGGCGCGCTCTATTTGGCGTTCCTCTCGATTCAAACGCTGGTGCAACTCAAGAAACGTGGACCCAGTTTTGCTGTGGGGTCCCAGGGAGGCCGCGCTGGTTTCTTGGCATTTCGGTTGGGGCTGACCACTAACCTGCTCAATGTGAAGGCTGCGGTCTTTTCGGTCGCGTTCATTCCACAGTTCGTGCCCAACGGGTTTCCTATCGCGCGTGGCATTCTCACTCTTGGTGTGGTTCAGGCACTGGTTTCATTTATGTGGGGTGCTTTCTTGGGAACTTCGATTTCACGCGTCACCGAGATGTTGGCCTCGGAGAAAGCACGGAGAATCCTGACGCTTGTTTCGGCGATTGGATTCCTGATTCTCTCGCTGAGCCTACTAATCGCGCGGCAGGGGCTTGCGAGCAGTTAGCGCCCAGACCACACAAAGCACGACGCCGATTGCCGAAATCAATGTCACGAGCGAGACGTGTTCGTGGAGCAAAAGAGCAGACCAACCTAGGGTCATGAGTGCCTGAAGCTGTTGCACCTGACCACCCCGCGCAGTTCCGGCCTCGTTGAGTCCCTTGTACCAAGCGAAGAAGCCCAAGTACATGGAAGAAATTCCGATGATGAGCAAGCCGACAATTCCGTGCCAGGTGTAATCATGTTGCGCATGGGTGCGGGACCAGAGCCAGATAGAAAGCGGCAGGTTGAGGGGAAGTGCAAGGATCACCACCCAAGAAATCACTTGCCACCCCGGATACTCTTTTGTGAGGCCCGCACCTTCCACGTAACACCAAGAAGAAGCGATAACGGCAACTACCGTGAGGCCGTCGGCCACAAGGTCTCGCGGAGTGCCGTCGGTGCGCGACAAAGCAAAGAGAATAAGAATGGCTGTGCCGGCGGCGGAGGCAATCCAGAACGAGCGGCTGACTCGTTCGTGTGCGCGAAGTACCGCTAGTAGTGCAGTGACTAGAGGCATGATGGCCGCAATAACTGCGATCTTCGCTGAAGTGCTATTGGGGCGGTCGAGAGCGAGTGCAATAAGTATGGGCCATCCAAATGCTGCGCCAAGTGCGGTGTAGATAAAACTGCGCAAATGTTCTCGTTTGAAGCGAGGGGCTTTGCGCACTTTCAAAATCACAGCGGCAAGTGCTGCAGCGATGACTGCCCGCCCAGTGGAGGTGAAGTAGGGATCGAAGCTTTCAAGGGCCCATTTAGTCATGGGAAGTGAAAGGGAGAAGAGGAAGACACCAAGGAATGCGAAAACGAGTCCACGCTTTTCGACGGACGTGAGTTTTGCGCTGGACACGGTGGGCCTTCCTACTCAAGGCTTTGATCCTAGTCCGAGTATTCTTCTTTCATGCGTTTTGCCCCTGACTTTGTGATTGAGTCTGATCGCCTTTTGATTTTTGCAGTGAGCATTGCCGAATATGACAAGCTCTCGGTGGATCGATCGGATCCAACTCTCTGGGTTGATCGAGGGTTCCATAATCCATGGCGACATCTTCTCGATTCACCTGGGCCGTTAGTGCATCGCATTCCCAGAATTAAAAAAGATCCTTCCCTTGTTCCATATTTGTTGCGCATGGCGGTCTTGAAATCAACAAAGGAGATTATTGGTAGCGCTGGGTTCCATGATGGACCAGATGAGAACGGCATGATCGAAATTGGGCTCGAGATCGTCGAGGCCTATCGGGAGCAAGGGTTCGCGCAGGAACTATTAACCGCTATGTGGGATTGGGTGGTGCATGAGCCGCGGGTGAAAATGTTGCGCTACACCGTCAGTCCCAACAATCTGCCTTCACAAGCGATCATCAAAAAATTTAGTTTTGCATATATTGGTCAACAGATAGATGAAGAAGATGGGCCAGAAGATATCTTTGAGATGGGAGTGGACGAGTATCGGCTCCTGAGGATGGACTAAAACTTTTGTAAGTACTCATCTTTTTCAAGTCGCCAGATATTTCCACGTCCGGTCTCACCCGGGGCCAGAATTTCACGATCTACTTCAGCAATCTTGTTAAATCCAAGTTTTGCGGGGATGCGTCCACTCGGCATGTTTGCCACGTCGTGCTTGATCTCTACGTGAGTGATCTCTGGCATCGTGAAGGCAATCTTCATCGCCTGAATTACTGCCTCCGTGGTGTGCCCTTTGCGTGCTTCGCTGGCTCGACACCAATAACCAATCTCCAAACCTCCTGGTCCGATGCGAGGGTGGAGGCCAATAACGGCTAAGAAGCGATCGCCTTCGAAGAGCCCGAAGTGGAAGTCTGCCCCATTTTCAAAATCGTCGATCCATTTCTGGATAAGAGGTGTGCGCTCTTCCAGAGATAGGGCGGCGGAGCTGCGCGCCCATGGCATGAACGGCGCAAGGTGTTCGTTGCTTTCAATCACGCCGGCATGAAACTCCGCAACATCGCTGAGTGTCCAGGGGCGAAGGGTGGGCGACATGTTGGTGATTCTACGATGAGGATTTTCAAAAAGGTATTCCAGGAGTCGCCCCATCGCGCGAAGCATTCTGAGGTAAGTTAACCCCCAACTGAAAGGGGGATCTGATGCGCGCTTCACGCCGAGCCGTCGTGGTTGCGATCGCGGCATTGGCTCTCTTTGGTTCAGTTTCGATTGCCAGCGCATCGAATGGCGACACGGTTGCCCAACCCTCGGGAACAAAGAGATTCATTTTTGAAGAAACCAGTGGCGGATATTCCAACTTTTCTCATATCACCGGTTCCACTTATAAGAATGGACCCGTCACAGATTTCAGTTGCAACTCACCAGACGATCCGACCTGCGCTGGGCTTCCGAATCTCATGCTCAATCTGATTGTGCCACCATGCACAGCATCTTCTCTGCCTACGGACATGTGTGTGAAGGGTCTGGAAATCGCTAATACAGCGGGAATTCTCGAGCCGGCTGTGTTTGACCACGAAGTCGATACGCAGAAGATTGCCGCGAGCGCCAAAGCAAAAACACCTGCAGGCGGTGGTACCAGCATATGGAAGAGTGCGTCTGGCAATCACTTGGGCGGTACAAATAGTTATGGCGTAAGTATCAACATCCGCTACAACATTGATTTCAATCCGAAAACCTTCCAACCTGGCATTGGTTATGTGTTCTATTTCAACGCAGCCGTCGTTCCGTTTACATATAAGGACGGAACCTATAAGCCAGTCTCTTGGTTCAAGGACACAGTGGATCCACGTGGCTTCATATATATGCAAAATACCGCACCTGGTTGTGAATGGACCGAGCTTGGAAAATGCGCGGTTCGAAGTGATTTCCAACTAGACCAGAAAATTGCGCTCACGTTGCAGATGGACAGCCGTCTCACAGGTTGGCTCTTTGGGCGCATGAAAGATGTGTCGATCGGGTTTAATGCACTCACTCCGACCACTAATCTGATACGCGTCGAATCAACCGCAATAGATGTGCCCACCGGGTACGCCGATTTCACTAGCGAGCAGATCGCTAAGGATTCTGATCTTCAAAAGGTATTCGGTAACTGCGGAGGTGCGGGTGCACCATGCATCATTAATCGCCCGCAGGGAGATCGAATGAATTGGGGCTTCGATGGCACCGATCCTTCGATGGCGATCGCGAGTATCAAGGGGAAGGGGTACGCAGATATCGTGGCCCCATATCTGAAGACTTTCCCTGTGCGCAATTCTCAGTGGAATCTGCAAGGCCTCACTCAAAGTGGCTTTGCCCAAGGTCAGTGGAAAAACTGTTTCGGTGACACCACAAAGTTCCAAGGTATCGTCACAACTAACGCGATGGTTTATGACCCCAGCCCACCGTCCTACGTAGACGACTCTTTGACCTACAAAGTTGCTGGAGCGCACGTGGGATATGACCAACAAGAAGTGTTCAAAGGAACATATGATTTAGCGATCAGGTCGGAGGCGGTGCGTTGTCTCTACAACTTCACGAGTGCACCGCTTAAGGTCACGGTTTCAGTAACCGCAAGCGATGGAACATCGCAAAACGTAGCCACCGAAGCGGTTCAAGAGAAGGACGGTTGGCTCACGCTTCGTGCACGAAACTTCACTTTCTCTTCGCCCACTATTCGCTTAAAGCTCTCCCAAGAAGCAGCTGTTGCGCCGGTAAATAAACCCGCACAACCAAGTGCTCCGACGACAACTCCTGCGACGGCGCCAGTTGCTGCCACTTCCGTCGCGGTTAAACCTGCTACGGCGAAGAAGAGCACCATCACTTGTGCGAAGGGTAAGACGGTAAAGAAGGTCTCGGGCATCACGCCAAAATGCCCAGTGGGTTATAGGCGAACAGCCTGACAGTGAGGGCGACACTCGCCACCCTTTTCTTGTAGCCCCCAGAAATGCCTGACAGAATGCGAACATGCGTCACTGGTCCCTGCGAATGCTGCTCGTCCTTGCCCTGGTTTCAGGGCTTTTTGTTATCCCACAAGCCAGCCAAGCTGCTGGCATCCGCATTACGGTTTCGATTCGCGTCATGATCACCATCACCACCACCTACACCACGACTCGAGCTTCCTCGCCACCGGCTGAGGCTTCGCTCTCGCCCACGGATGTTCAAGTCGTTCCTGGCACTACAGGTTCATCCTCTGCAGTCATTTCTTGGAATCCTCCAGCTTCTGGCGCACCTAGCGGTGGATACACCGTGCGATTCGCGACTATTAACAAGACGGCGATACCGGAAAATGGCGGAACTTGGACTGAGTCCAAATACGATGCGGCTTCCAATGTGAATGAAATGCTGGTGACTGACATTGCTCCGAGTTCCCGCTATCAAATAATCGTGACCGCAAATGACGGATACGGCACTCACTACTCAGAGACGTCAAATTTTTGCTCGGCCAAGTACTACGCCACGGATGCCGGATGCATTCTCACAATTGCGGCTACCACAGGAAAAAGTTTAACAATTCCGAACTCAAATATTGATGCTACATCGGCAACGTCGGGCTTGCCAGACAAAGCGGTGAAGAGTGGTGCCATCGATGTAACCTGGTCTGCGGCGGATAATGTCAATTCATATCTGGTGCAGTGGACTGGGTATCAGTATCCGATTGAATACGGTGAAAAGAGCGTTCCGGCTGGTACAACTAGCACGACTATTTCAGGACTGACGGGCAGCAAGCTCCACTACATAAAAGTTTTTGCCCTCGGTGGAAATGGTGGTTACTCTGAGTCAAACAATATAACTGCATACTCAAGCCCAGGTGCAACTTCAGCACCAGTGCTTTCTAAGGGCACAGACAGCTGTATCGGGGTAGGTGATTTTGTCGTTATCAGGATTAATTCACAAACTCCACTTCAATCGGATATTAATCGGGCACAGCCTCAAAATGCATCAATCAAACTCTCTACCAAGGCCTTCCTCACCAGATTTCGAAAAGAGGGCGCTACTTCTTGGCAGAACGCAGACGTGGCGCTTAAAGATAAAACACGATGCTTCACAGACTCGCCCTATGAATCGGCGTATCCAGATCCCAAGGAGCTTCGGGCGTACTTTCTGCCAGATGCCACTTCAAATTTTGAGTTCCAAGTCTCTGAAGTATCAAATACGCCCACCGGGGGTGCTATTGCTGGAGATTGGTCCTATAGCGTCTGGTTCGGCCCTAACGCAGTGGCCTTGAGTCGAAACGTGGTTGCACAAGAGGGGAGTGACGGGCTTGCGCAGAGAGAAAACGCTAGCGCTGTTGCGAGATATAACGCCTACAAGACTTACTTAGCAAACGTAGTGGCTGCGCAGAAAGCTGCCACACCGGTTGCGACGCCTACAACTGCGCCTACGAATGCGACACCTTCGACCACGACACCATCGGCTTCAACACCATCGACGACTACACCTTCGACGTCAGGAAGCGCTCCCACTCCGACGACGGCTGGGAGCGGTGGGTTTGTAGCGTCATACAACGACAAATGCACTCGTGCCCCAGATGCGCCCATCGTGACGTATAAACGGGCCTCTGGTTCGTATGTGGTCTTTAACGCCACAGTTGCGAGTACGGGGATGCCGGCGACTAACCTCAACTATCGAACTACCGAGTGGAATGGCAAGACCCAAAAATGGGGCGAATGGTCGAAGATCACTACGAATTTTCTGTCTGAGGCCTCGGCTTACATATTTAGTTCAGGTGAGACTAAGCGTGCATCATTTGCTGTTTATGCGTCCAACAAATGTGGTAATTCTGCCTACGCGAAAGAGTCGTCGAACTCTGATGGGATACCGATTGATGAAGATTCCATTGCGAAGGATTATCGCTACTTTTTGTTGGAACCGGCACAGTCCGGAATTCAGATTGGTGAATTAGCCAAAGCAAAATCTGGTGCAGTCGTTTCGGCGACTTCCACTTCCTTGAATGTATGCTCAGTTAACTCTGGCAAACTCATGCTCTTGAGTTCAGGAACCTGCGAGTTGAAATTCACCTCGCCTGATACCGATTATATTGCTGGCGGAAGCGCTACGAATACATACACGGTACTAAAAGGCACAAATAAGGTGACGTTCAATTACGAAAGCTCTGGCGTCCGAATAACGGTGATGGAGCAGGAACAGATTAAGGAAAGTCTCAAGGTGGCGGACTCGTCTTCTCCGAACCCTGCGAAACTCACAATTACGAATTCCTCTTCGCCATACTGTGATGTCTCATTGGATCCCACCGCGCCAGGTCTACTTGTTGTTACGGGCAAGAAGATTGGTTACTGCGGAATCTCCGGTAAGACATCTGATACTCCGCTGATGAATTCGGTCAGCTTTGATCTTGGGGTTTATGTGGTGGAGAACCCTAGGCTTATCGCAGAGGCTAAGGCGAAGGCAGCAGCAGATGCGAAAGCTGCTGCAGAGGCTAAGGCCTCAGCAGATGCGAAAGCCGCTGCAGAGGCTAAGGCCTCATCAGATGCGCAGGCCGCGGCGGTAGTTGCGGCAGCGAACAATAAGAAGGTCACTATTACATGCGTCAAGGGAAAACTCACAAAGAAGGTGACCGGGGCTGCGCCT
>Ga0194035_1000361_pt1 | contig 26864 bp, 21 predicted proteins | sample JunL2320m_MetaG_FD_148680 | JGI IMG/M metagenome (GOLD analysis project Ga0194035, IMG submission 148680) | Anoxic zone freshwater microbial communities from boreal shield lake in IISD Experimental Lakes Area, Ontario, Canada - Jun2016-L239-20m | ecosystem: Environmental > Aquatic > Freshwater >...
GCGGCCCGAATCAGCCGGGTCAGGGCCGCAAGACTCCACCCCCAGGCCTCCCCAAGTGGAGCATCGGTCTGCTCATTCTTGTGGTCGTGGGCGGACTCGTGTTTTTCCAAGTGCGCCCGACCACCTCATCAGAGAAGCTCAAGTGGAGCGAGTTCTTGACCCAGGTCGATAACGGCACCGTGAAGCAGATCACCATCGACAACGGCAGCCGCGGCATCAGCGGCGAGTTCAACCCCATCGGCGCCGCAGCACCAGTGAAGTTCACCACTACGGCCGACACCCAGATCACCGATGGCGTCCTCGCTCGGTTCGACAAGAGCGGCATCACCTACGACTACAAGCAACCAACGAACAACTGGTGGGCGGGTCTCATCACGTTGCTGTTGCCGTTCGCGCTGATCATCGGCTTCTTGGTCTGGATGCAGCGTCGTGCTGCCGGCCAAATGGGCAACGTGATGTCGGTCGGCCGCAGCCGCGCCAAGACCTACTCGGCAGACAAGCCGTCGACCACGTTTGCTGACATCGCCGGTTACGAAGGCGTAAAGCAAGAGATCCGCGAAGTCGTCGACTTCTTGCGGATGCCCGAGCGCTTCCGCGAAATCGGCGCACGCGTACCTAAGGGAATGTTGCTCGTTGGCCCTCCCGGCACGGGCAAGACCCTGTTCGCCCGCGCAGTTGCTGGCGAGGCCGGCGTGGGGTTCCTCTCGGTCACCGGCAGCGACTTCATGGAGATGTTCGTGGGCGTCGGCGCAAGCCGCGTTCGTGACCTGTTCCAGCAGGCTCGCAAGATGGGCCGAGCAATCATCTTCATCGACGAACTCGACTCCATCGGCCGCAAGCGCGGCGCAGGTCTTGGCGGTGGCCACGACGAGCGTGAGCAGACACTGAACCAGATGCTCTCCGAGATGGACGGTTTCGAGACCAGCGAAGGCATCGTCATCCTTGCCGCTACCAACCGCCCCGACATTCTCGATCCTGCCTTGCTGCGCCCCGGTCGCTTCGATCGCCAGATCGTGGTGCCATTGCCTGAGGCCGAGGAGCGCGTGGCGATCTTGAAGGTGCACAGCCGCGATAAGCAGATGGGCGCCGACGTAGACCTCGACGTCATGGCCCGGGCGACCCCCGGTATGAGCGGCGCCGACTTGGCCAACCTCGTGAACGAAGCAGCGTTGGTTGCCGTGCGCCGTGGATCAAAACTCATCGAGCGCATCGACTTCGAAAACGCTCGCGACCGCGTGGTACTTGGCGCACTGCGCGAGAGCATGGTGCTGTCGCCCGAAGAGAAGCGGGCCACTGCATACCACGAAGGTGGTCACGCAATTTTGGCCACAGTGCTGCCGCACGGAGACCCACTACACAAGGTCACCATCTTGCCCCGAGGTATGGCGCTGGGCGTCACGTGGAGCCTGCCGCAAGAGCGCCACACCTACTCACGCGAGTACTTCGAAGACACCATCTGCAAGGCCATGGGCGGCCGCGTCGCCGAGATGATCGTGTTCGGTCATCTCAACAGCGGCGCCGCCAACGATCTCGAGCAGGCCACCAACATTGCGCGCCACATGGTGCGCGAGTGGGGCATGAGCGATCGCATCGGCCCAATGGCGTGGGGCAGCCAGCAGCACGTGTTCCTCGGCGAAGACCTGATGAGCGGCGGTCGCGAGTACAGCGACCAGACAGCTCGAATCCTCGACGAAGAGATCTCGACCATGCTGCACTTCCAGCAAGAGCGTGCACGCGAGTTGTTGATGAAGCATCGCGTGGGCCTCGACCTCGTGGCTCAGGCCCTGCTCGATCGCGAGACCATCGATGGTCCCGAGGTCGCCAGCTTGGTGCAGCAAGGTCTCGGCGAGATGGTGCGCGACACCGATCTCGAAGGCGCCACCACAGCCCAGACCGATAGCCAAGACTGATCAGCCAAGGCTGATCATCAATCGTGATCGTGACCGAGGTTGGGCTCGGGTGAGGTGCCTGGGTTGCGCGCTTCAGCGCATGCTGCCCACAAGTCTGTAGCAGACACCGGACCCAAGAAACTTGCCCGCACCACACCCTCGCGGTCGGCAATCACCAAGGTGGGTACTGCGTCGATGTTGTAGCGCTCGTGCAACGCGCGCTGGGCGGTGTACTCGACATCGACAACGCTCACTTCTTTGCTGGCGAGCACCGCAGCTTTCCGTTTCACGTCGGCGCAGGTGTGGCACGACTCTGAGGTGAACGTGACAACGACCCAATCGCACGGTGCGTCAACGAAGTCGGCACGGTCGAGCTGGGCCGGTGCCTGCCATCTGTTTTGGGTAGGTGGGTCATCGGTGCGGCGGCGTTGCAGAATCAGCGACGCAGCCACAACGACTGCTACAAGGACGGCGGCGATGAGAAGTTGCATAGTCCACATTCGGGTAGCGCCCACGAGCCCGAACGGCCGGAGAAGTCGTGACCACGTGGCAACAGTCGCTCGACGAGCAGACGTTGGTTGGACTCGACCACTACGAGCCGCCCGAACACACTCGGGTCGGTGAGATCAATTGTTATGACGCCGGCGGCCGGCAGCGCGAGATCGGTGAGGCTTGCCACTGCGACTTCTCCACCGGGCCCGATGGCCTTCACCGTGACCGTGGTGTCGACGCCATCAACGTTGTACACGACGAGCGCCTGATCTACTGCTGAGCCAACGCCTATGGGCACATACCATCTGCCCACCGCGTATTCGGAGGTCATCCCCATCACGACCGTGGTGGAGATCTTGGTTCCCGCAGGACGCGTGATCACCCGCTCGATGACCACCGACGGGCGCGAATCGTTGACCGTTGAAAACACCATGCTGTGTCGTCCGTCGGGCAGGCCAGGAATGGCTGACGCTTCGAGCACCACGACCTCGCCGGCCGCCACAGCAATAGGGTCAGGCGAGGTGACCGCAGATGCGGTACCAACGCCGAGCACAGTGACGCCGACGCTGGTGTCAATATCGGTGGGGTTGAACAACACGTATTGCTCGGAGATTCCCACGCCCTTTTCGCCATCGGCAAACCACACCTGCTCGGATGGCGCAGGCGCCCCAAGGGTGAGCGAGTAACCGAGCCGATGTCCACCGAAATAGTGCTGCGCCCGAGCGACCACAAGTTGGCCTCGGCTTGCGATGACCTGAACTCCAATAATGCTTTCGTCCTTGAGCCCGTTGTCGGCCACCGACACCACCTTCACCGAATGCGGTGGCACTGAATCGCCCTGGAACGCCGACGGTTCGCGCTTGCCCGCAGCGGTGAAGAACGCGAGGTTTACGCTGACCGAATCGGCGGACGGGTTGGTGAGGATGATCTGATCGGTGCTGCCGTCGACAGTAAAACCATCGGCGAAATACCAGCTTGACGAGGTCTGCGTGATACACGAAGACACTGCGTCGCCGGCCGGGTAGATGGCCCGCTGCTCGACCATCGCATCGCCACCGTCGAGCTCGACGATTGCCGACACAAACGTGGCCTTGAGCGCATCGCTTACCGACAACGTGAAGGTGTCGCGGGCCGGCACCGTAATGTCTTGCGACACCGGAGCCGCCTGGTCGGATCCGAGCAAGGTGACGTGCCCCTGCTTGGGCGTAGAGGTTGGGTTCGCGACCACGATCTCGCCCCCGACAGTGTCGTCGCCCGCAGGAATGCCCGGGCAGTACCACGTAGTGGTGATAGGGGTTCGGTGCGATGCGAATGGTCGGCTCACAAACGGCGCCGTACCAAATCGAGCCGGAGCCGAGCTTGCATCGAGCTGACCAAAAATGACTGTGCTCAATAGGCCAACCGCAAGAACCGTTGAGACCAAGATCCTGCGCTGGTTCATGGTGTTGCTCCGTCGACGTCGACGTCGAGGTCGAGGTCGGCCTCGGGTGCTTCAGCGCTGGACTCTGGCACTACTGGTTGAAGATCGTTGAGGCTCAGCAACGGACCCTCGGACACCACTGCCACTCGTCGCTTGCGGCGAAGCAGGTCCCATCGAATTCGGCTCGCAGCCACGGCAAGCGCCAGCCACGCTGCTGCTTGCAGAAGCACGGCAAGGTGACGGCTACTTGACGTGGAATAGGTGAGCGTGGCGTTACCGGCGTTACTCACTTCGAATGCTGTAGTGCCGCTAAAGGCAATACGTCCGGCGATGCGCTTGCCATCGACACGCAACTGCCAGTTGGTGTCGAAGGGTCGCGCCACATGCAACACACCTGGGGTCACGGGTCCGCTGCCAGGGCCGCGGCCACGCATGCCAACCAGCACCGGTTTCGAACCCGACGTGTCGGTCTTGGCGAGAACCTCGGGGCCGGCTTTCTTGCTGGCCTCAGCAACCGCTGGGCTCAACACACTCTGTGTGGGAATCCATGCAACGTTTTCGAAAGCGATGTAATTAGGTGGCGTATACATCCGACGGAGATCGAGTTGCGCGGTGAGGCTCTCGATCAGGCCTGCAGGCAACGGCAGCGGAGTACTGGCTGTGGAGTCGAGTCCGTTCACCACGGGCACCACGATGTAGCGAATCGAGTACGGAGCGAGCAGCCGACCAACTCGAGCGGTGGAATCGTCGGCGATGAGCTGAAGCACCGATGCAATGTTGCGTTCTCCGGCCGCAGGCAAACCAGCCCAACGCTCGTTGATGAACAGTGGGCCGTCGTCGACAACCGTGAACGACACGCCACTTCGACCGGATTCGCCAAGACGCCATCCGGCCAGTGGCATCACCCGCGTGTCGCCTACGAACAAGGTGCGATAATCGCCCTCGACCGGGTCGTGAGCAAACTGCTGAGATGGCTGGAGTAGCACTGTTGATGGCGTGAACCAGTGCCCGTCGGCTGTTGCAGCAAGCGCAGGCACAAGACCAATCAGCATCGCTGCACCAGTGACAACACCGAGCGGCTGACGCCATCCGAAACTGGCACCTTGAACGTCTTGCTCAAACGCGGCAACCGCGCATGCAGCCGAGAGTGCTAGGCCCACAGCAACCGGCGCCAACAGCATTCCGATTTCGGGCATGCGGAACGGCAACGAGTTGTGCAGCGACGTTACGGCGAGAACAAAGAACCCAACGCTCAGCACACCGCCGCGTGCGGCCCATGTGAGGCGCCAACCGCGAGCCAGCAACGGCGCCGCTAAGGCCGGCACCCACAGCGCAATCGCCAACACACCAAGGCTGCTTGGCCCAATACCGAAGCGGAGCACGGTAGCAACGCCCACGTTGGGCGACGGCTGCGAGGGGACACCAACGAACGCATCCCAGCCGTGTGTGCCGATGAGCGAGTTCACCCAAGGCAGGTTGATGAGCAGAGCGACTCCGGCTGCAATCGACGCTCCGGCGAACAGCGTGACCGCGGCGCGAGCGGAACCGCGCGCAACCACTGTGGCCAATGCGAGCAACAGCCCACTGATCACCACAACAACCAAGAACGACGGTTCGAATGCTGCGACGAAGCCGACCAACAGCGCCAACCGCGCCACTCGGTAGAGCTCTTCGCGTCGGTTGAACGTGTCGAATGCATCGACAACATCGGCGTCGGACCGCGCCAGCAACGCTGGCTCAATGAGCGCGATCTTGCGCAACAGGTGCACCACCCACGGCGACGCACCATATGCCACCACAACACCCCAGCGACCGGCACCCAGCGCGCTGTATGGCAGCGGCACGGACGCGAACACAACGAGACCGGCAATACGCGCCCGTGACGACGGGAAGATCGACATCACTCGCCACGCACCGAGATATCCAATGGGCAACCACGCCAACACTGCAACGGTGTGCAGCAAGCCCATGTGACCGAAGGTGAAGATGCCAATTGCGCCGAGTATCGCGATGCCAGTTGGGGCCGACGTGGTTTGGCCAAGGCCATGCGCCCACCAACCCGACCAGTACTGGCCAAGCAGCGCGCTGGCGCGATCAGGGAAACGTAAGAAGTCGCCAACTGCGGGAACACCGTGCATCACAAAGCTGCGGCTACCCACTGCGGCGAGCACAAGGATCGAGACCCATGCAGCAACCTGCCCGGCGGTGTTACGCGTGAACCGACCAAGCCCAACTGCACTGTGATCGACTGACATGTGTTGTTGCTCGCGGGTGCGAAGGTACGACGCCAAGCGGGCGCTGCCACGGATCTGCAAGCCAGCAACTTCGCGGTATGGCACGTGGCGCAAGCTCGCAACCTCGCGTCGGCGGCGCACAATCGAGGCAACACGCGGCACAAGACCAACCGTGGCACGCAACGACGCCACGGCCTCACCGAGTCGGCCGGTGAACAAGCCGACAACAATCTCAAGCAGCGACAGCAACAGGGTCTGCACCAACACCAGCGGCAAACGAAGGCCGCCCGTGAGCGTGGCGACCGTGCGCACTCGATGATGCGCGGCGTTCAGATGATGGGCCAAATCGGGTCGGCGCTGCACGAGTTGTTCTCGATGACGCGCCCGGGCGGCGGGCACAACGACGACTCGAGCACCGCTGAGGTTGGCCCTCCAACACAGGTCGAGATCTTCGCCGTGAAAGTCGGTGGACTCGTCGAACCCTCCGAGAGCGCGGAACAAGTCGGCGCGCACCAGCAAACACGCTGACGGAAGCGCAAACACATCTCGCACCGCATCGTGCTGTTCTTGATCGATTTCACCTGGCTCAACGAGCGGATCAATCTCTCCGAAGCGATCGACGCCAAGGCCCACATGTTGAAGCACCTGCGGCTGATCCCACACGACCAGCTTCGGGCCCACAATGCCGGCGTTAGAGCGATACAACTCTTCGACGAGCAACTGAACTGCGCTCGGGTCAAGCGCGACATCGTCGTGCATCAGCAGAAATAACCCGTTGTCACCCTCGACCAGTCGCAGCACTTCGTTGGCGGCCGCGCCGTAGCCCGGGTTATCGGGAACCTCGCGCACGAATGCATCGGGAAGGTAGCTGTGGATGCGCTCGGTGAGCTCTTCGTGAGCGCCGGTAAGCAAGAACAGCGTCTTGAGATTCGAGTAGTCCTGGGTGGCGAGCGAGCTCAACACCTCGTCGAAATCGACTTGAGGATCGTGAACTACCACTACTGCCACAACGGGCGGGGCGAGTTCGGCGATGACGTCCACGAGGAGCCGAGGCTAGTCGTGATCGACCCGCGAATGGGTGCAACAGCACACAGGCCGCGGGCAAGTGCGTGCAAAAGTTGTCACTCCGACCTATTATGTGTGTACTATTTCTCCATGGCCAGCATCTCTGGCCACGAACCAGAGGGGGCCATCATGGCTTCGATCAAATTCCCCACATTCCCTGCAGTTGACCTCAGCGCCCTCGATATGTCGCGCTTGAACTTCTCAACGTTGAACTTCCCGAAGGTGAATGTCGCCGACATCGACACCGAAGCCGTCGCTGACGCTGCAAAAGATGTTGCCTACGTCACCATCGGCCTCGCCGTCGTGGCGTTCCAAAAGGCTCAAGTACGCCGACGTGAGATCACCAAGTCGATCAGCGACCAAGCGGCCGACATCGAAAGCCGCATCGAATCGTTTGAGGTCAAAATCGACGAGGCAGTGGTTGAGCTCGAAAAGCGTCTACCGGTGCGCGCCGGGTCATTGCTGGTGCAGGCTCACGACATCGCCAAGACTGCTCGCCACCAAGTGCGCGGCCGCATCTTCGCTGCCGCCTAACACTGGGACTGCGGCGCAATGCACGCACCCCACTACGGCGCTCTTAGTTGCCGTACCAACCGCTGACATCAATCAGCACATGCATCGAAACGCTTGGCTTGAGGCACCATCGACCGGCACCATCGACCGCACCCGTAACCGTGGTGGCAGCCACCGAGTTGGCTAGGTTGCGAACCATCGACACACTGGGCACCTTGGCGATGCACGGGTGCACGGTGATATACGAGGCTTTGAGAGCGCCGACGGAAGTGACCTCGGCTGCGATTGCCGTGACGCCGGATGCTGGCACTCCCCCAACGCCGGTGACCGCAATCGCACGGTTCTGACCCGCAGCGAAACGACCAGCGAGACCGACATTTTCGCGAGTGTCGAGCAGACGCTGCGGCATGAGTGCGTGGAAATCAGAGTTGGCCGTCGGACCAAACCATCCGCTGACGTCGAGCATCAACCGCATCGCCGTGGCGGCATACATGCAAACACCACCGGTGCTGTCGAACCCAACCTGCACATGGTTCGTCACGGACGCACCAGCGGTTGCGTTGAGCACCGACGTAGTTGGCCGCTCGGCGTCGCATGGCCAGATGGTGACGAATCCGTCGCCCGCAGCGCTTGAGCTGTGCACCGTGACCGCTGCTGCGGTAGCCGAGGCCGGCACACCGCGAGCACCTGCGATCTGCACGCGCACCACCGAACCGGCTTGCACCAGCGGAGCAGCACGCGAATCGAAGAACCGTTGTGGAGCGACGGGCTGGAACCGCTGACCGGTTGCAGTTCCGTAGACGCCGGAGAGATCGATCACAAGATCAGTAGTGGTCGACGAGAACACACAGAACGTGCCATCGGCATTGAGCGGCACAATGGCCGTGCCCGGAACAATACGGCCAGCGACCGATGGCACGATAGAAACGAACGGCCGCTCGGCACCGCATGGGTACGCGGTGAGGAATCCGTTGATCGCTGGGGCCACCGAAGTGACGTTGACGACGACTGCGGTTGCATCGGCGCCAACGTTGGGATCAATAGTGAGCGTGCAGCCCGCAGCGAGTGGCGCTGCTGGCACACCGAGGCCCGAACGAGTGTCGATGAGTCGTGTTGGCGTGAGCGGAGTAAACCGACTTGCAGCGCCGTTGGCAGTAACGCCAGCCACCTTCGAGGTGGTCTGCGAACCGCACGGATCTGTGGGGGCCGGCACCGACGTATCGCCCACAAGATGGAACCAGTTTGACTTGAGTCCCATCGTGGCCCGGAACGTGTCGCCGCTGATGTTCACTGCGCCGGCCGAGCCATTGATGCGCATCGTGAGCACACGTCCGCCCCACTCGCCAAAGCCTTCGCGCGTCTTCACCACGATGCCCGAGTAGCTGCCGATGGCAGGCCATGCCGCTTCGATTGCGGCAACTCCGACAGACACCGACCATGAGTGGGCAGCGTTAGAACTGATGGCGTCGCCCTCGTCGACCACAGGCGCGAAACCAAGCGAAGTCTTCGCGGTGTATCCGCCAGAAGACGATGAGAACATCGTGTATGCAATGGCCCCGGCTTCAGAGCCGTAGCGCCGCACGAGCCCACTCGTTGCCGCAACGGCCGCGTCGATCGCCGCAAACTCTTGCGCGACGAACGAGCCACCAACACCGCTTCGATAGGCCGCCCCGCGATACATCTGGCAACTGCCCGAGTCGCAGGTCTTGGCATATGCCTCTCTGTTCTCAGCAAGGCCATAGCTGCGCGCGGCAACGGCTTGGGCCTGCAACGCCTGAGCGCCCTTGCCTTGACCCAGGGAAGCCCAACCCGCCGAGACCTCGCCGGCAACCACTGAGCGCAGATACTGCTCGAGCGGAACCACGCTGACCGTACGGTTGGCAAGTGCGTTGTTGTTGGTGGCGCGTATCGCACCGCGGTAATAACGAACCCGACCCGACGATGGCTCGCACAACCCAACCAGATCACTTACATCAGCACTGGCGCTGGTGTCGGTCTGCGGACGAATGGTGACGGAAGCGGCCTGGTCGGCGATCACCACAGTCCACCCATTGGCCGGGTCATCGAGATTGGCCCCTATGAGTGGGCACACGTTGGCGTCGGATCGACCCCAGACCCTGTAGTGACCTTCGGAGATTTCGTTGGTGACGAGCGAACGCCATGTAGCCGGTTGGCCCAGGGCGGGGACGTAACCGTCGATGGTCAATGCGGCTTTGTCGTGAACCACTGCGGTCGCAGAACCATCGAGCGCTGAGAGACGCACCGTGATCTCAGACGAAGCCACGGTGGACGCAACGGTGCCGCCGTAGTAGTGATCGAGGATCTGCGCCGAGCTCCAGCCAAAGTTGACGGCATATCCGAGCGCACCGTATTGGCTCAGACCGACACCGTGACCCCATCCGTGACCTTCGATTGCGATGGACACCGGTGACGCCGCCACGGCGCGAACCGTTACCGGAGATGGCAACGACATGGCTCCTGCGACCACAGCGAGGAGCGGACCAAGGAGACGTCGCCGATTGCGCTGCATTGATCAATCACCGTCCTTCACCTTGCCGCCGCGCCGAACTCTGCGCACTGCCGAGATCACCATTCAACCGCCTAGAGTGACAACTTAGACGCTGCAGGTGAAAAACTCAACGATATCGCACTCCGGTAGCCGGTTGGTGGCTTCGCGTGGCCACCCCGTGACGCTAGTCTTGCCAATCTTGGCCAAGCGCGACAACGAACCCTCGGCGTTACAACGCCTTCCACTGCCCGAAGGCACATTGCCTGTCGGAGGCGGTCTGCTCGTCGCTGGTATCGCCAGCTACGCATTCTTCAAGGTGGGCGTCAAAGCCCTCGGCGAAGACGGATTCAAACCGATCAGCAGCCTGTGGTTCGCCACGTTCTTCTTGGCCCCCGGATTCTTCTTGCCGCTCGAGCAAGAGCTCGGTCGTGCCCTCGCCCACCGCCGCGGCATGAACCAGGGCGGACGCCCCGTGGTGCGCCGGGTCGTGCCGCTCGCAGCGATGCTCACCGCCATCGTGTGCACCGTGATCCTCATCTCCTCAGGGTCAATCACCTCAAAATTCTTTGAAGGCGACTGGGTCATTACTGCAGCCCTCGTCGTTGGCTTCATCTCCTACGCCCCCGCCCACCTCGCACGCGGTATCTGTTCGGGCCACGGTCGCTTTGGGTCGTACGGCATCGTCATGGGCGCCGATGGCGCTGCGCGCATCATCGGCTGTATTGCGCTGTGGGCCGCGGGTGTCACCAACACGGGCGCGTATGCGTTCACCGTTGCGCTTGCACCGCTTGTCGGCGTCGCCATCGTGTTTGCCCGCGGCGACCTCAAGACCGAAGATGGCCCAGCGGCCGATTGGTCCGAGGTCACGCCAAACCTTGGCTGGCTCTTGCTGGGCTCGGTGTTCGCCGCCGGCCTCGTCAACGCTGGCCCAATCGCAGTCGACCTGTTCAAGAAAGATCAGGACAACGGCTTCGTTACTCGGTTCAGCTACGGCGTGCTGCTCGGCCGTGTGCCGCTGTTCTTGTTCCAAGCAGTGCAAGCCGCATTGTTGCCGCGCCTCGCCCGACTTGCAGTTCGCAACGAGATTGCCGAGTTCAGGCAGGGCTTCAAAAAGCTCATGGTCGTGGTCCTCGGCGTCGGCACACTCGGCGTAGTCGGCTCAGCGTTGCTCGGACCATTCATCCTCAAAAAGGTGTACGACGCCGATCTCAGCACTCGCACCATCACGATGCTGGTCTTCGGCACCGCCCTCTACATGGTGGCACTCACCATCGCTCAAGCAGTCATCGCCCTGCACGGCCACGCGTTGGTTGCTCTGGGCTGGTGCGCCGGCATGGTGGCGTTTGTGCTGGTCACCTGGCTCGGCTCGCGCGACGTGTATCTGCGAGTCGAGATGGGCCTCGTGGCCTCATCTGTGGCGGCCACCGTGGTGTTCGGCTTCGCGCTTCGCGAGCGACTGCGAGTGGGCATCGTCCCAAGCGCAGATTCGTTGATGGATGCCGCCACCGACATGCCACTCGAGGCGTAACAGACCCGAGGCATTTCAGCGGAAGCCGCAGCGACTGCTGCTTCAGCTATTCGAGGCTTTTCGGGTCTCGTACGCCAAGTCGTGGGTGACCATCATGCTCACGAGTTGAGCGAAGTCGACCTCGGGCTTCCAGCCAAGCTTGGTCTGCGCCTTCGTTGAGTCGCCGATGAGCAGATCTACTTCGGCGGGACGGAAGAACTTGGGATCCTGGCGGACGTAGGAGCGCCAGTCTTCGATGCCTACCTCGGCAAAGGCCAGTTGCACGAGATCTTCGATGCTGTACGCCGAACCCGTTGAGATCACAAAGTCGTCTGGCTCGGACTGCTGCAGCATCAGCCACATCGCCTTCACGTAGTCACCAGCAAAACCCCAGTCGCGACGGCTGTCGAGGTTGCCGAGCACGATTTCGTCCTGCAAACCGAGCTTGATGCGCGCTACGGCGTTGGTCACCTTGCGGGTGACGAACTCGAGTCCGCGGCGTGGGCCCTCGTGGTTGAACAAGATGCCGCTACACGCAAACATGCCGTAGCTCTCGCGGTAGTTGACCGTGATGTCGTGACCGAACACCTTGGCGCAGCCGTACGGCGAGCGAGGATGAAATGGTGTGCGCTCGGTCTGTGGTGTTTCGCGAACCTTGCCAAACATCTCAGACGACGACGCCTGATAGAAGCGGATGGGGTTGTTCTCGTTGCCGCCAACCATGCGGATTGCTTCGAGCATGCGCAGCACACCCAAGCCGGTGATGTTGGCAGTGAGCTCGGCCTGATTGAAGCTCATTGCGACGAACGAGATGGCGCCGAGGTTGTAGACCTCGTCGGGCTGGGCATGAGCCATGGCTTTGACCAGTGACGGCAGATCGGCGAGGTCGCCAGGGACAATTTCGACGAAAGGGAGTTCGTCACGAAGGTATTCGGCCTTGGGATTGTTCTGTCCCGTGACCATTCCGAAGACTTCGTAACCCTTGGAGTGCAGAAGTTCGGCGAGATGGCGGCCGTCTTGGCCTGTGATACCGGTGATAAACGCGCGAGGCATATTGAGAATCCTGAATGCGGCAGAGGGACCCGCAGCTAATTGACGGTTCGCCAAGTCTAGGCCGTTCAGAACCCTCCAAACGGCATTACCGCTCACGAGAACTAAGCTGTTTTGGTGACTTCGCTACAACCGAACAACGCTCTTGCGGCGCCGTTGAATGTGGCCCTCGATGTGTCTCCCCTGCTCGGTCCGCTCACCGGAATCGGTGCCGCCGTTCGTCAAATGGTCATCGCCTTGGGCGAGCAACCCGATGTCACGCTCACTCCGTACGCCTGCAGCTTTCGCGGCAAGCTACAACCAGGCACCACCCGACTACCTCTGCCCGCTGCAGTTGCCCAGCGAATGTGGGCGCGCCTGCCGGGCCCACGGGTCGATCGTTGGCTTGAACCAGCTCAAGTAGTGCACGGCACCAACTACGTGGTGCCTCCCAGTCGGCTACCACGCGTGGTCACTGTTTATGACTGCTGGTTCTTGCGCAACGACTCGAATGCGAGCCCCGACGTATCTCGTGCCGGGCGGGTGTTGCGTCGAGCCGTTGCCAACGGAGCAATGGTGCACGCAAGCTCTGAGGCAACCGCCAACGCAGTTCGCGATCTGCTGCGCACCGACCGGGTCGAGGCAATACCGCTGGCGGCGCTGCCGCTCGAAGTCTTCGCTGTCGAGCCGCATGCACCCGTTGCCGAACTGGTTGGCGTGCCCTATGTGCTTGCTCTCGGCACGCTTGAGCGGCGCAAAAACCTGCCGCGGTTGGTCGCGGCGTTCGGCCAGATAGCGAGCGCTCACCCCGATCTGCGGCTCGCACTCGCGGGCACCGACGGCGACGACCGCGGAGCGATCAACACTGCAATCGATGCGCTCGATGCGTCGGCGCGCTCACGCGTGCTCTTCACCGGACGTATCGACGAAGCCGCCAAGCACTGGCTACTTCGTCACGCTCAACTACTCGCGTACCCATCGCTCGACGAAGGCTTCGGGTTCCCGCTCCTCGAGGCCATGGGCCACGACCTTCCGGTCGTTGCCTCCACTGCCGGCTCGATCCCCGAGATCGCAGGCGCCGCCGCGATGCTCGTACCCGCTCACGACATCAGCGCTCTGGCCGAGGCCATGCAGCACACGCTCACTGACTCGGCTCTTCGTTCGAATCTCATCGAGTTCGGCAAACAACGTTTGCACCATTTCTCTTGGAACAACACGGCCATTCGCTTGGCCGACGTCTACCGTCGCGTTGCTCAGGAGGGGAACTGATGATTGCTGTACTCGCTGGTGGTGTCGGAGCTGCGCGGTTCATACGCGCGCTGATGCTGGTGATGCCAGCCGACGAGATTGCCGCCGTCGTCAATACGGGCGACGACACCGTGATGCACGGCCTCTACATCTGTCCCGATCTCGACACGGTCACGTACACCGTTGGCGGAGCTATCGATCCCGAACGTGGTTGGGGACTCAGCGACGAGTCATGGCGAGCAATGCAAGCGCTTGCTCGTTTTGTGCCCGTGCGTCCAAACGGCTCAAGCGCGGCCCCAACGTGGTTCAATCTCGGCGACCAAGATCTCGCCACCCACTTCTACCGAACGGCACGCCTCGACGAAGGCGCCACCTTGACCGAAGTAACCGATGAGATCGCCCGCGCGTTTGGGGTGCAGGTACAGCTGATGCCGATGACCGACCAACGCGTGTCCACTGTGGTCACCGTTGTCGACGAAGGCGACATCAGCTTCCAGGAATACTTTGTGCAGCGCCAACACGGTGTGCCGGTAAGCAATCTTCGTTTCGAAGGCGCTCAGCAGGCTGCGCTTTCGAGCACGGCAGCGCAAACACTGCACGATGCCAAAGCCATCGTGATCGCGCCGTCGAACCCACTCGTCTCGATCGGACCCCTGCGGGCCCTTGCCGGGATGGACACATCGCTCGCCGCTCGCCGCGAACAGGTGGTGGCAATATCGCCAATCGTTGGTGGCGCCGCACTCAAGGGGCCCGCCGATCGGATGATGCTCGAACTCGGACACGAGCCATCGGTGGTTGGGGTCGCTCGGCTCTACGCACCGATCGCCTCGGTGCTCGTCATCGATCCGGTCGACGCACACCTCGCTCCGCTCGTTGAGGCAGCCGGCATGCGCGCCGTGGTGGTGCCGTCGGTGATGAGCACACCCGAGATCTCGGCCGCACTGGCCCGAACCGCGTTGGCCGCGGTAGGGATCAACCTCTCGGCCTAGTCGTCGGCAGCAGCAGTGGCGTGAGCCAGAGTTGCCTGCACTCCATCGGCAAGCTGGGTCCATGGTGACCACTGCAGATGGATTCGCGCCCGTGTTGGCGAAACGCAGACCCGAGTGAGGTCGCCATGTCGCCGGGCTTGATGCACGAGTGCCGGATCAAGCTGCAGTACCGCGGCAAGATCACGGACCGCCGTTTGCACACCAGTGCCAATGTTGATCACCAGGCCACCACCACGCTGACCAGCGCGTAGCAACGCGTCGACAGCGTCGTCGACATAGATGAGGTCGCGCGTTTGTCGACCATCGCCGTGAACCACCAACGCCTCGCCAGCAACGTGCGCGGCGACAAACGACGCCACAACCCCGTCACTGGGACGCTGCCGCGGCCCGTATACCGAGGTCATCGCCAGCACTGTGAACTCGATCGCGTATTGGTCCCGATACACCGAGAGCAAATCGGTGACCGTACGGGCCAGCACGCCAGCCACGCTGGACGACTCGAACGCTCGGCCTTCTTTCACCGGCAACTCGCGCGCCGGCACCTCGCCATAGAGATCGCCAGCTGGCAACGCGACGACCACCTTGGTGACGCCATGCATCCGAGCGGCCTCGAGTACCGCGAGGACTCCGGCCACTGCACCGCCATCGGTCTCGTGTTGGGCATTCGCGGGGGTGAGTACGGCGAGGTGATAGATGACCTCGGGTCGGCGCATGCTGACCAAGGTGGCGAACTCTGCGGCGCGCACATCGAGCGTATGAATCTTCAGCGAGCCGCCGGCGTGGCGAGCGTCGGCAAGGTTGCCCAACGAACCCGTTGAGAGGTCATCGATGACATCGGTGGCAATGCCCTCGGCGAGCAAACGGTCGACAAGGTGCGACCCGAGAAATCCTGCGCCGCCAACGACCATTGCATTCATGGTTGTCATGATGCCAAGCCGGCCGGCGCACCGCTATGCACTAGGTGCAGGAATCCGCTCGTCGATGTGGTGGGATCCGTCGGCAATCTCGATGCCTGCGCCGATGACGCAATTCGAGATCACGGCTCTGGCCCCGATATGACCCATCACAACGCTGTGACGCACGTGGGCGCCGGGCCCAACTGATGCGCCAGCGAGCAGCACCGAATCGCTGACATCGGCGCCATCGCCGATAGAGGCGCCGTCGGCGACCACCGTGTCTGAGAGCGCTACCCCAGCGCCAATGACCGCACCCTCGGCAACCCCATGCGCCCAACTGTGTTCGGCTCGCAGCCGGGTAATGACATCGAGGTTGGCCTTGAGGTAGAGATCGGGTTGGCCCGTATCGATCCAGTAGTCGTTGGTGGCCATCGCCCACAGCGTTTGGTCAGCAACCAACGCCGGGAAAATCTCGCGTTCGACCGAAACTTTGCGCCCGTCGGGGATGCGGGCAATCACCGACGGCTCGAACACGTACGTGCCGGCGTTGATGAGATTGCTCGGCGATGTGCCGGGCGGTGGCTTCTCGATGAATCGCCGCACGAGTCCAGACGGTTCTTGGTCGACGACACCGAAGGCCGAGGGGTCTTCGACCGGCGTGAGATGCAACGTGGCTTCGGCGCCGGTGCTGCGGTGAAAGTGCACCAGCGCGCCGACATCAAGATCGGTGAGAACATCTCCGTTGGCCACAACGAACGTGCTGTCGATGCCCGCGAACAACGCAGCGAAACGAATTGCCCCGCCGGTGTCGAGTGGCTCTGGCTCTACCGCGTAGGTCAACGTGGCGCCGGCGCACGTGCCGTCGGGGAATGCCTGCATGAACGGCTCTGGTCGAAAGCCGAGGGCAAGGGTGACCTCGGTGACCCCACCCCTGACCAAGTTCTCAATCAGACGCTCGATAATGGCGACGTGACCCACGGGCAACATCGGCTTGGGGACGCTGAGGGTAAGCGGCCGAAGCCGAGTGCCAAAACCCCCAACGAGTACGACCGCGCGCATCAGCCGCCGGTGGTGGAGGTGGCGACAGCCGCAGTGGTGGTACTCGCTGTCGAGCCGGCCGCGACTGTTGTTGTCGAGGCGCCAGGAACCGTAGTTGCGCCGGGAACCGTCGTGGCACCAGGAACGGTGGTCTGGCCAGGAACCGTGGAGGCAACAGCGCCACCGTCGGCAGCGCCGAGGGTTGGCAACTCAGCTGCCCAATCGGGTGCCTTTGGCTTCACGTCGTCGGGGACGAATGCAAGCATGAAAACCATGCCGTCGTTCAGCAGACGAACCTCGTTCAAGTTGCTGACGTAAATCTGAGGCGCATCGGTAGTGACTTTGCTGTAGTTCGGCCAGACCCACACCTTGAGCGAGGCGTCCTTTTCTTTGCCATCAACGAGACACTTCGACTTGCCCTCTTCAAACGTCTGGCCGCCCTGCTCTTTGGGGAGCACAAGCTTGTCGTTGGTGAGCGTGATGTTGTAGTTCTTGAGGAACACGCCGAGCTTGGCGTTGCTACCCGTGGCAGCGCCGCTCGTGGAGGGATGCCAGTGCATGATGCCATCGCCGTGCGAGTGGATGCCGGTGCGCACGAATTCGTTGCTCACGAATTGTCCGCTGGCGTCTTTGTCTTCGAGCGTGCCAACGAGCTTGGGCAGCACCTGCAAGCCGGTCTTGGCGTCGCATGCGTAGACGCCAAAGGCTGCGTGCCAGTGGTCGTTAGCGGTTGGCGCACCTTGGCCTGGACCAGGCCGTGACGAGCGAGCGTAGATAATGAGCGAGAGCCCAAGGACGGTCACCAAGGCAACGATCAAAGGGAAAACGGCGCCTCCTTGGAAGCGAACCTTTTTGCCTTTGCCCTTTTGAGCGAGCTTGGCGACTTTTTTGGCGGATGATGAAGGAGCCACGAGTATGCGAGGTTACAGCCTCTGGGCATGGATTCGGCGATCACCCGCCAGAGGGAGGCTGCAGTTCGCGAAACAATTGCTCGTACGCCGCTGCTACTGCTGCTGGCGAGGCCGCACTCTGCACCCATTCGCGACCGCTGGCACCCATCGCTGAGCACCGCGCCATGTCGGCCAACAGTTCACGTAGCGCTGCGACAAATGAGGGGGCATCGTCGGGAGGAACGCAGACCCCGGCACCCGAGGCGGCCAAGATGCGAGGTACCTCAGTGCCCAGATCGATGGCAGCGAGCACCGGACGACCGGCGGCGAGAATTGAGTAGGTCTTCGACGGAACACTGACCCGCCCGAGGCCGCGCCGAAGCGGTACGAGGTGGATATCGCCTGAGGCGAGCACCTCGGCCAGACGGTGCATTGGCTGATAGCCACCCATGCGCACATTGTCGAGCGACGCCACTTGTTCGGCGAGCGAGGCTTTCGCTGCGCCATCGCCGTTGATCACAAACGTGACATCGGGAAACTCGCGAGCCGCATGCACCACAAGGTCGAGCGATTGAGAGAAGCCGACGTTGCCGGCATACATGACGACGGGCTCGGAACCGATACCCAGTTCGGCCCGATAGGCCGTGAGCCGATCGAGCGGGCGAATCTCGTCTGTGAGCACGAAGTTTGGAATCACCCGAACACGCGAGGCCACCGACGGTGGGATCTTTGCGACCACGTTGTCACGAAGATCGTCGCTGAGCACCGTGACCGCATCGGCACGCCGGTAGCTGACGCGTTCGAGCCAACGGGCCACGGCAATAATGCGGGCGTTGGTGATGGCCCCGGTTTCGATGGCGGCGTCGGGGAAGACATCTTGAATGTTGAACACCAGCGGACCACGACGAACAACTTTCATCAGCCAACCAATGAGTCCGTTGGTGAGCGGCGGAGACATCGACAACACACCGTCGACTCGACCGCCACGAATACCGCAGATCACAGCGAGCGCGCTGAACCCACCAAAGCCGAGCGCCCGGCGAAGCAGATTGGTCTTGTCGGAACCCGGAAACGGGTGCACCCGTGTGACGGAACCCCACTCGGTTTGTTCGCGGCGAACGAGGCGACCAGTCCAATCGGACTCGATGGCATGGTTGCGGTACCAGGGCAGCGCGGTGACCACATGGATCTCGTGACCCAGCGCGGCGAGTTCGTGCACGATGCGGGTCATCACTGCACCCGTAGGCGCCGTGTCTGGCTCGAAATGCGGGCAGACCACGGCAAGCCGCAGCGGACGCCCCTGGGGCCGCTGAGAACTCATGAGGCGGCCAAGTCATACGCAACGAGCAGTGCTCGGGCCGAAATCGCAGAAGTGAACTGAGCGGCGCGCAGCAGTCCGGCTTGGGTCATCTCGGCGCGCCGGACGCGAACCGTCTCGAGCGCTGGCGCCCATGCCGCAAGCTCAAGCGGCAGCACTAACGCTGCGTTGCCAGCAACCTCGGGCAGACACGTGCGGTCCGCACAGATCACTGGTGTGCCGATAGCCATCGCTTCGATGATCGGGGCGCCGAAACCTTCGTACTCACTAGGAAACACCATCGCCTCGGCCATCTTGATGAGTCCATCACGATCGGCCGATGAGACACGGCCGGTGCGGATCACGCGATCGGCGAGACCAAGACGAGCGATCGATTCAGTAACGGCTTCGTCGGCAAGGCCTTTGCCGCCGATGAACACCAGTCGTAGGGTCGGGTCGGTCCAGTAATCGGCCATCAAGTCCAACAAAAACTGATGGCCCTTGTGCGGATGGGTGATTGCAGGAAGCACCACAATTGGCCCCGTCCCGAGGCCATACCGAGCGCGCAGGGTTGCGTTGTCGGTTGCGTGGAGACCAATGGTCGGCTCGAGTCCGTGGGGAACGACTACGACTCGATCGGCGCGAACCCGATAGGCATCGAGCACGGTCTGGCGCACAAACTCAGTGGGCACCGCGATGACATCGGCGCGAGCAGCGGATCGCGGCATCGCCCAATTGAGATACGCGCGCTTGATGCGGCCGAAGTACTGCGGATACGTGAGGTACTGCAGATCGTGGATCGTGAGCACCACCGGCCCTGCGCCGCGGGCCGGCACCGTGCCACCGCCGTGATGCACCAAACGGCTGCCTCTGGTGCGGCGCGCGAGCCAAACGTGTTCGGCGATGACGCGTCGAAATCGACTGGTGCCGTCGATCGGGGCAACGTGGATGTCGAAGGTTGCTCCGAGCTCGGGGTGCGCATCAGCAAACGCGGGCAACACATACAGCGTCACTGGCATGTCGGGCTCAACCTCAGAAAGGCCAAGGAGTTGACGCACCAAATACTCTTCGCTGCCACCAACCTTCGACGGAATACACCACAGCAGGTTCACCGACACACGCGACACTGTCGCACCAGTTCTTACTACCGACACCCTCACGTCTGATGCCTACTTGAGCTCGCGATACGCCGCCGCAGTGAGCTCGGCCGTGTGCTTCCAGGTTGCCTTGGCCGCGCGTTGACGGCCAAGAACGGCGAGTTCGTCGCGACGGGCGCGAGCCTCGGTAATGCCGCGCGCGATGTCGACAACATCGGCAGGGTTGACGAGCACTGCTGCTCCGCCGGCGGCTTCTTCGGTTGCAGTATCCATGCTGGTGACAACCGGGGTGCCCTGAGCCATTGCTTCGAGCACCGGCAAGCCGTAGCCCTCAAGGCTGCTCGGATAGCAGAACACCTCGGCGCCCGCGTAGAGCGCCCAAAGATCTTCATTCGGAACGAACCCGAGAAAGGTGACATCGCCTGCAATGTCGAGCGAGACGTCGCCCCAACCATCGGCGCCAACGACAACCAATGGAATCGGGTCGTCGAGCATCTCAACCGCTTGGGCAAGGCCACGCAGGTTCTTGCGCGGCTCAACCGTGCCCACGAACAATAGATACTTCTCGGGAAGCTGATACGCCGATCGCACTCGTGCGAGGTCGAGGACTGTTGCTTGTTCGAGGTCGACACCCAAGGGCACGTGACGCAAGCGATCGGCAGAAATTCCGGCAACGACGCAGTCATCCATCGTCGCCTGCGAACAGCACAGCACAAGGTCGGCATTGCGCTTGGTGAGCTCGAGGCTTTGCTTGAAGACGCGAACTCCGTGACGCGTGAACTGGTCGGGACTATGCAAGAAGGCGAGGTCGTGCAACGTAACAATCAACGGATGTTTCGTGGGGCACGGAATGAGCGTTGTGGCGTGCACAACATCGACCGGGCCGGTGGCCGACTCAGCCTTGGGCCAATTCAACCGCAACCACGTCTCGTACAGCCAGGGCGAACCGATCGCGAGTTCCACCCATGGAATGGATGGCGTCCAATCGACCTCAGGGCCGTGCCGATGTCGTCCGGCGAGACCCACCAGTTCGATTCCCTCGATACTGGCCAGTGCCTCGGCGGTACGCAGCGCAGCGACGCCAGTACCACCCGGCACCCGATGCCAACACTGCTCGAGGGTATAAGCGACGCGCACGGGCTCCATCATGCCCGTTCGGAACGAGGCGCCGCGGGACATCAAGCGAACTTCAGGCGAAATCGGTGTTGCTCATCACACTATTTGGCGGCGATGAGGGCGCTGATCAGAGTCGCGAAACAAGCGCTGCCAACGACTCACGAAAGTCGGGCAGTAACGGCAGAGAGGCCGCCCGCAGCACAGCGTTGTCGAGCGCGCTATTGGCGGGGCGTTTCGCTGGCCGCGCTGGAAGCAGGTCGGCAGTGGCAATGGGGCTCACCATGCCGGGCGACTTGCCGACGGCCTGAACCACGGCTTGGGCAAATTCGAACCAGCTGACCCCACCTTGGTTAGTGATGTGATGCACTCCCCCACGTCGATCGAGCGCGAGACGGCGCAACATTGGCGCCAGATCGGCACAGAACGTGGGGTGTCCGCGCTGGTCGTCGACAAAGCTCAGCTCGGTGTGTTGGGCGGCCAAACGCATGATCGTCTTGACCATGTTGTTGCCGTATTCGCCGCACACCCAACTGGTTCGCACCACGGCAGCCGATGGTCCCAGCGCTAATGCTTCGCGCTCACCGGCCAGCTTTGAGGCGCCGTAGACAGACTGCGGGTTGGTGATGTCCCACTCGTGATACGGGGTGGGCTTTGAGCCGTCGAACACGTAGTCGGTGCTGATGTGCACAAGGTGCGCACCCACGCGATCGCAGGCTTCGGCTACCCATCGCACGGCGAGGCCGTTGGCGGTGAACGCTCGATCGGGTTCGCTCTCGCAAGCATCAACCGCAGTCCACGCGGCGCAGTGAATGACGGCATCGGGCCGTAGCGACGTGACTGCTGACATCACGGCATCTCGGTCGACGACATCGAGCGCGCTGCGATCGAGACCAAACACGGTGTCTCCAAGCGCTTCGCACGCCAGCACCGTGTCTCGACCAAGTTGTCCGCCGGCACCGGTAACCAGCACGCGCATTAGAACGCTGCCCGAGCCTTGAGTGGCTCCCACCAAGCGCGGTTGTTGCGATACCACTCGACTGTTTCGGCAAGGCCGTCGACAAGGTTGTGTTCGGTCTTCCAACCGAGCGCAGTGACTTTGTCGTGCGTGATCGAGTATCGACGGTCGTGACCTAACCGATCGGCTACCGGCGTGATGAAGCTTTCATCGCGACCGGTAAGTTCGAGCAAGCGATAGGTGATCTCTTTGTTCGTCACTTCGTTGCCTGCGCCGATGTTGTAGATCTCGCCCACGTTGCCCTTGCGCAGAACCAATTCGGCTGCGGTGTTGTGGTCGTGCACATGGATCCAGTCGCGCACGTTTCCGCCGTCGCCGTAGAGAGGCACTTTGTGACCATCGAGCAAGTTGGTGGTGAACAACGGAATCAGTTTTTCTGGGAACTGATACGGGCCGAAGTTGTTGCTGCATCGCGTGACCAACACCGGCAGACCATGCGTTGTGTAATAGCTCAGTGCGATGAGGTCGCTGCCAGCCTTGGCTGCCGAGTACGGCGAGCGCGGACCAAGCGCATCGGTCTCGCCGAAGCTGCCATGCTCGATAGATCCGTAGACCTCGTCGGTGGAAATGTGCAGAAATCGTTCGACCCCAACTTGGCGGGCGACATCGCACAACACGTTGGTGCCAAAACAGTTTGTGCGCACAAACGAGTAGCCATCGAGAATTGACCGGTCGACATGGGTTTCGGCCGCGAAGTGCACCACCGCGTCGTGACCAGTCATCGCTGCCATCACATCGTCTTGGTCACAGATGTCGCCCTTGACGAAACGACACCGACGATCGTCGATGAGATCACGGATGTTCTCGAGATTGCCGGCATAGGTGAGCGCGTCGTACACCGTGACCGTGTCGTCTGTGGTGGCCAACACGTGACGGACGTAGTTCGAACCAATGAACCCGGCGGCACCGGTAACGAACTGCCTCACGTGCGCATCTTCCAGTACGGGCGGCGGCCAACGGGAAGGTCGGCGCGCAATGGGTTCGCTTCGTCGCGGGCGGAAAGAATGGGATCAGTAACGCCCCAATCGCCGGCGATGGCTGGGTCGTTCCACATCACGCCGAGTTCGTCTTGCGGGTTGTAGTAACCGTCGACGAGGTAGGTGATGACCATGTCGGTGAGCGCCGCGAAACCGTGGGCAACGCCCGGCGGAATGAAGATGCCAACATGATTCTCGCCACTGAGGTCGAGACACAGTGTGTTGCCATCAGTGGGTCCGCCCTCGCGAAGGTCGTGCAGCACGACGCGTGCAGTGCCGAACGGGACATACCAATAGTCGGCTTGGTGCAGGTGATAATGCAGTCCGACCACGGCGCCCTGTTGGCGGTTGGCGCGATTGCCTTGCAGCATCTCGCGACCGTTGGGGAACCACTCACGGCGATAGGTCTCGATGAACAGACCGCGCTGATCACCATGAATGGTGGGCTCCACAATCCATGCTCCTGCGATCAATTCGCTTTCGTACACATTTGGCATCAGTAACTCACTCCACGTCGATCTGGCAATGGTCGCCCACCATGAGCCGTAATGCCCGGGGACGAAGTTGGGTACGGTTCACAACAGCCTCTTTACCGATGAGGCTGTCCTCGAGTCGAGGGATGTCGGTGATGGTGCTTCGCGTCATGATCACCGAGTGCTCGACTTCACTATTGGTCACTTCGCAGTCGTCGCCAATGGCGCTGAATGGTCCGATGAAACTGTCGGTGATGCGAGCACCGCGGCCAATCGCCACGGGACCACGAATGGTTGAGTTGGTCACGATGGCGCCAGCTTCGATGATGACACGACCATCGATGATCGAGGCGTCGTCGACCGTGCCATCAATGCGGGTAACAATCTTCTCGAGCAACAAGCGGTTTGCCTCGAGCAACGGCGTGAGCTTGCCCGTATCGATCCACCAACCGGTGAGCAGTTCGCACCGCACGCGATATCCCTGGTCGATGAGCCACTGAATGGCGTCGGTAATTTCGAGCTCGCCACGCGGCGACGGCTCGATGGACGACACGGCGAGGTGGATGGTTCGGTCAAACAAGTAGACGCCGACAAGCGCAAGATCGCTTGGTGGGTCTGCCGGCTTCTCGACAAGATGCACGACGTTGCCGTCGGTGTCGAGCGTGGCGATGCCGAAGCGGTGCGGATCGGGAACCTTCTTGAGCAAGATCTGCGCAGTGGGCGGAGCTTCGCCGATACGGGCTTGCTCGAACGCCTGCACGAAGGCGGCGAGGTCTTGCTCGAGCAAGTTGTCGCCGAGGTACATCACGAAGTCATCGTCACCCAAGAACTCGTGAGCGATGAGCACACAGTGCGCCAGGCCGAGCGGTTGATCCTGAGGGATGTACGTAACGCGCACACCAAACTGGCTGCCGTCGCCCACGGTAGACATGACCTCGGCGCGGGTGTCGCCCACGATGATGCCGATTTCGACAATGCCCGCAGCGGCCATCGCCTCGATTCCATAGAACAGAATGGGCTTGTTGGCCACAGGGACCAACTGCTTCGCGCTGGTATGGGTGATCGGACGTAACCGTGTACCGGCGCCGCCAGCGAGAATGAGTGCTTTCATACGAGTGGAAAGTGTAGGACACTCAGCCAGCTGGCGGAGGTGAGCCGGCAACACCCTTGAAATAGTCTAAGACGACGTTCGCTGTGTCACCGAGGAACAACACCGCATTGCCATCAACCGTGCGCGGCACCACGGGCAGCGAATAGGGCTGCAATCCCCCGCCCACAACGCCGCGAAGTGTGCCTGCTGCGCCGAGTACGTCGAGGCCATCGTCGATCCGAACAGCGCCCGTGCCCGCCGCCAGCAACTCGCCTGTGCGAAACGGATTGCCCTTGATGCTGGCGATTGCCGATTGCAACGCCGTATTCACGAACAACTGCTGACGCTTGGTGCGACCCAAATCGGATGTGCCATCGCGAACCCACTCGCCGTTCTCGAGGGTCTCGTAATAGCGACTGCGCGCAAAGGCCAGGCTCTGAATGCCGTCGAGCACGTAACACCCAGGTGCGGTGATGTTCAACCCTGTGTGCTCGTCTCGTGCTGGCGTGGGGAAGCAAACCTGCACGCCGCCGATCGAGTCGACAAGCGTCTTGAACCCTTGGAAGTCGATCTCCACATAGTGATGAATCGGAATTCCCAGCGATTGCTGCACTGTCAGAACGAACGTGGCGGGACCATCCTGATATGTCGAGTTGATGCGGCCCTGTTGGCCAGTCACTGCATTGGTGACCCACAGGTCACGCGGGATCGACAGCAGCGCTGCGGGACCACCATCGCGGTCGCGTCGCAAGACCATGATGGTGTCGCTGCGATGGCCACCAACACCGGTGACGGGCCCGATGCCGCCATAGTCGGGGGCTGTTGGGTCGGCGCCCTCGCGGCTATCGGAGCCCACCAACAAGAAGTTCTCAACGTTTGCGCTCGATGGACTCAACGCAGACTTCAGCGCCGGGATTCGCTCGATGCCTTCGACTTGGTGGTTCGCTGCACTGATCACACCAACAGTGGTGAAGATTGCAACGCATGCGATGGTGAACAACATGGTGCCAACTCGGCGCCGCTGACGCTGACGAGGTCCGACGCGATGGCGACTCTGGCGAAGCACAAAGCCACGGAGCGACGACTCAGAAGAACGCGACGCTGGCTGCACGAGTTCTTACGGTAGTCGTGTTCCGCTACATGGCTGGGTCACTCGCTGGCGGCAGCGCCCGAGTCGTCCGGGCGGAGGTGCACGACATCGCCGGTGTCAATTCGATGCGTGATCGCGCAGTCGTCGAGCACCACGAGTCGGCCATCGGGCTCGACATCGGTGGCTCGACCAACAACCATGCGATCGCCCGGCAACTCGACCCGAACGCGCTGCCCAATGGTGGCGAGGTGGGAGCGATAGAGAGGCGTGATCATTTCAGGCAGCGCGTCGTAGTGCGTGAGCATCGCGCTGAGCAACTGACCCGGCCCAACAGCGTCGCCCACCTTGGCCGCATCGGCTGGCGCCCAACCCACGTTGATGCCGATGCCAACAACGACAAATGGTCCGCTCGGCGAAGAGCCAGCCTGCGCCAGCACTCCTGCGAGCTTGGCTCCGTTGAGCAAGATGTCGTTTGGCCATTTCAGATCGGCCTCGATGCCGGCCAACTCGCGGCACGCAGCAAGGGCCGCCAACGCAACTCGTTGAGTGAGTTCGTGTGGGAATCGAGGAACATTGCGCAGCAACAGGCTCACCAACAGATTCGCTCCAGCAGTTGCTTCCCAGCGCCGGTCGAGGCGGCCTCGACCCGCTGTCTGATGCGCCGCTGCAAGCACCGTTCGGTCGGGCGCATCTGCTGCACCAGCAGCGAGCAGATCGGCGTTTGTTGAGCCGGTTTCGTCGACAAATGTGACGTGCCAACCCGCCGGCCAGACGGTTGGCCAAGCGACTTTCGGAAGCGATTCAGACATGTTGCGAGCCTAGACGCCGGAACTAATCGTCCGTCAGGTGGCAATCAGGGGTGCCGAGCGGTCATCATGAGAGCCGTGCTGAAGAAGATACTCATCGCCAACCGTGGAGAAATTGCTGTCCGAGTCATTCGGGCCGCCCGAGAACTGGGCATTGCAACCGTCGCCGTCTATTCCGAACTCG
>Ga0194035_1000365_pt1 | contig 26641 bp, 13 predicted proteins | sample JunL2320m_MetaG_FD_148680 | JGI IMG/M metagenome (GOLD analysis project Ga0194035, IMG submission 148680) | Anoxic zone freshwater microbial communities from boreal shield lake in IISD Experimental Lakes Area, Ontario, Canada - Jun2016-L239-20m | ecosystem: Environmental > Aquatic > Freshwater >...
AGCCCACGCGATCTCGCATTGGTTGCCCCAGGAGTGGGGAGCCTTCGGGGAGAACTGGAAAAGCCGTTGCAGGGCCCGCTGGTCGACGCCGCACGGTCGCTTGTGGCGGTTCACCGTGAACTGGCTAAAGTCGGTCTTGGCTTCGATGCGTTTGCCGAACAAGCCGACACGCTCATGCCTGGGTTTGGCGATCACGCCCGCTGGGAGGCGATGGCACGCCTCGAGCGAACCTATCTGGATGGGCTGGCGGCGGAGGGTTTCTGGGATCGGCAGACTGCTCGACGCGTGGCCATCGAACGGAAGGAAGTCACGTTTGAGAATCGAATCGTACTCTTGGCGACTGTCGATATCGATCCACTCCAGCGGCAGTTGCTCGAGCAGGTGACAGGCTCGATCGACGCTCTGGTGGCCGTGCCCCCGGAGTTCTCGGCAGCCGATGTTGACGCCTGCTTCGATGCGTTTGGCTGTATTGTGCCCGACGCATGGCAGGGGCGATACATTCCGATCCCGCTGAACACAATCGCGTTGGTGAACGACACGGACGGTCAGGCTGCGGCAATCATCGATTGGCTCCAGAGATTTGCCGGGCAATATTCAGCCGACCAGATCACCATCGCAGTGCCTGATGATCAGGTTGCGCCAGCCATCGAGCAACACCTTACCGCCGCTGGTATCACAGGCCGCTACGGTGCAGGCCGCACCGTGCGCCGCTCGAATCCATGGCAGATGTTCTCCGCTGTTTTTGGCTGGCTGGCCCGCGGTGACTTTGAATCGCTGGCAACGCTCCTGCGCTCAGCCGATGTGCTGAGGCTGGTGACCAGACAAACGGGCATAGCGATGCCCATCGCCTTGGCCGATGCGGTCGCCGCTCGGCACCTACCGATGACGATCGACCGAGAACACCTCGCCAGAGCCGCCGACCGCCCCAGTGACACTCAGGAAAATCTTGACTTTATCCGCGTGCTCGACGCGATCGACCACTGGCTGGCCCCGCTGCGTAAGGTGTCGTCGACCAGCGATCACGCCGTGCCGGTACGGCTCTGGACAGACACCGTGCGAGCGACCGTTGCCACTGCCCTCGACGGCGTTTCGCTCGACCGCGATGCCCCGCACGACCGAGTGACAGCCCGGTCGCTGAAAACGCTCGGCGAAACGCTCTCTGATATGGCGACAATCCCAACGCGGTTGGCGATCGGCTCCACTGCTCTCTCGCAACTCTTGCTGACGACGTGGGGCAAGGAGCCTATGCCTCCCATGCCCATCGCCGAATCGATCGACATTGTCGGTTGGCTGGAAGTGGCCCTCGACGACGCACCGTTACTCGCGATCACCAGCGCTGTCGAAGGCTCGCTTCCCACCAGCACAGCCCCCGATCCCCTCCTGCCAGACCCACTGCGCAAGGCTCTCTCGCTCGAGGATGCTGGCCGTATCGCCGCACGCGATGCCTGGATTCTTTCGGTGGCGGCCTCTTGCCGCGAGCATCTCTTGGTGATCGTGCCACAGCACAGAACCGACGCAACGCCTGCCATCCCCAGCCGACTCCTCTTCCGTCGCAAACCCGATGAAATCGTGACGGCATCTCGCCGTTTTTTTACAGCAGTCGAACCGGAAATCACCCCAATGGCTCCACCCGCGGCAGCCTCCCGACTCATCGTGCCCCAGCCATGGGCCTCTCCAGTGACGACCATGCGTGTGACCGAATTCAAAGACTATCTCGCCTGCCCCTACCGCTACTGGCTCCGCCATCGGCTCCGACTGGTCGCATCCACCGATTGCGCACTGGAACTCGGACCCGCCGATTTTGGCACGCTCATCCATGAATGCCTCGATCGATTTGCGAAGAACCGAGATCTTACCGCCTGCACCGATGCCACACTCATCGCTACAACGCTCTCGGATATTCTGGATGCGTTCGTACACTTTCGCTACGGACGCAACGCTGCGAGTGCTGTGGCCGTTCAAGCCGAACTGGCCCGCCGGAGGCTCCATGCGTTTGCCGCGGTACAGGCGCAGCGAGCCGCAGAAGGATGGCGAGTAGTGATCACCGAACACCACGTAAAGGCCGCCATGCTCGATGTGGATGGCGAGCCCTTGGCACTCTCCGCACGGATCGACCGGATCGATCACCATCCGGAGTCGGACCGATGGCAGGTGCTCGACTACAAAACATCGGCAAAAGCCAAGACGCCGGACCAGACCCATCGGAAGTGGGATGAGTGGATCGATCTGCAACTCCCGCTTTACCGTCACCTGCTGGCAGAGGTGCCCGGCTTCCCGTGCGAAACGCGTGCGGAATCTGGCCAAGCAAACGTAGAAGTCGGCTATTTCAACGTGCCAGCCAGAGTCGAGGAGGCCGGCATCCGCGTGGCCACGTGGAACGACGGCGACTACGCCGATGCCGACGCGGCGGCCCGGTGGGTGGTGCGGCAGGTGCGCAGCGGCATCTTTTGGCCCCCGATTGACGCGGCCTCCAAATCGTTCCCCGAGTTTGATGCGATCTGTCAAACACATGCCATTCTTGAAGACGCGTCCAGCCAAGACTCCACGGACGATGGCGAAAGTGAGGAGGGCTCATCGAATGGACATGGCCTCTAGAAAATTGGTGAACCAGTCGACGGCCATCGCTTCAGCGGCGACCGTTGAGCCGTTTGTGACGGTTCGAGCGAGCGCAGGCAGCGGTAAGACATACGCGCTCACCACGCGCATGATCCAACTGCTGGCAGATGGCGCGTCGGTCGAGGAGGTGTTTGCGGCCACGTTTGCCCGCAAGGCCGCTGGAGAAATTCTCGCCCGAGTGCTCCACAGACTCGCGATTGCGGCCGACCCGCAATCGCCCGAAGCCACAGGGCTTCTGGCCGCAGCCATCCAACGCCCCACCGCTGATTGTATTTTTTTCCGCGATCTTCTCGTGCGGGTGACGCAGTCGCTCGACCGCCTCGCCATTGGCACGCTGGACAGTTTCTTTGCCACCTGCGTCAACGCATCGCGGTTCGAAATTGGCCTACCAGCAACGTGGACGATTGGCTCTGCGGCTGAACTAAGAGCCCAACGCCGCTCAGCCATCCATCAGTCGATCGCCAATGGAGCCACCTCGGTTGGCAGCCCTCTATCCCATTCTCCTGCTGCCACGATCGCCGATCTCATGGTGCGAGCCACCGGCGGTGCGACAACCACCGGCCTGGAATCGTTGATGGATGGCATTGTGGGGAATCTGGCCGGCGTTCATCGGGAGACCGAGCCTGGGGCATGGGATTGGCTGCCTGTGCCCCGCCCTCCATCGCTCGCTGCTGTCGAGGAGGCAATAGCCGAACTTCAGGCAACCGTATTCGCAGACAGGCGATTTGCTTGCGCGAGGGACGGCAACCTGGATGCTTTTCGAAAAACTCAGTGGCAAGACTTTGTGTCAAAAGGCATCGCGTCAAAAGTGATTGCCGGAGAATCTTCCTATTACAAAAAACCAATCCCACCGAATGCCATAACGGCCTACCGCACGCTCCTGGCGGTTGCTCAATCGGTGATCCTCGGCCGGATCGTCGCGCAGACCCGTGCGATCCGCGACATTCTTAGCCGCTATGCCGAAACCATTGATCAACTCGTGGCCGTCGAGGGTATCGTGTCGTTCGACGATGTCACGCGGTTGGTGGGTTTGGCCGCCAGCGACGGCACGCTGGATGCCGCACGGTGGCGGGGTATTCTGTTTCCAAAACACCTGCTGCTGGATGAATTTCAGGATACGTCACTGGGCCAATGGCGAGTGCTTGAGCGACTCGCAGAACACGTCGCTTTCAATGGCGGCACCTTTTTTGCTGTCGGTGACGAGAAGCAGGCAATCTATGGATGGAGGGGCGGCAAGGCCGAACTCATCGATTCGCTCGTTGACTTTTTCGCCCAAACGTCCACACCGCTGGCCACGCGGCACCTCAGTGAAAGCCATCGTTCAAGTCCGGCGGTACTCGAGGCAGTGAATACTGTTTTTACTTCGCTGGGCACGTGCCTACCCCTTGCCGACTGGTCGGCTGTAGCCACACGTTGGGCCAACGCCTTCGTGTTCCACGCCGCAACAGCGGGCAAACAAAATCTACCCGGCTGGGTCCGCCTGCGTACAGCACCGGCAGTCGGGGAGGATGCCAATGCTTCGGATAACCTTCTTGCCGAAGCCGCATCGCGCGCTGCAGCACTGTCGCTGGCCAACCCAGGCGCACGAATAGGCGTGCTGGTGCGCACAAACCGAGCCGCAGAGCAAGTGATTGCGAAGCTTAAGGCCAAGAATATCGTGGCCAGCGCTGAGGGGGGCAATCCTCTCGACGATTCGCCCGCTGTCGAGCTCCTGCTTTCAGCGCTCACGCTCGTCGACCATCCATCTGACTCCATTGCACGGTTCCACGTCGGCACGTCTCCGCTGGCAGCGTCTTGTGGCCTATCAGCAACGACGGCCCCCGAAGCCACACCACAATACCTCGCAGTGATCGACGGACTGCGACGCGAACTGGTCGACGACGGCTACGGGCCGGTGCTGGAGCGACTGGCATCGGTCGTCGCTCCGCTGGGCTCGCCGCGAGACGCTCGCCGGCTGGAGCAGTGTGTCGAGTCGGCACGCGCCTGGGATTTGTCTGGCGGCGTGTCGCGCCATGGGCTGCTCCGCACCGACGATTTTGTGGCCGATTGTCGGGCTACAAGCGTGGACGATCCGGTGCCTTCACCCATCCGCGTGATGACGATCCACAAGGCGAAGGGGCTGGAGTTTGATATCGTCGTGCTCACCGATCTGGAGCAAAAACTGGTGCCGTATCATCCGCGACTTGTCATCGAACGGCCCAGCCCGCTGGCACCCATCAGCCGGGTTTTAGCGACGGTGCCAAAAGATTTCCGGGCATTCCTGCCCGACGACTGGCAGACGGTGAGCGAGGAGGTATCGCATCCGACCGTGCGCGAAGCGATCGCCACACTCTATGTGGGCATGACCAGAGCCATCCAAGGCCTAGAAATTATCGTCGGCCCGGCAATGGCGACAGAAAAAACGATCCCTAAAACGCTCGCGGGCATCCTGCGCACAACGCTGAGTGATTCGCTGGCCGCACCACCCAATACGAGCCTCCACATGCGAGGACACTTCGCCGATGCCGCGGCGGACGCACTCGTGAAACCCCACCCCAAAGACGACCACGGCCCAGCTCCACGCGACCACACAGCGGCCGACGGCATGGCCGCATCACGCGAGGCAATCACTCCCTCACTTTCACTGAAGCCGCTCACCGGAGGAATGCGTCAGCGAGGGATGCCGCTCCGCACGCCCTCCTCGGCCGAGGGCGGCCGCACCGTCACCGCAGCAGCCGCTCTCGACACAGGTTCACGCGAAGCCAAGGATGTAGGCACTCTTCTGCATGCGTGGATTGAGCAGTTCGACTGGTCAGACAAGATTCCTTCGGACGCCGAACTTTTAACTATCGCCAGACAGCATCCGCTCTTGGAATCGCAGCACGCCTCACTGCTGGCGAATTTTCGCATGATGTGTAACGATCCAACCGTAGCGGCCTTGCTTGCGGAGCCAAATCAAACGCTCCCCGAAAAATTTCTGTCCAGCGGTGCTGAGGCTGGCCCGGCCAAACCTATTCTCAAGCGAGAGCATTCTTTTGTACTCAAGGACAAAGAAGGCCTGCTCGTCGGTATCATCGACCGGCTCACCATTTGGTCGCGCGCCAGCCGCCCCATAGCCGCCGAAGTGATCGATTTTAAGTTCGATAGCGTGGGCACTGGCCCCGACTGCTTGGCTGACGATCACCGCCGGATACTCCACGAGAAAACAAACTTTTATTCGCCGCAGCTCACCGAATACCGCCGTGCCGTCGCACAGTTGCTGGGCCTCGAACTCGCAGCGGTTTCGGCCGACATCGTCTTCATGCGATCAGGCACCGTTGTGCCTGTGACATCGGGTTTGTAGGCGATACAAGAGCGGAGGGCATGGGATTCGAACCCACAATCCATTGCTGGACATCTGATTTCGAGTCAGACCGCTGGCCAATTCGCTTACCCTCCAAAAACCGTTCCGACGCATGTGTGTGAAACTCACACACATCATGGGTGTCGGTAGCCTCGATACCGTGACAGTGTAGATATCCGCAGTCTGCCACTCAAGTTCTATGAATTGCAACCGGGGCCCACTTCATTTCGCGTCCGACGACGGGCCGCAATTATGCCGGTTGAACCGGTCGGTGCCGGGCCGCCAACGGCGTCGTCAGTTGCCTCATGATCTGCATCGCATCGTCACAGCGCGCCACGTCGGGAGCCTCAATGGCCAGGCCGCCTCTGGCGTGGATCGAGTCCGCTGACTCTCGTCCAGTCAGTAGATCTTCAAGCGTTTCCGACGCCAGCCACATTGTTGGCACGTCGACTCCGGACAGGCCGACGTGCAGCGATATCGCACGACGCTGGTCGCAACAAAGAGTCCATTGGCCGTGGCAGCCGATTTGCAAGTCACGGGGATGTGGGCGGTGCCTCCCATCCGGCCGGGCACGCGAGCGGCAGTTTGTGTAACGACCTACGGCGGCCGGTTACACATAGCTGTTCTGTGCGACACACAGTCCCTCGGACCCAATGCGGCCGCTGCGATGGCTCTGATGATTCAAGACGCACTCCAACACGCTGCGGGTGGCCTGGCGTGTGAAGATCCGCCTGCCGATCTACCCCACAATGCATAACCGGAATGGCGGCAGTTTTCTGGGTGCCAAAAAGCCTGTGCTTTTCTTGGGCCCATTGATTGCCTGACTGCTCAAAACCTACACTGCCGAAAATGTGGCTGCGGATGCTGAAGACGTTTTGCCGTTCCTCACGCCACTTCTGGTCACAGATTAACGCACTTTGATACACGACTGTTCAAAGCACCTTTGGATTCATTCATGCCCGATTGCTCGACAGACAAATTGATTGCACAAAAACATATTCTTATGACCGGGGGCACTGGTCTGCTGGGTTCGTATCTCGTTCGAGACCTCCTCCTCGACGGCTGTGCCTTGGCCCTCGTGGTGCGACGCGACCGCAAACATTCGGCCCAAGAACGCGTTGAAATGCTCGTGCGTTCGTGGGAGCACCTGATGGGCAAGCGACTACCGCGGCCATTCGTACTGGAAGGCGATGTGAGCCAACCGCTCTGTGGACTCGGACGCACCGCGTGCGACTGGATTGAGGCCAGTTGCTCGCAACTGCTACACAATGCCGCGTCATTAAGTTTTCGGGGAGCCGATCGGGCCGCCGAACCGTGGCTCACAAACGTCACAGGCACCAGCCACGTCCTAGACCTTGCAGAACGCGCAGGAATCAAGCACTTCCATCATGTTTCCACTGCGTATGTGTGCGGCCTCCGGTCGGGCACGGTTTCGGAAGACGATCTCGACGTCGGGCAGGCCTTTGGCAACGACTATGAGTCGAGCAAGATCGCGGCAGAAAAGCAGGTGCGATCTGCTGGCCACCTCACCACGGCAACAATTTATCGGCCTTCGATCATCGTGGGTGACTCGCGCACCGGCTACACCTCAACCTATCATGGACCGCTTGCTGCCTTGCGCCTTGTTCACACACTTCTCACGCGAGTGGCCAAAGGATCGACCAACAGCCCAGCTTTGATGTCGCTGCTCGGCTTCAACCCATCGGATCAGAAAAATTGCGTGCCCGTCGACTGGGTGTCCGAAGTGATAGCCCACGCCGTGATGACGCCAGAGGCTCGGGGGCAGACATTTCATCTCACGCATCCCCAGCCGTTGGCGATGCACACGTTGGGCCAGTTCCTTCAAGATGGTGTCAATCTTTACTCAAATGGTGCCTCACCTGATGATTCCAGCCTGTGCGATGAAAACTGGTTCGCCGAAAACATGTCGTCGCAACTCGACGTCTACAAGACCTATTTCCGAAACGATCCGATCTTTGACCACTCGCACACAACGCGGATCGCTGGCCACATCCCCTGCCCCGTCCTCGATATGCCGACCCTCATGCGCATGGCAAAACTCGCAATCGAATGCGACTTTGGACGCTTGGCTCGCCCGAGTTCGCTCCGGCCATTGGAGACCGAAAAGCCCATGGTCACGGCCCTCTCCGGGCAGTCCTAATCGGACATCCTTCACCCCTTCTCGACTCGACGTGCACGCTGGGGTTCAGCGGCCCAGTAGGCTTTTTCAACGGTTTCGCAACGGGCTCCAAGGTCCGAATGGGTGGCTCGTGCCGAAAAGACACGCTCTAACGCGCACGCCCCGTGGTGACGTTGGAGACAGTCCCATCCCCATCGGGCTGGACAACTCGCGGTGGTTGTGCCGATCTGATGTCTAGCCACGGCACGACCTTTTTCTCCAACGGAGTAGACACACTATGGCCAAAAATACCTGGCGAGTTGTTACGCGCGGCGCCGACGGAGAACTCCTGATCCATGATTTTGATTCGCCGGAAGGCATCCTGCGCACGCACCTGCAGGTTGGCGTTGACGACTGCAGCACTGATCTTGCACTACGGGGAGCGCCGGTGTTTCGTGCGTTGATCGGACCGATGCCCGAAGGCGATCATGTGGTGCGGTACGAGGCACTCGAGGTGTTCGAAACACTCACGAAGGAGTGGTCGATTCCTCGGACCCCGCGCCGACGCTCACGCAAGCCATCGGCCACTGCGCCCGTTCAGCCCACCGAGTAAGGGAGATTCCTCGCTATGGCAGACACGGTCTTCTCGAAGATCATTGCCCGCACGATTCCAGCTAGGATCGAGTACGAAGACGAACTCTGCATGGCGATTCACGACCTCTCGCCGCAGGCTCCTGTTCACGTACTGCTGATCCCAAAGCAGCCGATTCAGTCGCTGGCTGCCGTCCAAGAAGCTGACAACCCGCTCATGGGCCACCTGATTGTTGTGGCAACGCAACTAGCACATCGCCTCGGTCTCGACGATGGCTATCGGCTCGTGATCAATTGCGGACGCGACGGTGGGCAGAGTGTTGACCACCTCCACATCCACCTGCTCGGCGGCCGGAGCCTCGCATGGCCCCCAGGCTAAGGGCACGGCAGACGCTCACTGCCACCAGCGTCGCAGCCGATCGACAAAGCCCGCACGCTCTGCGGGTGATGCGGTGGGCGCCTTCACTTCGGTGGAGGCAGGCGTGTTTGCAGCACCAGTTGATGTGCCCTCATCCGCATAGGTCTGGGGAGTGCTCGATGCCACTTCGGCCGCAGCATCGGAAATAAATGCATTGAGAAAATGTGGCCAATGTGAGTCGAGGTCGACCAGACACGCCCCAATTTCGTTCGATGAAAGTCGTTGCTCGACTAAACCGAGTCTCTTTGTGAGCTGCACCCGCTGTGATTCATCGAAGGCCAGATCGAAAATCCTGACGTCATCGATATGCACGCGTCCGGGACCCAGCAAATCCATCCGCACGCGGAGCGACTCGATCCCCTGCGTTGGAAGATCATCCACCTGCAGCACAAACTGTGACCACTCCGGCCCCAGCGGCATCGTTCCAACGCCCCGTCCCACCACAGCAAAGCGGTAGTATTCCACATCATTTTGAATTCCCTCGACCGCAATTCGCAGGGGTGGCTGTGGCTCGTTGGCGGCAATTCGCAGCCAGACAGCCACACTGATTCGACCCGTGTCGGGTGCCGGAAATGGGTTGCTGCGGAGCGTCGAAAGCCCGTTGATCGAAGAGAAGATAGCCCCTTTGGCCCCGCCGGTTGTGGAGCCATCGGCCAATGCGAGACTCCCCCGGGTTGGCTCCAGAATCTCCCACCCGGTGACCGCTCCAGCCAGCTCCGGCAGCTCAAAGCTCGGATTGTCGAGCGCAGCCAGTGGCACCGGCATCTCGAGCACTGCCCGCCGTCGCCGCAGGCCAGCCAACTGCTGCTTGAGATGCTCTTCGACACCAGGATCAAATGAGGCCCGAGCAGCCGTGGCCCTTCGATCTCCTTCCACGACAAGCGTGCGAGCCTCCCAAGCACGCAAATCCACAGCGGTTCCACCCGTAGGATCGACTGGCAATGCCGTGCCGCTGGCCGCATCGACAACGCCGGACGGCTGGCCATTCCACGACACGAGGGCACGGCACGGCACACCACAGGCATTCAAGAGGCATATCCACGTACCCGACTCGCCAGTGTGGCTACGCATCACGAGTGGGGCTGTGACGGAATCCAGACGATCCAAGCCCTCAGTCGGCAGCGACTCAAATGCACGCTGCGAGAGATCGTCGTCGTCGTCCACCCGTCGAAACAGCAGACTTGCGTCAAAGACGACCTCGACATCTGAAGCCACCATCGATTCGGCCATACTCCGCCTGCGGGCGTCTCCGGTGCGAGCCGCAAACACCTGCACCGGGGCCGCTAGCCCCGCTGCCCCAAACGGACCGTGGGGCAGGACCTGACGCACGTGTAGGTTCGCGGGTTGCTCGACGACCACAACACCCCGCCGCGTGGCGCGCGCGATGCTTCTGAGTATTGAAAGCGAGCGATTGGAATTGTCGACTGTGCTGCGTTCAACCAGATCGTGAGTGGCCGCATGGACGTGTGGCGAAACAAATATGATTCGGCCGTGCGACGTGATCTTACCAGGATCCAGCCCAATCTCGCGAAGCACGTCGGCATCGGCGGCCTCGGCGGCAAGCGTGGGCCGAAAACGGACACTCACATCGCCTGCCGCCAAAAGCGTGGTCGGCACAACATGCAGGTTCCATTCAGGATTGTGTTCGGCAAGCACATCGGCCAGCCTCGCGTAAAACGCTGCGACAACCTCGGCCCGCCACTCCAGCCACGCCTCTCGCAGTGGACCCTCAACGAGCACAGCCCGCTGGGCACATCGCTGTGGCTCGGAGGTTGCTTTATCCAACTGGGATTCTGCTGCTTCGACAGCCGCACATGCCCTCGGGCCAGATGCAGCGATAAACCTTCCAAAGGTAGCGTCATCCAAACCCCACGCTACACCCGGAAGGTGGATCCATCCGTCGTGAGGTAAAACGATTGCGATGCCGCTGACGGCGGACGAACTGCGGAGCCGGCCCGCCAATTCTCGCACCAGATCCTCTGCGGCTGCCTGCACCCGAGGATCCAGAATGTTGTAGCGAGGCACTGCTGCTCCACGCTCGGTGCGGCACGGCCTGCCATCGCGTCCAACGCACAGGATTCCAGCGGCAGCAGGCGACGGCTTCGAGAGGATTGCCTCGAGCGATGCCAGCGGTCCGTTGCAGGTGATCGCGGGCACGATGGCAAGCTTTTGCCTCGCGTAGACCCTGCATAAAATCTCAAGCACATCCTTTGGCACCGGATCGAGCGTGCCCTCAAATGATCCACCACTGTCCCAACGCGGTGCTCTGTGCGTGAGATCTGAAGGCCAGATCGCAGCTCCGTCGCCATACACGCCCACCATTGCGCCGGCTGCGCCCTGCGCCGAAATCCACTCGGCAGAGTGACGGATGCCGATCAGAAATGTATTCCAATCAGCGAGCGGCCGCGCCTCGCCCGACTCCACGCGGGGCACCGCACCAAAAGCCGAGAAGTCCGGGGAATGTATATACGCGTAGGCCCGACGCGATGCACCCGCCGGTATGGAGTGGCGATTGCTGGCGAGGTACGTTGGCCCAGCCAGAATGCGCACGCGGGCAATGAGTGCTGAATGCCGCGGAGATGCATTCGAAAGAAGCAGCAAGGGCATTTTTGTATGCGGCCAAAATACAAAACTGTGCCGGCTTCCAGCAGCGGCCCGTGCGACCCCAGAGGCGTCGCCCGCCTGGGACACCGGCACCGGCGGCCTGAGAACTTCAAAGCCGCCGCTGTATGTTTCCCGCACAGCAGCTCCTTCCTGCTCCAGGACACTGATGCCAAGCATGGCATCTTGGTCTGGTGGATAATCGATCTCCACCACGTGTGGCATGCCGGGCGTTACTGCCACCACCATCCCCTCCCACGTTGGTTCGTCGGCTGAAGCTGCTGGGGGCAGTCGCAACACGGGACCCAGCGGATGCGACTCAAGACTGGAGTGACCAATCGACAAAAGACCATTCATGCGGGGCACCATCGCCCCAACGCTTGGAATTTTCGGCATCTGCACATGCGGCATTGGCACATGCAGTAGCTTCGGCATCGCAATGGTCGGCATTGGCATGGTTGGCAGAGACACCGACGGCATGCCCATGCCAGGAATGCGCCGCAGACGCTCGAGCAGGCGCGGGCTTCCTGGATCGAGCTCGTAGAGAACCCGCCATTGAGCCGGCGATGGTTCCTCGAGTGGCACATCTGCGACGGCCACTACCTGCACGGTGCGTGAGACAATCGGCCGCGACCAACGCAGCCCACCTCGCTCGACTGCCTCCATCTGGATGTCGTAGACCCCTTCCCGCTGGGGCAGGGGCACATCGAGCGTCACAGGAGAAAATTCCTGCGGCGGCCGGCTCACGCCGATGGCCTCAGGCCGTACAGCATCGGCTTCATGCAAAAGAATTGTTTGGGCATGCACATCCCCGCCCCCTGGCGACGCCTTCACTCGCACCCGCAGTTCCACAGCCACTTTGTCCGACGAGCGCGATGGGAGCAACGGGTGCACCAACACTCGCACCGTTTCCCCGGGACGGCGGACGGTCGCCCCCCTGCGAGCGAGCCGAGCGAGTGACGCAGAATCGCCGCTGACTATTCCTGCGCGGCTTTCAGCCTCAAGCGTGACTCGCAATTCATCACCCGCCGCGCGTTTGAGCGTGACTCGATTGCCTTCGCCGTCGATCGATCGCTGCGTGGGAGCAGAAAGCAGATCCGCCACCGCCACATCCAGCCCGGTTGCCGCTGCCTGCTGACCATCCGGCACAAGCTGCACAACAAGTCGCGCATGCTCCCACTGGCCCACTGCCACTTCGACACCGTCGAGGCCGCAGGCTCGGGATTGGTGAATCATGATCGCGCCGTCACTCGCGTGCACCATCGCGCCTGCATCTGGTTCGGTAGACAGCATTCGCCAGTCGATGCCGCCGGTCGGATGGCCGCCATCAATGTGAATAACTGGTCCAATAGCTGGCCCAGCATCTGGACCACTCGCTGCGCGGCCTGCGGCATCAGGTGCAGTGTCTGGCACCTCGTCTGGTCCATGAATCAAACGGATACTGCCAGACCACGCGCGAGGTTTTCCGCCTCCCCACACGATTCGAATGGCTACCGGAGGTTCGTCGATTGGCGGTGCTTCGCTGCCTGCCACTCCCGAGGGCACCACGACTGTGAGTAGCACCGCGACGTATGCCAGCCATCGGAGGCTCACGTCCATCTGGTATTCTGAATGCGACGGTGGAACTCTGCGGTGTGGCATGCGGTACACAAGAGAATCAGCAGTCGGGAAAATGAGAGGAATTGAATCGCTGCTCTGGAGCCACAAAGCACGCCAGAGGGGGCGGGAGCATAGCGGGGGGGCCGCCCTTGGGCCAAGCCTGTTTCCGCGTTCACAAAAACGGTTTAAAACGGGGCTAGACCGCCGATTGCCTCTGGTGAGAGCGGCGTTTGCCACGCCCGCTCAACGTCCCCTTGCCAGGCCGACTCAAGTGCCGCCTGCATTTCTTCGGTGATTCCCGGGCACCGGTTTGCCACGTCGGAAAGTTCGAAAAAATCGTCTGGCTTTGCAAATAATCGGGCCGGCTGTGCCGCCTCCGGCCGCTCAAGGAGCAGATGCCATCCGGGTGTAATCAATGCCGCACCATCCTGAGCCATGACAACAACCCTATCTCTCGCCGGCACGTCCGACGACTCAAGCAGCGCTGTGAGACTGCGGCCCCGCCGGGATAATGCGTCGCGCGGGGCGGCGATGAGGTCCTGTAATGTTGCACCCAGATCAGCGGGCACGACAAGTCCTCCGTATCGCTGGCAGGCCATCCACCCACCAGGATCAACAAACACGGCGGGCACGTGGACGCGTTCACCGTAGGGCAGCCCCGACCATTGATTTTTTCCAGCGGCATCCGTGCATGCTGGCAAGCAACCGACGGTTCCGTGCAACCCCAGCGGTAACCCTCGCACTCCCATCACGAGCACCCCCCAATGCTTGCCGTTTGCGGCCGTCGATTGTACGGACTCAAGCAGTCTGCCGAGCCAGAAATCAAGTAACGTTAACTGCCCAGCAAACACCTGCCGAACACCCATCACGAGATCGGGGTTGGTGGAGGCGTCGACCGTAAAATATGGCACTCCAGCACCCGGCGGCGGAGGTGGGTCTTCGGCATCGATGTAGGACGTGCGAAAGATGTCTGGTGCATCCCACGACACGCCCAAACTTCCGGCGTGGCACCACACACACTGGTGGTTGCCAGCGACAATCACCTCCCTGGCTTGACTGAAAAGCCTCGCTAGATTTGTCTCGCTATTCCTGGCAGCGGGGCTCCGAGTTGCAACGGCAGGAACCTCCCACACATCAACGCTCTGACCACACCCTGAAGCCAAGGCCACCCGATCAGGAGTGGCCGGATCATCGCTCAGGATGGCCGTCTGCCAACCCGCCGCCGCTGCGCTCTCAAACAGCGAGTCCTTGCCAAACCCACCGAAGAGATCATCGATCGCACTGCGTGGATCCAGCGAAGGAGTGATGAGCCGATCGAGCACGATTCCCCTCGCGGCCAGAGTATCCATCGACGGCGTTGCGACCCACGTGGCTCCCCAGGCAGAGAGCATCCAAGCAGGCAGGCAGTCGATCGTGACCACCAACAATCCGTGAGGGAGACTCTCAGAAGCCTTCGCAGTCTGGATCGGATTGAGTGCTGCCATGAGGGCCATGAGCGACATTGTGCACATTCCACCGCCACTGGCACACCCCACGCACGACGCTCCGCTTTTGACGATACGGATTGTCTTTGGGACCACTATCGTCCATGCTCCGCTCTCAGACTTCCAGCTCACTGCAGGCTATTTGTTTCTTTTTCACGACGATGGCAACCACGATGAATCTCCCGCACTTCCGCACACGTCCAGAAGCCATCCAAGGGATGCCCTCCGGCATCCCATTCATTGTGGGCAATGAAGCCGCCGAACGATTCTCCTTCTACGGGATGAAGACGATCCTTGTTGTGTTCATGACGCAGCACCTTCTCTCATCAACCGGCCAGCCCGACTTCATGACCGAAACAGAGGCGAGGGAGTCGATGCATCTGTTCGTGGCAAGCGCCTACTTCTTTCCGATCATCGGCGGCATTCTGGCCGATGCTTTTCTCGGCAAATACCTTACGATCTTGCTGCTCTCGCTTGTCTACTGTGGCGGACACCTATGCCTCGGCCTCATGGACATGCCGGAGTCGATGCTTGCCGCGACCATGCAACCAAGGGGTTGGCTCCTTGCGGGGTTGGCTTTCATCGCGATCGGTTCGGGTGGAATCAAACCCTGCGTTTCAGCGCATGTCGGCGATCAGTTTGGCCCGGCAAACAGTCACCTGCTTCAACGAGTTTTTGGATGGTTCTACTTCGCAATTAACTTCGGTTCTTTTTTTTCCACGCTCCTGACTCCGTGGCTGCTCAAACACTGGGGTCCTGGCTGGGCTTTTGGTGTTCCGGGCGTTCTCATGGCCGTTGCCACGCTCGTTTTCTGGATGGGACGCCGGCGGTTTATCCACATTCCACCGCGTGGGCCTCGCTACTTTGCCGAAACATTTGGGCCGGAGGGTCTCTCTGCGATTCTGAAGTTGGTGCCGCTCTATATCTTGGTGGCGGTGTTTTGGTCGCTCTACGACCAATCCGGCGGCGCGTGGGTTCAGCAGGCGCAGCAGATGGACCGTAGGCTCTTCGGCGTGGAATGGCTCGAGAGCCAGATTCAGGCTGTCAATCCCCTTTTGGTGCTGCTCTTTATTCCACTTTTCAGCGTTGGGCTGTACCCGGCTGTTTCTCGACTGATCGACCTCACGCCACTGCGAAAAATTCTGGCGGGCTTTGCCATCACGGTCATCGCCTTCGCTATCACCGCCTACGCGCAAGGCAGGATTGATGCCGAGGCGGCTCGGTTCCGCAGTGAAATTACGCCGCTGGCGGTTGCCGGAAACATCGACCGGCTTGCCACAGCCGCGGCGATCAAGGAGCTGGGTCTGCCCTCGCTGGCACGCGATGTTGAAGCCACTGACGGGAGAGAGGACCTCATCGCCCCGGTGGTGGCCGCTGGTATTGCCGTCGATCGGATGGGCGAGCGACTGACGGCCTGCTGGCCGACAGTCGGATGGCAACTCCTGGCCTACATCGTGATCACAGCGGCCGAGGTGCTCGTATCAATCACGTGCCTCGAATTCAGCTACACTCAAGCGCCTCCACAGATGAAGTCGCTGGTGATGAGCCTCTCCTTGCTGAGCGTTTCGCTTGGCAATCTCTTTACAGCGCTGGTGAACTCCCTCACGAAAGACGCTTCGGGCCATTCGGTGCTCACTGGGCAGAACTACTACTGGTTTTTCACCGGTTGCATGGCTTTGGCCACCGTCCTCCTTGTGCCAGTGCTCTGGCGGTACCGTTCACGGGATTACATTCAGGGGGTGGCAACCGATTGCGTCCAGTAATACGGCTGGTGAGACCGTGGCACGGGGTTCTCTTTTGAGTCTCCAGACTGTATCTTTGAAATTCATCTCTCGGGAGGCCGTCATGAACGATCACGCACTCACACGGAGGCGTTTCCTCGGCGCGGCAGCGGTCGCAGGTGCCCACGCTGCTGGAGCCCACGCAGATGCCATACCGCGCATCGACGCACCACTCTTTCGGATTTCTCTCGTCGAGTGGTCGCTCCATCACTCGCTCTTCGCTGGCACTCTCGACAACCTCGACTTTCCTCGAACGGCAAAGCAGCAGTTCGGCGTTGATGCCGTCGAGTACGTGAATCAGTTTTTTAAGGACAAGGCAAAAGACGCCGTTTATCTCGCGGAACTTGGCAGGCGCGCCAGCGACGAAGGCATCACCAATGTGCTCATCATGTGCGATGGATTGGGGAACCTCGGCGACCCCGATGCAGCAGCCCGCAGCAAGGCGATTGAAAACCATTTTCCTTGGGTCGAGGCTGGTAAAAGGCTCGGATGCCACTCAATCCGGGTCAACGCAACCAGCAAGGGCTCGTTTGAGGAACAGCAAAAACTTGCGGCAGACGGCCTCTTGCGACTCGTCGACTACGCAGGCCAAATGGACATGTCGGTACTCGTCGAGAATCAAGGCGGACTCTCCAGCAATGGACGCTGGCTGGCGGGCGTGATGCAGATGGTCAACAAGCGCAATTGCGGCACGTTACCGGACTTCGGCAACTTTCACGACTACGACCGCTACCGCGGATGCGAGGAACTGATGCCGTTCGCCAAGGGAGTGAGCGCCAAGAGCCACGAGTTCGACGACGCAGGCAATGAGTTGAGAACAGACTACCAGCGGATGCTTCGGCTGGTGGTGGGTGGTGGCTACCGAGGCTGGGTAGGCATCGAATACGAGGGCAAGACACTCTCTGAGCCCGAAGGCATTCTGGCCACCAAGAAACTGCTGGAACGAGTTCGCGGCGAGATCGCCGCATCACACTAGATCGCGTTGGATCGTGGTGGAGCACCGGCAAGGGGGGCGGCGAACGGCAGGCAACTCACTCGCTGGGTCTCCAGCTTGAACGATCGCAGATTTCAATCGAGGCTGAAATCGACCACAACAGGAAAGTGGTCGGACACATCCAGATCAAAGGCGTGGCAGATGAAGACGCGACTGATCATCGGGACAAGCTCCCGGTGCACCAGCACGTGGTCGATCATCGTAAACACATCCTCCGGATCCGCAACGCCATTTTCGTTGAAGTCCCAGTGGGAAGTGTAACGATCGGCCACGCGAGGAATATATTTTGCCACGTTCACCAACTCGTCGCCCGCAGTGGCATCATCGTAGTTTTTCAGATCGCGCAAGACCGTGGTCTGAGTCATCCGCACGGAGTCGGCCATTGGCACGTCTGGATCGTAGTCGTTGAGATCACCCAGCACGACAGGAAGATAGCCGTTGGCGACGATCTTTCGTTTCACAATCGCACAGGCAATCCTCGTTTCAGCCATCCGCTGGGCGTTGCTCGCACTCTCCGACGGGTTACTCTTGAGGTGCAGACCAAGCAAGCCAATCTTGCGACCCCGCACCGTGAAACACACCACCGCATGCCGCTGCAGCACAGCCGTGCGAACACGCTCTTTCCCGAGATCATCCGTGAACGCATACGACTCCTGGAGCCAAGCATCCTCAGAAGCAGGCCCGACATCCCCTGCAGGCTTTTGATCTCGGGATGCCTGCTCTCGCTGTGGTGCATAGAGATGGATTTTTGCGCCATCGATCTCGTCTGGCTCGGTCCGCGAGAGCACGGCAACGTCAAACCCTGAAAAGTGATCCCGGCCATCGACATGATATCCGTGAAATTCTCGTCTGCCTTTCTCGTGGAGCAGCCGCACAAGAGCCTCTACTCCCATAGATGAAAGCACCTCGGGAATCACGATGATGTCTGGATCAAGCGTTTCAACGACTGCGGCAATGCGCTCGAAATGCCGCCGACGCGCCGGATCAAATCGATACCGAGTGAGCCGGGTATCCTCTCCTGGCACCGCTAAATTTTCGGCATTGAAGCAGGCGATCCGGAGGGTTGCCCGCCGAGGGCGTGCGCGAGCAGGTGGCGACACGCCGTCCACTGCCTCTGGACCAACGCCCCAGGCCACCGACCCGAGGAGCAGCACCACGGCGACACCATAGACACAACAAGAAGTCGCCCTAAGACCGGTGTCCAAGACAGATCGTTGACTCTTGCTCTGAGTGATCGTTAGAGTTCTTCTCATGACCCATCACCATACACCGGTTCTCGAAACACCACGCGATCGTCTTATGCGACTCGTGCGGCTGGGCCAAACGCATGTCGGCACGGGTGTGTTTGCCCGCCGTAGACTCAAGTCTGGCATCGTGCTCGGCGAAATCCAAGGAACGGTGCTGGACGAGCATCCGGCGGATTCCAGCTACTGCATGGAATTGCAGTGCGGCAAGGTGCTGGAACCGGCCCCACCGCTGCGTTTCGTGAATCATAGTTGTGATCCAAATTGCGAACTCTTCTATTGGTTTGATGAGGAACTAGGCACTCAGGAAGATCGGCTGTGGCTGCAAACGATCCGCTGTATCGAGCCTGGCGAAGAACTCTCCATCGATTATTGTTGGCCTGCCGACGCGGCCATTCCTTGCCGCTGCCAAGCGAGCAACTGCCGAGCATGGATTGTCGATCCGGACGAACTTCACCTGATCACGTCGCCGGCGGATCAGACGCTGCACAATCCAACACATTGAGCTGGCAATACGCCCGCCAATCGGCCATCGCTCAGTGGCGAATGGTAAGCCTCGCAGCTGCAGTCGGACTTTCTTTTTTTGCAGTGGTTGGGTTGTCCCGGCTCCGTATGGACGACGACCTGCGTGGCCTGCTTCGTGGAAATGACAGCGACTTTCAGCTCCTCGATGAAGTGGCCTTACGTTTTGGTGATGCCGACCGCGAATGTATTGTCCGTGCAACAGTACACTCTGGTGATCTGTTTAAAGGCGTCGCGCTCGTGGAACTCCGGCAGTTGTGCGACTCGCTGGCCCGCGTCGACGGCGTGGAGACGGTGCGGTCACTTTTTGATGTCCGTCGCCAAGGGGTGGCCGGCAGCCTGCTTCCGATCATTCCCCACACTCCCAACGGTCTGGATCAAGAGGCCCTCGCCGCCGCCAAAAACCGTGCCGCCAACCACCCCCTCATTGCCGGGCACCTGCTCTCTGCCGACGCATCCTCTTCGTTGTTGGTGGTGCGCCTGACTGCCCAAGCCGATGCCTCCGCCCACCTCAATGCCGTGTTGGGGCAGATTGAGGGGGTGCTGGCCGCTGCGCGCACAGGCCCGGCTGGCCTGAACTTCCAACTCACCGGCCTTCCGGCCTTGCGTGATCAAGCATCGCAGGCACTGCGTCGCGACATGCTCATTTTCAACTCGCTGGGGCTCGCGATGGCCGTTCTGCTTTCCGCGACTGTAGCGCGAAGCCTACGGTCGACTGTGGTTGCCTGCGTGCCGCCGTTTGTTGGTGCTGTCTGGGCCATGGGAATTCTCGGGCTCTTGGGAGTGCCTATCAATATCCTCACCAGCGTCGTGCCGTCGCTGGCCTTGGTGGTTGGCACGTGCGATTCCATTCACTTCATTGAAGATATGCGTCGCAGTGTTCGGCGTGGCATGAACCCTCTGGCCGCATCCTCCGGGGCGATGCAACGCGTCGGCGCGGCCTGCGGTCTCACGAGCCTTGTGACAGCGATCGGCTTTGCGTCGCTCACAGCGGCGCGAATTGAGGCCGTGCGCACGTTCGGCATGGCCGCGGCCGCCGGGGCCATCGCCAGCTTTGCAGCCGTCACGCTCCTCACGCCGCTTTTGGCCTCCACTCCATTCTGTCGAGGCATCCGGCTTGGGAAATCATCGCGTTTAGCCGGACGGGCTGCAAATCTCATGGCCGCCTTTTCGATACGCCACGCCCCAACGATCGTCGTCTCTGGCTGCCTCGCCTTGGTTCTGCTGGCGATCACGTGTTTGGGTATCGATGCCGACAATCGCATCGCTGACGCATTGCCCCAAGGAGCACCGGCGTCAGAGGCTCTTGCCCACGTTGACCGCGAATTCGGCGGCACGATGGGAATAGATATTGTGGTGCGGTGGCCGAGCGATCTCGGTTGGCTGGACCCATGCGTACTCGATGCGCTGGCCAACGTGCATGCTGTTCTAGATCGCTGCGGCCTGAGATCATCGCTTTCATTTGCCACAGTGGCCGGCACGCTTTCAGACCGGGCGAAACGGCGACTCACCCCCGATGCTTTTCGTGACATGGTCGACCCCGAATCCCACATGGCGATTGTGCGGGCACGTGTCAGCGACATGGGGTCGCGGGCGCTTGAGAAGGTGTACGACAACATCGATGCTGGGCTGGCTGCCTTACAGACAGCCCAGCCAGACTGGCAGTTTGAGCTCACAGGAATGTCGGTCGTATCCACTCGCAACATACGCCAACTCATTCGGGATCTCGGTTCCAGCCTGTTGCTGGAAGTCGTTGTGATTGGTGGGATCCTCTCGCTGGCATTTCGATCTGTCTTGATTGGCGCTATCAGCCTCATCCCGAATGTGTTTCCACTGGCAGTGATCGGGGCGTGGGTTGTCCTCAGCGGTCGGTCACTCGACCCTGCCACGGTGATCGTCTTTAACGTCTGCCTTGGGCTCGCTGTGGACGACACCGTTCACGTGTTGTCGGCAGTGGCTCGCCACCGACGCGATGGCATATCGATCCCAAACGCCGTGCGGCGGGCCGTTGCCGAAACCGGCAACGCCATTGTGATCGGCGGACTTGTTTTAGCCGTCGGTTTTGCAGCGGTTACAATCAGTAGCGTGCCGTCTTTGGCCGGCTTTGGAACGCTCGCCTGCGCTGCGGTTGCAGCCGCGACAGTGGCGGAACTGATGCTGCTGCCAGCGCTGCTCGTTGTCGCCGAAAGGCTGAGTGTTGCAACCGATTCCACCAGCAGGATTTCCGAAACCCATACACTTTCCCAACCAACCGTCTGGACCGAGGAATAATGCGTATTCCGCAGATTCTCTCGCCGATCTCCAGCCACCATCTTTCACCAGCGACCATCTCCTTTTGATACCTTTCAAGAGAGGAGTGCTTCGCATCGGGTGATCCCGATGGTAAGATCCCAGCCTGCTGGCACTTTGACTCCTTACGACTTGCGTGCTTTTTTCATCATTCTCATTCTTTTTAAAGGTGCGTTGGCTTGCACGAGCCTGCTGACGCATTCAGGGAGCACTTCTTGGCAATTGCACTTGCAGGCATTGGTCCGCTTCAGAACATGAGCGCAGATCGTTCTGCGCCGAAGGCCCATTTGCGATCTAGTATCACCCGGCTGGTGCTGGAAGAACTGGTTCGCGTTGGAGGAAGCGGATCTGCTGGAACGATCACACCGCGGACATCGCTGAAAGATGCTGGCGTAGATGACACCGCCTTGATGGATGCCGTCAACCGAATTGAAGGCCGCTACCAAATGCGCTTTTGCGAGGAGTGGCTGCAGGACGTGCGAACGTGCGGCGACCTGATCGAATGTGTGGCCGTTCGGATGTTTGACACTGTGGATAGTGAGCTTCCTGCGTCTGCGCCGACGTCCGCTCATCAATCCGGAGCAAGGCAGTATCCGACTGTAGCCCAAAACGATAACGATCTTTTCCCAGAATGTATCGCCCTAGAAAATCGGCTGCGTGACCTCAAGGACTCTGGTCTCGTCAATCCATTTTTGCGAGCTAACGAGCGAGTCCATAACCGCACCGCCCGAATTGACGGCCGTGATGTCGTGAGCTTTACGAGCTTTGACTACCTCGGCCTGACCGGTCATCCCGATGTCACGCGGGCCGCCAAGGCCGCGATCGATCGGTTTGGTTGCAGTGCATCCGCCAGCCGAATGGTGGGGGGCAACAACACGATCCTCGACGAACTGGATCTTGAACTGGCACAGTTTCTGGGTACGGAGCGTGCCGTTGTGTTTCCGTGCGGCTACGGCACCAACGCCTCGGTGTTCAACCACCTCTTCAACGCCGAAGATCTCATCCTCTACGATGAACTGGCTCACAACAGCATGGTTCAGGGGGCCAGCGCTTCGAAAGCGGGAATGCGATCATTCCGTCACAACGACTATGAGCAGCTTGACAGCTTGCTGCGGGATCTCCGCCCAAACTACCGCCGTGTAGCCATCGCCATCGAGGGCGTGTACAGCATGGACGGCGACTATCCCGACCTCCCTCGCTTCATTGATGTCAAGAAAAAACACAAGGCGTTTCTCTACGTCGATGAGGCACATTCGCTCGGCACAATGGGCCCCGGCGGCCGCGGTATTTGTGATTTCTTTGACGTTGATCCGGCTGACGGCGACCTTTGGATGGGCACAATCAGTAAGGCATTAGGCGCCGGCGGTGGCTATCTTGCCGGCCGCGAGAGACTGGTGCGGTACCTCGGCTTTACGACGCCCGCATTTGTGTTTTCAACGGCCTGCTCGCCCCCCAACGCCGCTGCTGCATTAGAGGGACTCCGGGTGATTCAGCGAGAACCGTGGCGAGTGACGCGGTTGCGAGAGCGGTCGGAACTCTTTCTTAAACTGGCTGCCGACTGCAATCTCGACACGGGCCCCAGTCGCGACACACCGGTGATTCCAATTATTCTGGGCAGTTCGTCCAGAGCTATTCTTGTCTCACAGTTACTCTTGGAGCGAGGCATCAACGCGCAGCCGATTCTTTATCCAGCCGTACGGGAAAGTGCTGCACGGGTCCGATTTTTCCTGACCGCTGAACACACAGAAGAGCAAATCGTGCACGCGGTGGAGGCCCTTGCCGACGTCGTGGCGATCAGCCAGACGATGGGATTGGGATGAAACAGTGGTCGCAGAGTCACACGGGGAGCAGTTTTCGAAGCACGAATGGCAGGATGCCACCGGCGCGAAATTGGTCCAACTCAACGGGTGTATCGATACGCACCAAACAGGATATCTCCCGCACGATCATCTGACCGTTGCCATCGGACCGCGTTGCTTTCACGACGACCATCGACCGAGGGCTCAACGATTCAAAAGGAATATCGAACGTCTCCTCACCGGTGAGGCCTAAGCTCTGCCACGGTTCGGGCAGCACCAACGGCAACACGCCCATTCCCACGAGGTTCGATCGGTGGATCCGCTCAAAGCTTGCCGCCAGTACGGCACGCACTCCAAGGAGCATCGTCCCTTTGGCCGCCCAGTCGCGCGAACTCCCCGTGCCGTATTCTGTTCCAGCCAGCACCACTAACGGTGTGCGCAAAGCCTTGTATTGCATCGCCGCGTCGTAGACTGGCATCACTTCCGTACCAGGAAGCAGGCGCGTCACGCCGCCCTCCGTGCCAGGCACAAGCAGGTTGCGAATGCGAATGTTGGCAAATGTGCCACGAGTCATCACGTGGTCGTTGCCGCGTCGTGCACCGTAGCTGTTGAAATCCTCCGGGGCCACGCCGTGCTCGATCAGATACGTTCCCGCGGGGCTCGACTTGGCAATGCTGCCTGCCGGAGAGATGTGATCGGTCGTCACGCTATCACCCAGAGCCAACAGCACCCTCGCGTTATGTACGCTCTCGGGTGCCCGAGGCGATTGGGACAACTCTGTGAGAAACGGTGGTTCCTGAATGTAGGTGCTCGTGGCCGCCCAGTCGTAGAGCACTCCGGAGCCTGATGGTACGGCGTTCCACTGCGGATTCGATTGCCAGACGTTGCCGTACCGCATGTGAAACTGTTCGGGGCTGACGCTCTCCTCCACCGTACGTCGCACCTCCTCAGCCGTGGGCCAGATGTCGCGGAGGAAAACGGGCATGCCGTCCTTGCCGGTGCCGATTGGTTCACCCACCAGATCGATATCGGTCGTGCCGGCCAATGCGTACGCCACCACAAGCGGAGGGCTTGCCAGCCAATTGGCCTTCACCAATGGATTGACTCGCCCTTCAAAGTTGCGGTTGCCCGAGAGAACGGCTGCAGCAACCAAATCCCCGTCGCTGATCGCCTTGGCAACCTCCGGGGGCAGCGGACCGGAGTTGCCAATGCATGTCGTGCACCCGTACCCAACTGTCTCAAACCCCAACGCGTCCAGATCCTTGTTCAGCCCCGACCGCTCGAGGTAATCCGTAACAACCCGAGAGCCCGGGGCGAGGCTCGTCTTCACCCACGGCTTTGTTGCAAGACCCTTTGCGACTGCCTTTCGAGCCAAAAGGCCTGCAGCCACCATCACGCTTGGGTTACTTGTATTGGTGCAACTCGTAATAGCCGCGATCACGACAGAACCGTGATGAATCGTCGAGGAGCGACCGTTCTGGTGAACAGTTCCACTGCGCGCACGCGCTAAAGCATCCAGCGCGAAGCCTCGCTTCGCCGTCGAGGCTGTCAGCGATTCGGCAAATATTTTTTTGACGTCTGAAAGGGCCACGCGATCTTGCGGCCGCTTTGGCCCAGCGAGGCAGGCCACCACGCTCGCGATATCGAGCGACAAACGTTTGGTAAACTCCGGAATGGGCGCCGCTGGCGTTCGAAAAAGGCCCTGCTCCTTCATGTAGCGTTCTACGAGTTCCACCTGCTGATGGGGCCGCCCCGTAAGCCGCAGATAGGCCAAGGTCTCGTCATCGATCGGAAAGAACCCCATCGTAGCGCCATACTCGGGAGCCATATTGGCGATCGTGGCCCGGTCGGCCAACGTCATTCCAGAGAGCCCTGCTCCGAAGAACTCAACGAACTTTCCAACCACGCCTTCGCGTCGTAAAATCTCCGTGACTGTCAGCACCAGATCGGTGGCTGTTGCTCCAGCCGCCAACCGGCCAGTCAGTTCAAAACCGACCACCTCTGGAAGCAATAGCGAGAGCGCCTGCCCGAGCATCACTGCCTCGGCCTCAATTCCTCCCACGCCCCATCCGACAACGCCCAAGCCATTGACCATCGTCGTGTGGCTATCGGTACCAACCAGCGTATCGGGCACAGCCACCTTCAGCCCGCTCGCATCTGCCGCAGGATCGTCACGAAGAAAAACACAGCCGGCCAAAAACTCGAGGTTCACCTGATGCACGATGCCGATGGCTGGCGGCACGACGCGAAAGTTTTCAAATGCCTGCTGACCCCATCGCAAAAACTCATATCGTTCGGCATTGCGCAGAAACTCTATCTCGACGTTTTTCCTGAGCGAGTCCGACGTCCCAAAGAAATCGACCTGTACTGAGTGGTCGATTACTAAGTCGACCGGCACGAGCGGATTGATCTTTTTTGGATCTCCACCCAACCGCTGCATAGCCGCGCGCATGGCAGCCAAATCCACGACGCACGGCACACCGGTGAAATCCTGCAGCACCACACGGGCAGGCTTGAACGGGATTTCCGTCTCGGCCGGACGGGCCGCATTCCACGTGGCCAGGCTGCGCACGTCTGCCTCGGTCACCTCGTAGCCGTCGCACGTGCGCAACAGCGCCTCCAGCACGGTCCGGATGGAGTAGGGCAACCGGGATGTGTTGGTGATCCCAGCGTCATCCAAGGACCGCAATCGGTAGAGCGTAGCGGGGCCGGAACCGGTCTGGAACGTGGACCGAGCCGAAAATGGGTCAATGCGCTGAATGGCCATTGGGCAAAACTCTCGCTGTGTTCGGTGATAGGGAATCTCAGAATGCGGACGCTCAGCGGGTAGCGTACCCAAATCACCCAATGCCGAAAGCATTTCCGAAACACGCTGTCCAATCTCAAAAACCACAATAAACTCGGCACGGCCATGTGTCGGGTTGTGTCCGGTTCAAAATGCAAGCCCCTGGATATCCACGCAACCACCGAAATACGCGTTCAAAAGGCGTTTTTCGCAAAAACACAAATATTTTTTGCCGTGGATTCGACACCGAGGGGTTTCAAGGGTATCTTTGGGGTGTTCGGAAGAAGTGGGCGTTGCCCCAAAAGGGTGCAATAAAAAACAACTTAACAACGATTCTCTTCAGCGGCTGTTCCCCCCCCCCAAAGACCCACACTTCTATAGCCGCTACTCGGGCCCGTGGTTTCCCCAAACTGCGGGCCCTTTTCTTTTGGTTCGGGGCATTGTGTCGCATTCCCAATTGCGAACAGACACCAGCCA
>Ga0194035_1000367_pt1 | contig 26458 bp, 30 predicted proteins | sample JunL2320m_MetaG_FD_148680 | JGI IMG/M metagenome (GOLD analysis project Ga0194035, IMG submission 148680) | Anoxic zone freshwater microbial communities from boreal shield lake in IISD Experimental Lakes Area, Ontario, Canada - Jun2016-L239-20m | ecosystem: Environmental > Aquatic > Freshwater >...
TGTGGACTTTGGTTCGGCCCTTGAAACCGCTGGAGGCATTGTTCGAGCGCTGCCCCAGTTGAGCGACCCCTTTTGGGTGGTCGCCGCAGATATCTTTTGTCCAAGCTTTCGCTTTGATTCCTCTTACCTATCTGCCCTCAAGGCATCTGCTTTTTTGGGGCGTATTTGGCTCGTCGACAACCCCCCTCATCACCCGCAGGGTGACTTTTGCACAGACTCCACGGGTATGGCGACCCTTTCACGGTCTTTGTCCCCGTTTGAACCATCGCACACACTCACATTCAGCACCATTGGTGTTTATAAACACGCCTTTTTTGAAACTTTTGCAAGCGAGATCCCTTTTGGAAACCCCCATGGCATCAAAGCGCCCTTAGGTCCAATTTTAAAACGGGCCATCCAAGCGCAATCCGTCTTGGCATCTCAATTGAGCGGACAATGGGTTGACGTAGGTACGCCTGAGCGTTTGGCCTTGTTGAATCCTCATTAACCTTTCACCCTCTATTACATGACGCCTTTTCAAAAACGCCGACAACACTTAGCCTCCCTCTTAGGCAAGGGAGATGTCGCAGTTGTTCCAACTGCACCCGAGCAAAGTAGAAACCGCGATTCAAATTACCCATACCGCTTTGATAGCTATTTTCACTACTTAACGGGCTTTGAAGAACCCAATGCACTTTTGCTGCTCAATGATCAAGCTGAGAGCATTTTGTTTTGTCAACCCAAAGATTTAGAGAAAGAAATTTGGGATGGCTACCGCTTGGGTCCCGAACAAGCACCCCAAACACTTGGTGTTACGCAAGCCTTCTCTATCGACGATCTGGACAAAATCGCACCGGCTTTTTTAAGCAACCATGAGTCGATTTGGTTTCCCTTTGGTGTGAACCCCTCGATGAAAGACCATCTGGCGCGCTGGCTGGAGGAGATTTCTAAAAAAGTGCGAACAGGTGTGCGTGCTCCACATACTTTAAAGAACGCATGCCTGCTTCTTGATGAGATGCGATTGATCAAAGACGCCCATGAAGTTCAAACCATGCAAAAGGCCTGTGACATTTCTTCTTTGGCACATATCAAAGCCATGCAGTTTTGTTCTCACGCCATCAAACAAAAAGTCGACATCAAAGAGTACCACTTAGAGGCCGAACTGCTGCATGAGTTTAGAAGGCATGGCTCTGAGTTTCCTGCATACACCTCCATTGTCGCTGCTGGCGCAAACGCTTGTGTTCTTCACTACAGAGCAGATAAAGCGCCCATTTTGTCAGGTGACTTGGTCCTCATTGACGCTGGGTGCGAACTCAATGGCTATGCCAGTGACATCACGCGAACCTTTCCTGCAAATGGCCGCTTCACCTCACCTCAAAAAGACATCTACGAGTGTGTTTTGAAAGCCCAAGAGGCAGCCATCGCCGTCACCAAGCCTGGTGCGAAATTCAGCGACCCCCATGAAGCCAGTGTGCGTGTTTTGTGCGAAGGCTTGATGGCCTTGGGAATTCTCAATCAAAGCGTTCACGGCAACTTAGACGATGTCATAGAACACCGTAAATACACGTCCTTTTATATGCACCGCACAAGCCACTGGCTAGGAATGGATGTGCACGACTGCGGCTCTTACGTTCAAGCGCCAAGCCTCGACAAGCCCGCTTGCACAGTGCCCTGGTCTGAATTAGATCCCTTGAAACCCGCAAGCTCCAACACACAGCCAAGTCGAACACTTCAAGCGGGCATGGTGCTCACGATAGAGCCGGGTCTGTACATCCGACCCAGCCCCGATGTCCCAGAGAAGTACTGGAACATTGGCATTCGAATTGAAGACGACGCCCTGATCACACCCAATGGTGTTCAACTCCTTAGCAGAGGCGTGCCCGTTGGTGTCTCTGACATCGAACAACTGATGTCTTAGAGTCGACCCCTTCAAAAATTCAATCACACAGTTAGTTAATTTCAATTGGCCTTAGCAATTGATCTTAACTATCATTGCATTTGTTCTGATTGTTTTTATTTATCTAGGAGATCTCGATGTCACCCACACAAGCCCCGCTCATCAACACCATGGCCAATTTAGAATCTGCTTTTGCAGGTGAATCTATGGCGCACATCAAGTACCGTTATTTTGCAAAAATATGCCGGGAATTGGGCGACCCTGCAAGCGCAGCCGTTTTTGAAGAAACGGCCTATCAAGAAGCCCTTCATGCTTTTGGCCATTTGGATTTGCTTTATCCAAAAAACACTTTAACTCCTGCTAGAGTATTGCAAATGGCCATCGATGGAGAAACCTATGAGTATGCACACATGTACCCGGGCTTTAAGAAAGTCGCCATTGAGGAAGGTAACCTCTTGGCTGCAAAGGAAATGGACGAACAAATCGCTGAATCTCAAGAACACGCCTGTGAGTTTGCCAAAACCCTTTTAAAAGCCCAAAAACGATTCTCTGCATTGGCCAAAGTTGAGGAGCGACATGCCATGCAATACCAAGACCAACTCACGCGTTTAGCATCCTGATGTCTGAACACGCATTTAATTTTCTTAACATTAGGAAGCCCTCTTATGAGCACAACTTTTAAAACTTATATTTGTATTGTCTGTGGCTTTATTTATGATGAAGCGGCGGGACTGCCAGACGAGGACATTGCACCTGGCACACTTTGGGATGATGTGCCCACTGCTTGGGCTTGTCCTGAATGCGGCGTATCCAAATCAGACTTTGAGATGGTTGAGCTTTAATGCGTCTAGGCTGAACATCACATCTTGCTTTGGCACTTCGGCCTGAGCCCAGGGAGCACAGACTTCAACTTTGTGCTCCCTTTGTATTTTTGATGCTTCTAACACCTACAATCAAGATTCTCCAAGATTTGGACTGCTTGAGGGCTCACCTTGTCCTTTGCGCTGCCAAATGTGCACTTGAATGCTAGGATCTATTTTCATGACTCAAAATAAAAGCCAACCCCCTGATCTGTCCATTGAGCAAGGGCGTGAACGCGCGCGACAAGAGCTTGGCCGAGCAGCCCTGAGGTACCACGAGTTTCCAACACCTGGAAAGATAGGCGTTCGAGCAACCAAACAACTGACCAATCCAAGAGACTTGGCACTTGCATATTCTCCAGGCGTTGCTGCGCCATGCGAAGAAATTGTCAAAGATCCCAATGCGGCTTTTAAGTATACGGCTCGCGGCAATTTGGTGGCTGTGATCACCAACGGTACCGCCGTGCTCGGTTTGGGTGATATTGGCCCTTTGGCGGCCAAGCCCGTGATGGAGGGCAAAGGTGTTTTATTTCAAAAGTTTGCCGGTATTGATGTCTTTGACATTGAAATCAACGAAAAAAATGTAGACAAACTCGTCGACATCATCGCCTCCTTAGAGCCGACCTTTGGGGGCATCAATTTAGAGGATATCAAAGCACCTGACTGCTTTGTGGTCGAGAGAAAGCTTCGTGAACGCATGAAGATACCTGTCTTTCACGATGACCAACACGGCACGGCCATTGTCGTGGGAGCCGCGATTTTAAATGGCCTCAAAATTGTCAAAAAAGATCTCAAAGACGTCAAAATTGTCACCTCTGGCGCTGGGGCTGCTGCATTGGCCTGCCTAGGACTGCTATTGAAACTGGGCGTGCCTAAGCACAACATCTTCGTTACCGATTTGGCTGGTGTTGTCTATCAAGGTCGCACCGAGCTCATGGATGAAGACAAAATTCAATTCGCACAAGACACTCCAGCAAGAAGCTTGGCTGAAGTCATCGTGGACGCAGATGTGTTCATGGGCCTGTCCGCCGGTGGCGTTCTTAAAAAAGACATGGTCAAAACCATGGCCAAGAACCCCATTATTTTGGCTTTGGCCAATCCAAGCCCAGAGATCCTTCCAGAAGATGTCAAAGCCGTCAGAGACGACGCCATTATTGCAACGGGGAGAACCGACTACCCCAATCAAGTCAATAATGTCCTTTGCTTTCCCTACATCTTTCGTGGCGCCTTGGATGCAGGCGCATCCACGATCACCACGGAGATGGAAATTGCTGCCGTCTATGCGATTGCTGAACTCGCGCAAGCTGAACAAAGCGAAGTGGTCGCCGCCGCCTACTCAGGTGAAGACCTCAGCTTTGGAGCAGAGTATTTAATCCCCAAACCCTTTGATCCCCGATTGATGATCAAGATCGCGCCTGCCGTTGCTCAAGCAGCGGCTGACAGCGGCGTTGCGCTAAGACCCATTGCAGATATGGATGCATACCGAGAAAAACTTCAAAGTTTTGTCTATGCCTCAGGTCAGGCAATGAAGCCCATTTATGCGTCTGCGAAAAAAGCCATCAACAAACGTGTTGCTTACGCTGAGGGCGAGGAAGAACGTGTTTTGAGAGCCGTTCAAGTGGTGGTGGACGAAAACTTGGCCTCTCCCACCCTGATTGGTCGACCTGCAGTGATTCAGCGTCGCATTGAACAATTTGGACTTCGTTTAAAAGAAGGCATCGATTACCAAGTCGTCAATGTTGAACACGATCACCGTTATAGAGATTTTTGGCAAACTTATTGGAAAATGACTGCCCGAAAGGGGGTCACTGAACAACTTGCCAAAATCGATATGCGCCGACGACTCTCCCTCATAGGGACCATGCTGTTGCACAAAGGCGAGGTGGATGGCTTGATCTGTGGCACTTGGAGTACCCCAGAGACTCACCTGAACTACATTGACCAAGTGATTGGCCACCGCGCGGGCGTGAGTAGCTATGCCTGCATGAATGGCCTGCTCTTGCCAGATCGACAAATTTTTCTGGTCGACACCCACATCAATTATGACCCCAGTGCCGAGCAGTTGACTGAAATCACCATCATGGCCGCACAGGAAATGATGCGCTTTGGCATTCGTCCAAAAGCCGCACTTTTATCGCATTCGAATTTTGGAAGTGCCGATACCCCTACAGCCATCAAAATGAGAGCGACTCTTGCCATGGTACAAGCTCAGGCACCTTGGCTTGAAATTGATGGCGAAATGCACGGTGACTTGGCCCTTGACAGCGTGCACCGAGAAACCATCATGCCGGGCTCAAACCTCAAGGGCAACGCCAACTTATTGGTGCTTCCCAATCTAGATGCGGCCAACATCGCCTATAACCTCTTAAAAACAGCCGCTGGCGGCAACATTGCAATTGGCCCCGTTTTACTGGGTGCAGCAAAACCCGTTCATATTTTGACCGCCAGCACCACCGTGCGACGAATTGTCAATATGACAGCCTTGACAGTTGCAGACGCAAATGCGAACAGGCTTTGATTTTTTTGAAAGTAAGCACTTGCTTACAAAAAGCCAAAGACCCTTCTCCTTGCTGAATTATTAAGCAAGCTCTTGCATTCAAACGTCAATTCTGTGACAATATGGTTTGTGGTTTGAGGTTTGGGGGTTATCTCAAGTTCGCCACATGCAACTAACCCCTTAGTTTTTCTAGAAAGTCAAACGGAGATGGATACGCCACTTCGTACAGTTAAATCTAATATTGTTCAGTCAATTCGAGCATTCACAGTGAATGATTTGCAATTGGCTGCACAAGAACTTAGTCACCACTTTTTGTACGCCAATCTAGCCCAAGCACTTAGCAAACAAGATGTCTTGGACACCATTGTTCAACAATTCACTTTCCCTGCTCAAACCAGTAAAAGTTTCGACGCCTTGTATGACAGCATGACCGATCCCTTGCACAAATCTGGCCCTCAGCCAGGCTTTGTCGTGGTTTTAGAGCACATTCCCTCCCATGCCAAGTTCGATAAAGAGGCCCGAGAGCAGCTGCTCGACATTTTTCGTGAGGCCTCCGATTATTGGTCAGACCGCAAAGTGCCGTTTCGTTGCTTTTACTCTTTCTCAGTGGCCCGCGTCCCTTCTGTTTTGGACTTTGAGCGCCCCCCGATCACGACTACCGATGTATCTGGCATCGATATCATTGAAGAGGTCGAAAAAATGCCCACGGACAAACTGGTGGACATCTCTCCCTTGGCGCTTCGCATGAGCAGCCCGTTCAATGCGGGCTATTGGTTGACTGCCGCCTAAGGAAAAAAATTTAAAGATCTCGATCAAAGCCGCAACGTGTTGCGGCTTTTTTCTTATCCTATAAGAGTTGCCTCTACTGGCCCAGAGCTTGCACAACTTCGATGTACTCTTTGACACCGACCTCTTGCGCTCGTCGCTGAAAGTCAAACTCTCCCTTGAAGCTTCTCTGTGCTAGCCAAGGCTCTAGCGTATGTCTGAGGATTTTTCGCCTTTGGCTGAAAGCCACTTGAACCATCTCTGAGAACTTTGCTTCATCCAAAATAGCCGCTTGCTTTTTAGGCACCATTTTGACCACGGCGCTCAGTACTCTTGGGGGCGGATCAAATGCATCCATTGCCACATCAAGTACACGCGTCATCTCGTAGCGCCACTGAAGCATGACACTCAATCGACCATACTCCGAGCTGTTGGGGCTGGCCAACATGCGGTCGATCACCTCTTTTTGAAGCATGAAGTGCTGGTCTTGGATCATCTCCACAAACTTGAGCAAATGAAAAAGAATAGGGGTAGAAATGTTATAGGGCAGATTGCCCACAACGCGAAGTGGCTTAGTGCCCAACTCTTCAAACAATTGACCAAAATGAACAGTTAAAACGTCTGCCTGTATGACCTTTAACCGTGGGTTGCCCTTTAATATTTGCGCCAAATCGCGATCCAACTCAACCACACACAATTGATCCAAGCGATTTAAAAGCGGTCGTGTGATGGCCGACTGACCGGGCCCAATCTCCACAACTGCTTGCCCTAATTGGGGGTCGATGGCCGAGACGATTTTGTCAATGACCCCAACGTCCACCAAAAAGTGCTGTCCGAATCTTTTTTTAGCAATGTGTTTCACAACCGTTTGAACTTGAATTCAACTCCTTTAACGTGGTCGTTTGAGACGCAAGACTTATTTCGTCAAGGTTTGCGGCTCTTCGCGGTACTCTATAAACACTCGGCCTCTGACTTCTTGAGCCCAATCGTTAAACGCTTGTTCAAATTTATTTTCTCTCAAAGCATTTCTAGCCACATCTCTTTGCTCTTTGATCGTCATTGGATTTTTTCTTCGCTCTAAGACCTCGATCAAATGAACACCGAAACGAGACATCACTGGATCTGAAACTTCCCCCACCTTAAGTCGGTTCATGGTTTCCTCAAATTCAGGCACAAACATTCCAGTTGTCGCCCAGCCCAAGTCTCCCCCTGTTGGTGCAGAACCATCTTGTGAGATCTCCCTGGCCATTTGCGCAAAATCAACTTGCCCGCTATCGATTTGTTTTTTGACATTAAAGAGTCGAACACGAATCGCATTCATGCTATCTTGCCCTGAGGCGCGCATCAAAATGTGCCGCACACGCGTTTGATTGGAAGTGAGCTCATCGCTCATCGAAGACTTCTCCACCAACTTAAGTAAATGCAGGCCTGCGCCAGACCGAACGGGGCCCACCACATCACCGACTTTAAGCCCTTGGAGACTGTTGATAAATAGCTCTGGGTATTTGTCCAAGGGTCTCAAACCCATTCGACCCCCAAGAGCTTTGTCTGGTGATTGAGAATACTTTTGCGCCAACTCAAAAAAATCCTCTTTGGCAAGCAGTTTGTCTTTAACCGCTTTCATCGTCTCTTGCGCGCTTTTCTCTTGCTCGGGGGAAGTCGTCTCCGGCAGACGGATCAATATTTGAGCGATCTCAATTTGAACTTGATCTGACTTGACCGTATTTTTTAACTCCTTTAAATATTGATCGATTTCGAGCTCTGTTATTTTGATCCTCGAGTTGACTTCCTTTTCTCTTAGTTTTTGCAAGGTCAGCTGGTTTTGTAACTCAGTCTTGAATTGCTTCAAACTAATGCCAGTGGTCTTTAATTTACCTCTAAACTCCTCGACATTGAGATTATTCCTAGAGGCCAGGCTTGATTCGGCTTGATCAATTTCACTTTCTTGCACCTTAACTCCTTGCTGCAAGGCCCATTGAAGTTGTGATTTCTCACTGATCACTTTCTCCATGAGCTCCTTAAGCAACACCGAAGAGGGTGGGGCTTGGACGCGTTGATTTGCCATTTGTGAAAGCCATTGCTGCATTTGAACCAAAATCTCTTGATTTGTGACAGGCTCACTGTCTACCAATGCAACGATATAGTCTGAAGATTGTCGTCTAGCATCTTGAGGTGCAAGCTCTGCGCTGCGTTTGACACTTGAGGCGTCTTGACTTGAAGGCGTTGTAGGCTGCGCAGCAGAGGAGCTGAACGTCAGGCCCGAAGAACCCCCTGGTGCACGAAGATTTTGAGCCTGCACAAGCGATCCAAAAATAAGAAACACCCCGCCATAAAGGATGGCGTTTGATGCAATTAATTTTTTGTGTTTCATCGTATCAATCATATTTTCCAAACCGACTAGGTGCATTCATTGTTTCACGAAGATTTTGGTACCGAGGAATATTGTCTTTCAAGGTCTGCAATGGATTGATGCCGACTTTGCTAAAACCCACAAACTCCAACTGAAACATGATGCGCTGATTGGACTGATTGCTAGCGACTTGAAGTCGCTCAAAAACAAGCCGGCCCAGCCAGCAACCTGCATCGTACTCCATTCCAACGATGGCATTGACCAATGCATGGTTTTGCGCATCAAAATTCAACCTTCCCACGCTGAACCATTGATCTTCCCCCAGGCCCCGACCAGCCCCTAAATCTGTGCCCTTTTTACCCCATAAGTCATTCAAAGGCCACTGCCAAGCCAAATCAATCATTTCACTATTGACGTCTCGCTGAAAGCTATACGCCGCACTCAACAATCGATAGTTTGAAGGATAAAACCGCCCCCCAATCTTGGTTTGCATGGACTCTTTGGTCGAAGGATTGTACTGAAGGGTTGAGTCAACCGTAAAACTTGAAGCCATATTGACTGAGGCGCCCAAAAGCATATCGCTCAAACGCTCTTTGGACACATTCACATCGGATGGCAATGACACCATTGGATTGGCAAATCTAAAGCGCTGAGCAAGGCCAAACCTTGCTCGTTCCTCGCCAGAAGACGGAGAAATCAATCGAGTACTTGCGCCCAACGTCAACAATCGATCATCAGACACTCGGTCATATCCTGAAAAAGCATTCTCTGTATAAATGGTCGCAAAATTAAAATCATTTCTCCACGTGTCATAGACCGGCAAGTAGTTTTGTTTTCTGAATGGCGTATTGACATAAAGGAATCGTGGCTCTAGGGTCTGAGTGTAGGTTTGCCCAGCCCAAGAGAACGGTCTTTCAAATACGGTCGTGGCATCCAAGCTAAATGTTGGGACCGTTACATTGGCTTGAGTTTGTCCATTGCTCAGTGCTCGATCAAATTCATACGCTCTATTGAGTAAACTCACCTTAGGCGTGATCGTTCCAAAGCCTAAATTGACAGGATAGCTTAATTTACTGACCAAGAGTGCTCGTTGGCCATTGGGTTGGCAGTCTAGGCTGCCTGCTTGACATGCCAGGCTTCGGTCGGCTTGGAATTTGGTGATGTCCGATTGCATTGAAAATTGCCAATTCCCAAGAGATGGACGATACCGAGTGGTCCATTGAGGGACTCGATCAAATGGAGGGGTAATGGGTGCCGTCAAATCCTGCAAGGTCTGCCAACGCAGACTCCTTAAATTAGAGCTCCATTCGCCAACGGCCCAATTCAAAGAGATGTCTCCTGGCAATAATCTCTCTGTCAATGGGTTAGTGGCTCTTGGAAAATCTCTCCAATAAAAGTCATCGCTTACACGCTTAATGTTTAAATTCAAGCCCAAGTGCTGATTCAACACCTCCAAACCACCTTGATGGGTTTGTGAATAGCCCCATCTTGTTTTATCTCTAAGTAAATCATGCTGCATATAGTCAAGTCTGATCAAACCACGCTCATCGGGGCCTTGATGCTCCAAGTATCGAAACTCACTTCCAAAATTTATACCTCTTTTGCTCCAAGTTGTTGCTTGAAAAGTTGCATCGCGATTGGGTGCGATGTTCCAATAAAACGGTTGCGTATACTCTAGACCACCAATGCTGTCCAAACCTATCGTGGGTGGTAGAAATCCGGACTTTCTATCCGAACTCAATGGAAAACTCAAGGAGGGAATTGGCAAAATGGGGATGCCTTTGAACTGCAAAGATGCGCCATTTGCTTGACCCTCATTGGTCTCGTTGTTGATATCGATCGATTGTGCCTTCAAAATCCAGTCTGGCAGCCAACTGGGCCCTGGCTTGACTTGGCAAGTGGTGAAGGTCGTTTCATGTACTTTTGCATGCTGGGCATCCAAGAACTCAATTCGCTGAGCTTGGCCATAGGCACCGTTTCTTAAGAAACTAAAGGCTGGATGAAGAAACTCACCCTCAAAAGTTTCTATCTTCAGCTTCAATTGAGGCCCTTGGTAAATATTGCCAGCTTTATTGACTCTTACTTTTCCTTGGGCATTCATTACATCTGTACTTGAATCATAGTCAAGTTGATCTGCACGTATGACCGTATCGGCCCTTCGCATTGAAACGCTTCCCTCAAAATGTGTCTTGATGTCCGTTTGCCCAGACATCAAGTCCGCCTCAAAAAATGAAGGTGCTTTGTTTTTATTGTTGGGCGACACTCGCTCGCTAAGCAAGGAGCTTGGCTTTAAGACCAAACCGCTTATTGCAGAATTCTCTGTCACAGTTTGCGCTAAACTGCAGACACTTAATAAGCCCCCCCAAAAAACAAGCGGTAATTTCAACACAAGAAATTCATGAGTTTGAGTTTAAAGTAAAACAAGACATCTTGGACTTTCGTTGAAAGTGCACTCAAGATTTGTACAATTAGATTATCCATGAGTACAAGACCCCATTCAAATGCAATTTAATACAACTTCCATTGCCTGGAGCGACTCCAAGCGACAAAATGCTTTTCAAGAATGGCTCACACCTCTTTGCAAGACGCATCATTTAAATCCCCAGACCTTGCGATTGGCCTCGGCTGACGCCAGTTTCAGGCGGTATTTTCGCATCGACAAGGCTCTAAGCCCCGCCAACTCCCTCATTATCATGGATGCGCCACCTGATCTTGAAAATTCGCACGGTTTTGTCAAAATCTGTCACCTGATGCGTCAAGCCCGTCTTTTGGTCCCTGATTTGCTTGATTGGCAAGAAACACACGGGTTTTTGCTCTTGAGCGATCTGGGCAAAGAAACCATGATGCAAGCGCTCTCAAGTCCAACGGGCTTTTGGGGTGGGCTTACATCAGCTCCAAGCCAACCCAACCCTATATTAGAGCCCAATGAGAAAACGCTTGAATTGTTCAAAAAAGCATGCGCCGCTTTGATCACCTGGCAAGTGGCGAGCAAACCCCATGTACTGCCTGATTATGATCGTCCCTTGCTCCTTAAAGAGCTTGATTTATTTCACACTTGGTACCTCACCCAAAACAAAAACCTAGATCAACAAGAGTTCGAACAAAAGTGGGCCACTTTATTGCATTCTGTCTTTGAACAAATTGTGAAGCACAATCTCAGCACGCCAAGCGTTTTTGTTCACCGAGACTTTATGCCTAGAAACCTCATGCTCTCACTCGATTCGGATGAAGAGAGACTTGGTGTCCTTGATTTTCAAGACAGCGTCTATGGGCCCATTACCTACGATATTGCAAGCTTGATGCGAGATGCTTTTGTTTCCTGGCCCGAGGAGTTTATTCTTGATGTCTCCATCCGTTATTGGGAGCTTGCTAAAAATCAAGGTCTTTTAGACCAAAATGGTTTATGGAACGACTTCGGCGCCTTTTATAGAGAGATTGAGTGGATGGGACTGCAAAGACACCTCAAAGTAGCCGGTATCTTCTCTAGGCTTTCCATTCGCGATCACAAGCACCACTACGCAAAAGATATTCCAAGATTCATCAACTACATTCGCAACACATGTTTCAGATACCGAGAATTAGGACCCTTTCTGAAATTCATTGACCACGTTGAACAGATTAAAACACAAGAGGGTTTTGCTTTTGGCAGAATTTAAATTCTTGAACCTTCACTCCATCACCTGTACATTAAATGCCTAGAATTTATTGCGACTTGGTCCTCAGTGCAAATGGCTCGTTTGATTTGCCGCAAAGAGCCGTTAAACATATTCAAGTGCTCAGGCTTCAGCCTGGTGATGAAGTGACGCTGTTCAATGGGTTAGGTGGTGAATACATTTGTACCATTGAACACATGGGGCGCCAAAACGTACAAGCTCAAACGCTTCAACATTTAACGCTTGAGCGCGAAAACGCTCAAGAGATCCACTTGATCGTCGGAATGCCCGCCAATGATCGCATGGACTGGTTGGTTGAAAAAGCCACTGAGCTTGGTGTTCAAAAAATCACGCCCCTCATGACCCAGCGCTCCGTGCTCAAACTCCAAGGCGAGCGTGCCCTTAAAAAGACTCAGCATTGGCAACTCATTGCCATTGGCGCTTGTGAACAATCTGGTAGAAACCGCATCCCCGTGATTGAAGAACCCATCACGCTTGGCAATTTACTGCAAGCGCAACCAAGTGACGAACACCGCTTCGTTTTGTCCACTCACACGCTTGCGAACCAAGCGACTTTAAGCTCCATGGATGACAAGGTGATTCAAGTGCTGAGCGGTCCCGAGGGTGGACTCGAACCCAAAGAGGAAGACGCTTTGGTTCAAAGAGGTTTCCTACCCCTCTCTTTGGGCTCGCGCATCTTAAGAGCAGAAACAGCGGCTATTAAAGCCTTGATTGATTTCTCCCAAAAGGCTTAACCCTAGTCTTGCCAATTGACTGCAGACTTTAACCAAGACAGGCCCTTGGAAGTTCCACCTGGTTCAGCACCGTGTTTAGGGCGATACTCCAATCCCACAAAACCTTCCCACCGACAAGCCAATGCCGTCTCGTCCAACACTTGGAAAATATCCAAATAGTTAAGTTCTCCCAAATGAAGTTCTTCACGAGAGGGGACACCTGCAACTTGAATGTGCGCAACGCGTCCAGTTGGCAAATAATGCTTAATTTTAGAAATCAAATCGCCTTCTACGATTTGGCAGTGATACAAATCCATTTGAACTTTTAGATTAGACAAGCCCAAGGTCTGCACGATCGCGTGAGCCTGAGACTGCCGATTCAAAAAATAATTCGCAATATCCCTTGTATTGATGGGCTCAATCAGCACATCAATGCCCTCTTGAGCGGCCAAGTTTGCTGCTTTAAACAAGTTTTTTAAGTACGTGTCCAACAAGGGGCCTTCGTGCTCAGACAGATCCGAACTTGTCAGAGGATATGGAGTCCCCGAACTTTTTGATTGAAATTCTTTTGGAATACAACCCGCCATGACGTGAATTTGTCCACTGCCCATCGCAATTGCATAGCGAAGTGCCAACTTAAATCCATCTTCAAATTCTTGTTCATGGCCTGGCAAGGAAGCTACCCCTCGCATGCCAGCGTCCCACATTTTGCTCACTAGCGCGCCATTTGCACCAGCTGGCGGTGTATTGATTAAAACTTGTTTAAGCTGACTTTGGTGAAGAAGATGTTGTAAGGTTCGGCTGTCATGCTCGTATGGAAATAAACACTCGACATACTTGAAACCATCCTGATGCGCAGCTTCAAAGCGCTCTAGAAAAGGCATTTCTGTATACATCAAAGACAAGTTGGCGGCAAATCGAGGCATTTTTTAATTAACGCATGGTTTTTTCTGACCCAAGTTCATGTCAAGTCACAATCTTGGCCGGGTCCTCAGACATCATGACGTCATGAACCCAGTCTTTAAGTTTGCTGATATCCGTTCTCAATATTTCTTGTTTCACGGTCAAAATCTGAGTCGGGTGCATTGAAAAACTTCTCAATCCCATGCCAAGCAGCAACTTGGTAAGGCTTGGATCCCCAGCCATTTCACCACAAACACTCACACCCTTGCCCCTTTCTTGAGCCGCCTTGATGGTATTTAAAATCAAGGCCAATACCGCTGGGTGTAAGGGATCATACAAATGCGCAACTGCCTCATCCGCTCGATCAATTGCCAAAGTGTATTGAATCAAGTCATTTGTGCCAATTGACAAAAAGTCAAAGTGCTTGAGAAACAATGTCAAACTTAAAGCTGCTGCTGGAATTTCAATCATCGCACCTAACTTCACTGGACCGTGAACCACGCCCCTTTGATCAAGTTCGCGACGGGCCTGCTCTATCAAATGCAGTGTTTGTTTGATCTCTTTTGCATGAGCGAGCATCGGAATCAATAAATGCACTTGCCCGTGCGCTGCAGCACGCAAGATGGCTCTCAACTGCGTCAAGAACATTTCCGGATCAGCCAAACTCCAGCGAATCGCCCTCAATCCCAAAGCGGGATTGAGGTAATTGTCCTCCTTGGAACTTCTCTCTGTGGGTTTATCTAAAGGCTTGTCCGCTCCAATATCAACCGTTCGAATCGTTACGGGCAAACCTTTCATGCCATGAACGGCCTTAAGGTAGGCTTGAAATTGTTGCTCTTCGTCTGGCAACTGCCCATCTCGCCCCATGAACAAAAACTCACTGCGAAATAAGCCCACACCGACTGCGCCGACTGCGATTGCGGACACCGTGTCTTCAGGCAATTCAATGTTGGCCAGCAACTCTACTTTTTGACCATCTAAGCTGATCGCTGGTGTGTGCCTTAGCCTTGATAACCGTTCGCGCTCCAAGGAGGCTTGTCTTTGCTTGAAACCGTACTCGGCCAAAATAAACGCCGAAGGGTCTACGATCATGACGCCTTGATCACCATCAATGATCACCCAATCGTCTTGTTTGACCCAGTGGCTTGCGCCTCTCGCGCCAACGACTGCAGGTATATCTAAACTTCTAGCAACAATTGCAGTGTGGGATGTTTTACCGCCCACATCTGTTACAAAACCTGCAAATACACTTTGTTTAAATTGCAACATGTCTGCCGGCGACAAATCATGCGCCACCAGCACCAAGGGTACATCTACATTGTCCTCTAGCAACAAGTCTTGTTGCCTGCTGCTGCCAGGTCTTGGTGCGCGCTCCATCGGCAAGGTATTGGGCAACCCCTTCATGTGGCGCAATATACGCTCCACGACTTGCTCTAAGTCTGCTTTTCTCTCTCTTAAATAAGGGTCCAACATTTCATCAAACTGCCTTGCAACCACCTCCAGCTGCGAGGTCAATGCCCACTCAGCGTTGTAGAGCCGCTCTCCAATCCAATGCTTGATGCCATCGGACAACAACTCATCTTCTAAAAGCATCAGATGAACATCCAAGACAGCGGCCAACTCAGCTGGTGCATCTTTAGGCATATTTTCTTGTATGCTTTGCACATCTTTAACGACCGCATCCCTAGCCAAAGAGAGTCGCTTAATTTCACTCTCAACTTGCTCGGGCTTTATAAAGTAATGTGCGACATCCACTCGGCTTGAAGACACCACAACGACTCGCCCAATGGCGATTCCGCGAGCAACTGCAAGGCCATGAATGGAGAAGGTCATTTTATTCGCCTTCTCCGAATTTATCCGCAATCAATGCCAACAGTGCTGACATCGCTTCTTGCTCATTTTCTCCATCGCACTCAATGCCCACCTCACTGCCAATGCCAGCGGCCAACATCATCACACCCATGATGCTTTTGGCATTAACACGGCGATCCCCCTTGCTCATCCACACCTCACAAGGAAAGCTTGCAGACAGTTTTGTCAACTTTGCGGAGGCCCTTGCATGCAGACCTAATTTATTGCTGATGGTTGTATTGGTTTGAATCATTTGTTTTATCTACTTGATATAGTGGCGCTGAACTTGCGAGTTGCATCACACCCTTCACACCGCCCGACAAAGCGCGTTGGACTAAATTATCTAAACTCTCATCTAAATAACAAACTGTTCGAATTAGCATCGGTAAATTCACACCCACTACAAGTTTATGATCTGTTGCATTGACTAATTTTTGGGCAATATTGGAGGGTGTTGCGCCATAGATATCCGTCATGACCAACAACCCGTTTTGGCCAAACTCTTGTGCCATTTTCCTGCATCGTACCAGCGTGTCATCTGGCAACTCTTGAGGCGGCACGTCTACTGCTGCCACCCTTTCAGCACAATCGGGGTAGACATGCAAAGCACACTCTCTCAACGCCGAAGCCAGCGGTGCGTGTGCAATGATCAACAATTGGTTACTCATGAGAATCGCCTTGTATTTGTCTTATATTATGCCCGCTTCGCTGGACGAAGAAAGCATATGCTGTGATACAGCAACAACAAAAAACAGCCATCGAAGCTTGGTAAGACTGGACCAGGTCAAAGTTTCTTTTGCTCAAAAAATCAATGCACGCTCCAAACCCCCATTGGAAAACAAATACACCACTGAATATCACCAGATTAAAAGCCGACAAAGCTCTTCCTGCAATTTGAGAAGGAAATGACATCCCAACAGCCGCTTGCGACAAAGCAACGCAGGAACAACATAATGTAAAAATCACCCAAGTCCATGCACCAGTGATCGCTGGAACAAAAATAAATATCAATTGAACTAGAAAACTAAGCGGATAGATGGTTTTAACAATCTGCCTAGGTGACCATCCTAGTTTATTGAGCTTTGGGTTAAAAAACCCCCATGCCCAAAATGCAATCAACATCCCAAGATTAATTCCAAATAAACCAGTCGCGGCTTCTTGAGATGAGTATGAATTGACATTCCTCATCCATGGACCAGCCCATAGAGTTTGCATGGCCAACATCCCTCCATAGCCAACAAAACCTAAGGGTGCAATTGATAAAAAATGCGGATGAATCAAAAGATACCAATAGCTAGTCCATCCCTTGGTATTTATAATGATCTCAATATCTTTTTGATAGGTTTGCTGTTTTTGATCGTTGGCGCCAGTACTCAAATTTTGCCACTTGGGAACGATCCAAGCTATTGCGATCATCGCAATGACTAAAAGTATCGCCAACACCATAAATATTGGTCTCCACCCGTATTTTGGTACTATCCACTCAACTGGCAAAGTGGAGCTAAGCATGCCAAGCGATCCGGTCATTAACATCCAAGAATTTGCACGCATTTGAATGGACCCATCAAGCCAGCGTCTATAGCCCGTAAGAGGTGCCATTAAACATGCACTTAAGCCCACACCGGTCAAAATTCTCGCCACCCACAGTTGCTCAAAACTGTGGGCGACTGAAAACGCAAAGCACCCAATGACTGACAGCACTAAAAAACTTAGTTCTACTTTTTTGGGGCCATATCTATCTAACCAAAACCCCATGGGCAGTTGCGTTAAGGAAAAGCCCAGAAAGTAACTGCCTGCCAACAAGCCCAAATCACTCGATGTCAGCTCAAATTCTTGGGTCAATGTAGGTGAAAGCGTCGCAGTAATGGCTCTCAACAAGGTTGATAAAAAATAGCAGCCTGCAAAGGTTAGAAAAACAAACCTGGCTTTTTTTTGATTTAAGTGGTCTGCGTCCAAGTGTCTGCTTTCTCAACGAATCGATTCAAAAAACATATTTTGTGTTTCAAAATTAACTTTATTTTTCTCTTGTTTTTTCCCTAAATAGATGCCCAATTGATAAACCCATTGGCCTTGCTCAAACCATCTCCAGTCCGCCTGGATGCCTTTGTGGTTGCTCAAGCCATACACCATCACTTCTTTGTTTTCAATTTTAAGTTTTTTAACATCTTTACTTGGTTCTTCGATGTGATCTGAACCCGTTAAAGCATGCAAGCTTGCCTTTTGCCACAAGACAATCATGTCCTCAGTCTTCATGTTTTCAGCTCGTTTGAGTCGGCTGATCGTGAAGTTTGTATTTTCCACATTGCAAGCAGCCATGACCAAGACTTGTTTTTCTTTGTCAATGGAGACTTCTTTTCTTTGTTCCTTCGGCTTACAAGGAATTAAAAATGTCAACGGATCGTCCTCAAACCTGTACTCTCTCCAATTAAAACTAGGCGAGCATGAACCTAGCAGCAGTAAAAATACAAAGCTTTGACATTGCGTTGCCCTCTTGTGAAACATGACAAAGATCCTCAAAGAGCAAAGCGGAGCTCAACTTTAAGTTGCGCCCCGCTTGATTGTTAAATGTCCTATGAACAAATCCTAAATCACTCACACCAATTCACAGTCAAACGATGTTTACTTTTCTCTGAAATTATCATGGCAATTCTTACAAGCACCGCCTACCGCTGCAGTGGCTGTTTTCAAATCTTCTAATTTACCGCTTTTGGCTGCGACATTGAGTTTTAAGATTTCATTGTTGAGTTTTTCCTGAGCTTCTTTAAATTTCGAAGGCTCTTTCCAAATTTCTGGCTTTGCTTTTGTATCTCCTTTGTCCGATCCCTCTACAAAAGCAGTCCACGGGAGTTTAGCAACCATCTCAACCACAACTTCATTTTCAATCACTTGTTTGGCGTCAAATGGGGCTTTTCCTTGAGCCATTGCGCCCAGTCTTGAAAAATGAGTCCCCAAAACCGTCAACGCCGCTTTTCTATACTTGATCGCATCTTCTGGCTTAGCAAATTGTGCAAATGCTGAAAAAGATGCCATCAAGGCCAGGCAGGTCAAAATATATCCAAAATGTTTCAACTTCATGTTTTTCCTTTTAGTTAATGACAAATTATTCTGATAAACAAACTTAAATTTGGTTTGTTCGCTTTTTTCTTACAAACACGGTTATATGTTATCTCAATTTTTATTTTTTTAACCCAGGCCGTCAATACGGCCCTTAAAATAGAGTTTTAATTTATATTTTTACCTTTTATGACCAATCTAGTCAAAGTTTGGGATCTCCCAACACGGTTGTTTCATGCGGCCTTGGTCTTTCTAATCGTAGCTGCATTTGTCACTGTCAAGCTAGGAGATGATTTGATGAGATTGCACGCACAAATTGGACTTAGTATCTTATCCTTGATTGTATTTCGTTTATGTTGGGGATTTTTTGGTGGACATTGGTCTCAATTCAAGCACTTTACGTTGCATCCACGTCACGTTATTGCCTATCTCAAAGAGAACTCTTTCAATTCTCAATCCTATCCTGGACACAATCCTTTGGGCAGTTGGTCTTCAATATTGATGATCTTTGCCCTTGCTATTCAAGCCCTGTCGGGTCTATGTAGTGATGATGAAATTCTTTTTAATGGGCCGTTAACGCCTTACTTGAATGCGGCTCAAATTGAATGGGCAAGCTTTTATCATTCAGAAGTTGGACAAATACTTTTAATCACACTCGTTGCAACTCATATTTTTGCAATTGTTTTTTACAAATTCAAACTAAAGCAAGACCTGATCACACCCATGCTTTCAGGCAATAAAATTTCAGTCGTTTCTTTCACGCCATCTAAAGACAATCGCAAGACCAGATGGTTTGCTCTAGCAATCTTTCTACTTATCGTTTCGGTCTTATTTCACTTTTTACCGATTTAATTTTTTTAATTTCTATCTCACAAATTAAAACCATTGTTTTAATCGCTCTAGTTTTTCAACTCAAAAGAGATCAGAATCAACTTGTAAATGATTCAGATCTCTTCGTTCTGCATCAATGAACTTTTGCTTGAGCAAGCATTGTTTTCGCATCACTCACAGCAAACTCGCCTGGACCTTCAATATTTAAGCTCAACACTTTTCCATCTTTGACAAGCATGGAGTAACGGTTGCTTCTTAGACCTAGGCCACGCGCATTGAGATCAAGCGTCAATCCAACAGCTTGTGCAAAATCTGCACTTCCATCCGCAATGAATCTAATCTTGCCAGTTGCCTTTTGATCTTTTGACCATGCACCCATGACAAACGGATCGTTCACACTTAGACACCAGATCTCATCAATTCCACTTGACTTTAAAGCTTCATAATTTTCAATGTATCCAGGCACATGTTTAGCAGAACAGGTCGGCGTGAATGCACCAGGAACAGCAAAAATTGCTATTTTCTTTCCAGCAACTGCTTTTTCTATATCCACTGGGTTAGGACCGATGGAACATCCATTGGTTTCTACTTCAATGAATTCAGACAACGTTAACTTGGGTAAAGCATCACCTACTTTAATCATTTTTTATCTCCTTTAAATTGCGACCAGACATCATCACCTCCATAATAACAAACGGCCCTTGACCGGGCCGCTTGCTAATCTATTGATCTATAAGTTGTAGGGTTTTTATACAGTTTCAGCTTTTTCTACCAAACGCGACGCTACCCAGTTCTTGGTTTTAGAGATAGGTCTGCTCTCGGTAATTTCGATGGTATCTCCAATGTGGTATTCACCTTTTTCATCATGGGCGTGATACTTACTTGACTTGCCAACAATCTTGCCGTAGAGAGCATGTTTAACGCGTCTTTCAATTAAAACGGTTACTGTCTTTTCTCTTTTGTCGCTCACTACTTTGCCGATCAACGTGCGCTTGAGAGATTTTTTAGCTTCTGTCATGATGCTATCTCCTTATGGTTTTGCTTGCTTTTCAGCAAGAATCGTTTTTGCACGTGCAATACTTCTTCTGGTTTGACGAAGTTGCGATGTGTTGCTCAAATTTTGAGTTGCTTTTTGCATGCGCATACCAAAATGCGACTTTTGCAATTCTTTAATTTCTGCTTCTAAAGCAGTAGCGTCTTTGGCACGAAGCTCAGTTGTATTCATTTTTTTGCTCTCCTGTTTATTGACCCAACATGCGGGTCACAAAGGTTGTACGCAAAGGCAACTTGGCTGCCGCCAAACGAAATGCTTCTCTTGCCAACTCTTCAGGTACGCCTACAATCTCATAGAGAACCTTACCAGGTTGAATTTCTGCAACATAGTATTCAGGGTTGCCCTTTCCATTGCCCATGCGAACCTCTGCAGGTTTTTGAGAAATTGGTTTATCTGGAAATACTCGAATCCAGATGCGACCGCCACGCTTTACGTGACGAGAAATTGCACGACGTGCAGATTCAATTTGACGAGCCGTTAATCGTCCACGATCGGTAGATTTGAGGCCAAAATCACCGAATGCAACTGAGTTTCCTCTTGTTGCAATTCCAGTATTACGACCTTTTTGTTCTTTGCGATATTTACGGCGTGCTGGTTGCAGCATGCTTATTCTCCTTTACCGTCCGCAGCCGTGCCAGTGGATGCGGGCGCGCTCACCTTACGGACGCGCTTGACGGTGGTTTTAGGGGCATCAGTAGCTTCAGCGGGTTTATCGCTTCCATCAACTGGTGCGGCATTGGTTCCTGCAGGGCGACGAGCGCCTGTGCCTGCTCCTGCTCTTGCTGGACGATCAGAAGTAGGCCTTGCATCTCTACGAGGTCCACGAGGACGACGCTCTTCTTCTGTTTTCTGCTCAATCGAAGCTGGGGCATCATTGCGGCCCAAGGTATCGCCTTTATAAACCCATACCTTTACACCAATCACTCCATACGTGGTCTTGGCTTCAGAGGTTCCATAATCTATGTCCGCTCTCAATGTATGAAGTGGAACACGACCTTCTCGGTACCATTCTGTCCGTGCAATTTCAATCCCATTTAAGCGACCTGAAGACATGATCTTGATGCCCTGAGCTCCTAAGCGCATTGCATTTTGCATGGCTCGTTTCATAGCTCTTCTAAACATGATCCTTTTCTCAAGTTGCTGCGTAATACTGTCGGCAATGAGTTGCGCATCAATCTCGGGCTTTCTTACCTCCTCTATGTTCACTGCGACAGGAACACCAAGGCGAGCAGCCAATTCTTTTTTCAAGCTTTCAATGTCTTCACCCTTTTTCCCAATCACAACGCCAGGTCGTGCTGAAAAAATAGTGATCCTTGCATTTTTTGCAGGACGTTCAATGAGGACTCTAGAGACTGCTGCATTTTTCAGCTTAGCTTTCAAGTATTCACGTACTTTGATATCTTCAGCAAGCATGCCAGCAAAATCTCGGTTGCTTGCATACCAGCGACTCGCCCAATTGCGACTTACCGACAAGCGGAAACCGGTTGGATGGATTTTTTGTCCCATTTCTTAGGCCTTTCAGTTGCCAACCGTCACGTACACATGGCACGTGGGTTTACTAATACTATTTCCACGACCCTTAGCTCGGGCGGTAAAACGCTTAAGAGTTGCACCTTGCTCTACATAGATGGTTTTGACTTTGAGTTCATCAATGTCGGCCCCATCATTGTGTTCAGCATTGGCAATTGCAGATTCCAGTACTTTTTTAACAATACCGGCTGCTTTTTTTTGCGTAAAGGTCAAAATGTTCAGGGCTTGATCCACTTTTTTTCCACGGATCAAATCAGCAACCAAGCGCCCCTTGTCGACTGATAAGCGAACGCCGCGGAGGACTGCACGTGTTTCCATAGGTCTCTCCTTATTTCTTTTGGACTTTCTTGTCCGCTGGGTGACCTTTGAATGTTCGAGTCAAAGCAAACTCGCCGAGTTTATGACCGACCATTTGGTCTGTGATGTAAACGGGAACATGTTGCTTGCCGTTGTGAACAGCAATTGTCAAGCCTATGAACTCTGGGAGTATCATTGAACGTCTTGACCATGTTTTAATTGGTTTTTTATCTTTTATTGCTACGGCCTTGTCTACCTTGACCATCAAATGATGGTCAACAAAGGGGCCTTTTTTGAGTGAGCGTGTCATTGGTTACCCCTTACTTTTTACGACGTGACACAATCATCACTTGTGTACGTTTGTTATTACGGGTGCGGTAACCTTTGGTCATATTCCCCCAAGGATCAACTGGCACACGACCTTCTCCTGTTCGGCCTTCACCACCACCATGTGGGTGATCAACTGGGTTCATTGCGACACCGCGAACGGTAGGTCTAATTCCCATCCACCGCTTGACGCCTGCTTTGCCCAATTGACGCAGACTATGTTCTTCGTTGGCAACTTCGCCAATTGTGGCTCTGCACTCGATGTGAATTTTTCTTACCTCTCCAGATCGCAAACGAACCTGAGCATAGGTTCCTTCTCTGGCCAGTAAGGTAGCTGAAGTGCCCGCCGATCTTGCCATTTGTGCCCCTTTTCCAATTTGCAATTCAATGCAATGGATGGTTGAACCCACTGGAATATTTCTAATCGGCAAGGTGTTTCCCGCACGGATTGGAGCTTCTGCGCCACTCATCAAAGTAGCACCAACCTCTAAGCCTCTAGGCGCGATAATATAGCGTCTTTCTCCATCCGCATAGCATAGCAATGCAATATGGGCTGTCCTGTTTGGATCATACTCAATGCGTTCAACTTTTGCAGGAATGGCGTCTTTGTTTCGTCGAAAATCAACGACGCGGTAGTGATGCTTATGACCCCCACCTTTATGACGAGTTGTGATGTGTCCATTGTTATTGCGACCCGCTTTTTGGAACTGCGGCTCTAACAAAGGAGCATATCCCTCTCCCTTATACAAATGATCTCTTGTTACTTTCACCACAGCGCGTTGGCCGGGTGAAGTTGGTTTCATTTTAATGACGGCCATGATTAAGCAGCCTCCCCAGATAGATTAAGCTCTTGACCAGGCATGAGCGTGACGTAAGCCTTTCTCACGTTATCTCTACGTCCAATAGAGCGGCCAAATCGTTTGGTTTTTCCTTTGGTATTCACAACAGAAATACCTTTTACCGACACCTTGAACATCAGTTCAACAGCAGCTTTTATTTCTGGCTTAGTTGCGTCTTGCAATACCTTAAAGGTCACCGCATTGCTTTTCTCGGCAACCATTGTTGCTTTTTCTGAAATTATAGGAGCGACCAATACTTGCATCAATCGACCTTCATCAAATTTTTGTGCGCTCATGCGAACATCTCCTTGAGTTGATCAATTGCAGCCTTTGTAACCAAAACCTTCTTGTAATGAACCAATGAAAGTGGATCAGCATAACGCGGCTCCACGACCAAAACATTGGGCAAATTACGAGAAGCCAAGTACAAGTTGTCATCAACTTGATCCGAAATGACCAACACGGAGTTCAAATTCATCGCCTTGAACTTCGCGGCCAATAGTTTTGTCTTTGGAGCTTCAACCGTCAATGTGTCTACAACCGCTAAACGACCTTCTCTTGCCAATTGGGACAAGATGGAGGCCATGCCAGCACGATACATCTTTTTGTTGATTTTCTGTGTAAAGTTCTCTTCTGGACTGTTAGGAAAAGTTCTACCGCCTCCACGCCAAATGGGAGACGAAGTCATACCCGCTCTAGCTCGCCCAGTTCCCTTTTGTTTAAAAGGTTTTTTCGTGGAGTGCTTAACTTGCTCTCTGTCTTTTTGAGCACGGGTACCTTGGCGTGCATTGGCTTGGTATGCGACAACTATTTGGTGAACCAAATCTTCGTTGTATGCTCTGCCAAAAACTGTTTCTGGGGCATCAAATTTCGATGACGCTTGGCCTTGATCATTGAGGAGTTCGAGCTGCATCAGTTCGCTCCTTTGTTGTTTGATTTAATAGCTGGCCTGACTGTAACAAATCCACCAGCTGAGCCAGGAATTGCACCTTTGATCAATAACAACTGACGAACTTCGTCAATTCGGATCACATCTAAATTTTGTGTTGTGATCGTTTCATCACCCATGTGGCCAGACATCCGTTTGCCAGGGAAAACTCGTCCCGGATCTTGAGCCATTGAAATTGAACCAGGCACATTATGTGAACGACTGTTGCCGTGGGATGCTCTTTGTGAATGGAAGTTATGACGTTTAATTGTTCCAGCAAAACCTTTACCAATAGAGGTGCCCTGCACATCTACTTTTTGGCCTACAGTAAAGACGTCTGTAACAGGGACATTGGAACCAGTCGCATATTTTGCGGCTAGATCAGCTGTCACACGGAATTCTTGAATAATTTCACCGGCTTGTACACCTGCTTTTGCAAGATGTCCGGCAATAGGCTTGGTGACTCGAGAAGCTTTTCTCTCACCAAAAGTAACCTGTAAGGCTACGTAGCCATCATTTTCCTGGGTTTTAACTTGTGACACTCGGTTGTTTGACACATCTACCACCGTGACAGGCACTGCATCGCCTTCATCGGTAAATAGGCGCATCATGCCTACCTTGCGTCCAAGCAATCCCAAACGGGTACTTTGACTCATTTTTTTCTCCAAAACCCCCACCACAATCACTGCAATTGGCAATTGTGTTTTATATGTGAGAGACGGTTGATAAAGTTCTAGTTTTTTACTAGAGCCTGCAATTCTAACTCAAATTACCAATTAATTGCAATAGTCAGATGGCCTAAATTCTCTATTTAGGCCATCTGTTTTATTATTGCAACTTAATTTCTACATCCACGCCAGCTGGCAAATCCAATTTCATCAAGGCATCGACCGTTTTGTCAGTTGGATCGACAATGTCCATGAGTCTTTGATGTGTTCTGATTTCTAACTGATCGCGACTGGATTTGTTCACGTGTGGTGAACGCAAAATATCAAACCGCTTCATTCTAGTAGGCAATGGAACAGGTCCTTTAACAATAGCGCCTGTTCTTTTGGCTGTATCCACGATTTCAGCGGCGGATTGGTCAATAAGTTTGTAGTCAAACGCCTTTAGACGAATTCTAATTTTTTGTTTTGAAGACATAATTACTCCAACACTTTGGCAACCACACCCGCGCCAACGGTCTTGCCGCCTTCACGAATCGCAAAGCGCAACCCCTCTTCCATCGCAATGGGGTGGATCAACTTCACCGTGATCGCCACGTCGTCTCCTGGCATCACCATCTCTTTGCCTTCTGGCAACTCGATCGAGCCCGTCACATCCGTTGTGCGAAAGTAAAACTGGGGACGGTAGTTGTTAAAGAAGGGCGTGTGACGGCCTCCCTCGTCTTTACTTAGCACGTACACTTGCGCCGTGAAGTGGGTGTGCGGCTTGATGGAGCCGGGCTTACACAGCACCTGGCCGCGCTCGACCTCTTCTCTCTTGGTGCCGCGCAGCAAAATACCCACGTTGTCGCCCGCTTGACCTTGGTCCAGGAGCTTTCTAAACATCTCCACTCCCGTGCAGGTGGTCTTTAAGGTGTCCTTGATTCCAACGATCTCAATCTCTTCTCCCACCTTCACAATGCCGCGCTCGATACGACCCGTCACCACCGTGCCACGTCCAGAGATGGAGAACACGTCTTCAACAGGCATCAAGAACGCACCGTCAATCGCACGATCTGGCGTTGGGATGTAGTTGTCCAATGCATCGGCCAATTTGAAGATCGCCTCTTCTCCAAGCTCGCCCGTGTCGCCTTCCATGGCCAACTTCGCTGAGCCCTTGATGATCGGGGTGTCGTCTCCAGGGAAATCGTACTTGGAGAGCAACTCGCGCACCTCCATCTCCACGAGCTCGAGCAACTCGGCATCGTCCACCATGTCGCATTTGTTCAAAAACACGATGATGTAAGGCACGCCCACCTGGCGGGCCAACAAAATGTGCTCACGCGTTTGGGGCATGGGGCCGTCGGCCGCCGAACACACCAAAATCGCGCCATCCATCTGCGCTGCACCCGTGATCATGTTCTTCACGTAGTCCGCATGTCCAGGACAGTCCACGTGCGCGTAG
>Ga0194035_1000371_pt1 | contig 26346 bp, 28 predicted proteins | sample JunL2320m_MetaG_FD_148680 | JGI IMG/M metagenome (GOLD analysis project Ga0194035, IMG submission 148680) | Anoxic zone freshwater microbial communities from boreal shield lake in IISD Experimental Lakes Area, Ontario, Canada - Jun2016-L239-20m | ecosystem: Environmental > Aquatic > Freshwater >...
GATTCGGCATCCCTTGTCGCCGGCTTAGCTATCGGTGATCAATCGCAGCAACCCCAGGAGCTGAAAGATGCAATGCGCACAGCCGGACTTTCGCATCTCACTGCAGTTTCTGGCGGAAATCTTGCCATTCTCATTGTGCTCGTTCTAGGTGGTACTCGGCTATTGCGCGTTCGCTTACCATTGCAAATTTTCATTGCACTGACTGCGGTGATCTACTTTGTCATTTTGGTGCGCCCACAACCAAGTGTTCTCAGAGCCGCGGTCATGGGTTCAGTGGTGCTCGTAGGAATGCTCGGTGGCGGGCAGCGTCGCGGCACTGGTGTGCTGGCCATAAGCGTCGCGGCACTCATCGTGGTTGCACCCGAACTTGCAGTCTCTTGGGGTTTCGCCCTCTCTGTTGCGGCAACCATTGGTTTAATTCTTTGGTCACCGGGCATGCTGACGTGGATTCAGCAGAAATTTCCGCGTATGCCTTCCGTACTAGCTGATGGTCTTGCCATCACTCTTGCGGCACAACTTGCCACGCTACCTATTTTGATTGCGATGGGAAGTTCTGTTGGCTTGGCTGGTGTGCCGGCCAACATCTTGGCGATGCCGATGGTGCCGCTCGTGACCATTTTGGGATTGCTCACAGCGCTGCTGAGTGTCACTTTCTACCCCTTAGCTGTCTTCATCGCACTTATTGCATCCTGGTGCGCATCGTGGATTGCAAAAGTTGCAGTTACCTGTTCGCAATTACCGTTTGCAACGGTGCCTTGGCCATCGAGTTGGGGCGGTGCGATTCTTGTGTTGCTTCTTCTGTTGACCGTTATCGCAGCTAACCGTTGGATGCGTAAGCACTACCCAGCGGGAATTCCACCCGCGCTGCAATGGTCAGTCTTGGGGCTGTGTCTTGCTGTTGTGTGTTGCGTTGTTTTTACGAAAGCTAGTCAGCATTGGCTGCCTCATCAGTGGGCGTTAGTTGCTTGCGATGTTGGGCAAGGTGATGGCATGGTGCTTCGCACCGGACCGACATCAGGGATGTTGATAGATGCAGGCCTTGATGGTCGTGTCATCGATGCTTGTCTTAATGATTTAGGGATTAGTGTGCTGGACGCAGTGGTAATCACGCATTTTCATGCCGACCACGTTGGCGGATTGCGCGGTGCTCTCGCCGGTCGTGAAGTCAAGGCTGCGTTTACGACCCCGCTGAATGAGCCGGTGAACGAGGCGAGCGCAGCACGCGAAATCTTGGCATCGCATGGTCTTCAGTTTCAGGTTTTGCACGCCGGCGATGTGCACGTGACAGGTGAGGTTCGCTGGCGGGTCTTATGGCCAAGTCATCTCATTGCTGGTGGCCCAAATAATGCGAGCATTGTCCTGATCGCTGATGTTGCAGGGCTGCGTTTCGTATTACCGGGGGATATTGAGCCACCAGCCCAAGCCGCCGTGATGGCAGAGAACCCTCCGCCCCAAGCAGACGTAGCAAAAGTTCCCCACCACGGAAGTCGATACCAAGACCCAGCGTTTGCCCGCTGGACCGGGGCGAGCCTGACCTTGATCAGCGTGGGTGCAGGCAACGATTACGGCCACCCGGCAGCAAGCACCATCGCAAACTGGCAGGAGTCTGGGGCCAGAGTTGCTCGAACTGATCAGCAGGGTGGCCTTGCTGTATTCCGGCAGCCAGACGGCTCGATCGGGTTTGTCGCTCAGCACGGGTGACTCATGGCATGCTGGTTCCATCATGACCAAGACAGCAGCAGCCACCGCGCGCATCACGATCGCGATGGGCAATGAGCCGCTGCTCATCGATCGCGTGGTGCGCACCACCTTGAAGCAATTGGGTGCATCTGAAGGCGAACTTCAAATAACAACTCTTGCGGCCAACGGTGATGACGCTGCGGCAATGCTTCGCGAAGCCTCCTCCCCAAATCTCTTCGGTGACACAACCGCTGTAGTGGTTACCGGAATCGATCAAGCAACTGACGAAGTTGATGCAATTCTGCGGGTGTTTGCGCAAGATCCAGCAGACCATGCGTGGTTAGTGCTGACTCACCCTGGCGGAGTAAAAGGAAAGAACCTGCTCGATGCCTTAAAGAAAGCTGGCGCTGAGCAAATACTGTGCGCACAACTCAAGGGCAAGGAACTGCGCGCTTACCTTTCCAAGGATCTTTCTTCGTATAAGCGAGCCATGACCGACGAGGGATTAACGGCGCTCATTGATTCAGTAGGAACAGATTTGCGCTTGCTCACTGGTGCTATTTCACAGTTAGTAGCTGATGTTGAGGGCAATCCCATCAGTCTTGATGATGTCCATAATTACTTTGCTGGAGTCACGGGAGTAACCGGATTCGCCGTTTCAGATGCAGTGTGGGATCGACGCCCGGCAGATGCATTGCGGTCGCTGCGTTGGGCCATGCGTGAATCGGGAGATGTGTCAGTGCCGATGGTGATGGCTATGGCCGCAGGATTACGTTCAATTATTAGAGTTGCTGCTGCAGGACCGGGCACGTCGGAAGCTGACGTGGCGCGGCAGGCTGGAGTTCCACCGTGGAAAGTTCGTGCCCTACGCCATCAGTGGTCGGCTTGGAGCGGGGATCAACGACGGTTAGCGGCCGCGGCCGTGGCACTTGCTGATGCTGACGGTGCAGCCAAAGGCGGTGTAGGTGAAGGAACTGCTCTGGATCCAGAGCAAAAGTTACTCGCTCTTGAACGCCTCGTACTCCTGACTTCGTCTAAGCATGCGCTGTAATACGTGTCAGCCCTGTATTTTGGACCCGCTATTTCGTTCATACCTGCGAGAGTGTTCATTGCCTATTGACGGGAAACCTTCGGGCTATCAAGCGCCCGCGTAATGTTTGAAAATAATCAATGACGCAACCACAACAATTAAGAATCCCACATACCCGGTAGCACGCAGCCGAGTTGCTCCGCCTGAGCGCGAAGCGATGAATCCAATAGCGCAGACAAAAGCCAGCAGTAGCGATTCAGAAAGCCAGATGCCTTCCCGGCCAAAAAACAGGATCGGAACGACTGCGAGCCCTGCGGCAGTTGCGGCACCCAAAGCTTGAGCGAGAAGCAGACGTGGCACTTCACGGTGCACAACCCCTTCATTCATGAAGCGACTGGAGAGGCGGAAGGCAATTTGGTGGGCTACGAGCAAAGCCAAGACGGTCATGATGATGAAGACGATCATCTGAATTCTGGTCTGCCCTTGATTGGCTGGGATCACCAAGAGCACTGCCAGTAAGGACAAGTTGATGTAGAGCGACATCGTGATGCCTTCACGAAGTTCTTCGTGTTGATGCTCCCGACCAAGCAGTATTCGATTCATCAAATGGTTGCCCCTACCTTGATGGAATGAAAAAACCCTCGCATCCGCTTGGGGCAGATAGGAGGGTTTTGACTCATGAGGTTGCCCTCATTGAAGTTGGTTAGAGAGCTGCAGCGCGACTTGCAATCGCTGACTTGCGGTTTGCCGCCTGGTTGGCGTGAATAACACCCTTGCTTGCGGCCTGATCCAGTTCGCGGTTTGCTGCGCGAGCCAAGTCCTTGGCTTCTGGCTTGCCTGCATCGGCTGCTTCGCGAAACTTGCGGATGGCAGTCTTAAGACCACTCTTCACAGCTTTATTGCGCTGACGATCCAACTCGTTGGTTCGGTTACGCTTGATCTGCGACTTGATGTTGGCCACGGTTCTACCTTTACTCGAATCAGGATGGTGACCTCGAATCCGCAGGTGGCGGTTATCCGAGGGATAAGCAGGGCCTTAGGCTACCGGCTAGGTGCCGAAAGCACCAAATGACCCCGTATCTATCCCAAAGGAACCACGTGCCAGGACCGCAGCCCGGATCAACAGACCCCTCGGTCATCCGGAATTTCTGCATTATTGCCCACATTGACCACGGCAAATCCACTTTGGCTGACCGGATGCTTCAGGTCACCGGAGTCGTCGATGATCGTTCGATGCGGGCTCAGTACCTCGACCGAATGGATATTGAGCGCGAACGCGGCATCACTATTAAGTCTCAGGCTGTTCGACTGCCCTATCTGGCCGATGATGGTGAGCAATACGTCCTGAACATGATCGATACGCCTGGGCATGTGGACTTCACTTACGAGGTTTCCCGCTCTCTAGCTGCCTGCGAGGGTGCGGTTCTGCTGGTCGATGCCGCTCAAGGCATTGAGGCTCAGACGCTGGCCAACCTTTATCTTGCCCTCGAAAACGATCTCACAATCGTTCCAGTGCTGAACAAGATTGATCTACCGGCAGCCCAGCCCGAGAAGTATGCGGCCGAGCTTGCTCGCATCATCGGATGCGATCCAGCCGACATTCTTTTAACTTCTGCCAAGACAGGTTTGGGCGTTCGAGCGGTTCTCGAACGAGTAGTGGAGACCATCCCTGCTCCTACCGGAAATGCAGATGGCCCAGCGCGCGCGATGATTTTCGACTCGGTCTATGACACTTACCGAGGTGTTGTCACCTACGTACGAGTGGTTGACGGTCGAATTGGTTCTCGCGAAAAAATCGAAATGATGTCGACGGGCGCAGTGCACGAACTGATTGAAGTTGGTGTCATCAGCCCAGAGCCAGTGCTCTCGAAAGGTCTTGGTGTTGGCGAAGTTGGCTACCTGATCACAGGTGTGAAAGATGTTCGTCAGTCGCGCGTTGGCGACACCATCACAACTTCGCTCCGGGGTGCCACCGAATCACTTGGCGGATATCGCGATCCGAAGCCGATGGTCTACTCGGGCCTCTACCCGATTGATGGCTCGGATTATCCAGAACTTCGTGATGCACTCGACAAGTTGAAACTTAACGACGCGGCGTTGGTGTACGAACCAGAAACGTCATTGGCGTTGGGATTCGGTTTCCGTTGCGGGTTCCTTGGTTTGTTGCATATGGAAATTGTTCGTGAACGCCTTGAGCGTGAAGCCGACCTCGATTTAATTTCTACCGCTCCAAGTGTGATTTACCGGTTGATTCGCGATGATGGCACTGAATATGTCGTGACAAACCCAAGCGAATTCCCAGATCAGAAGATTGCTCATATTTATGAGCCAATCGTGAAAGCCACCGTCATTTTGCCGAGCGAATTTGTCGGCACGGTGATGGAACTTTGCCAACAACGTCGTGGTGTCATGCTCGGGATGGATTACCTATCTGAAGATCGGGTTGAACTTCGCTATACCTTGCCGATGGCCGAGATCGTGTTTGACTTCTTCGATGCTTTGAAGTCAAAGACGAAGGGCTATGCCTCACTTGATTACGAACTCAGTGGCGAACAGGATGCAGATCTTGTGAAGGTTGATATCTTGTTGCAGGGCGAAGCTGTTGATGCGTTTAGTTCTATTGTGCATCGAGATAAGGCAATGGCCTACGGCACGATGATGACCGGGAAACTTAAAGATCTGATTCCACGTCAACAATTCGAGGTGCCGATTCAGGCTGCAATTGGTTCACGCGTCATCACTCGTGAAACGATTCGCGCTATTCGTAAAGACGTTCTTGCTAAGTGTTACGGCGGCGATATCAGTCGTAAGCGCAAACTGCTGGAAAAGCAGAAAGAAGGCAAAAAGAGGATGAAGATGGTAGGCCGAGTAGAAGTTCCACAGGAAGCCTTTATCGCAGCGCTTTCTACGTCGGATAGTCCAAAAAAGTAGTGCCGATGCACGATCGCAACACGCTCTCGCTGTATTTACACGTTCCGTTCTGCACAAGTCGCTGCGGTTATTGCGATTTCAATACCTATACGGCTACTGAACTCGGCAGTGATGTTCGCCGGGATTCCTTTCATGAAGTGCTGGCAAAAGAAGTGCGTTTTGCCGCAGAGCAACTAGGGCACGATAGAAAAGTCAGCACGGTATTCGTTGGCGGCGGCACTCCGACCTTGTTGGGCTCCACTGGCTTGAACTACGTGCTGGCCGAAATCCAGAAATCCTTTGGACTTGTTGAAGGAGCCGAAGTCACCACTGAGGCGAATCCTGATTCAGTCACACCTCAAATGCTTGCAGAACTGCGAGCAGGCGGCTTCACGCGCATGTCTTTTGGTATGCAAAGCAGCGCACCCAAGGTGTTACAGATTCTGGAGCGAACACACACACCTGGCGCCAGTGTGCAGGCTGCAAAGTGGGCCCGCGACGCAGGTTTCGAACACGTCAATCTCGATTTGATCTATGGCACGCCGGGTGAATCAGATGATGATCTGATCGGCTCAGTGGAGGCAGCGCTTTCTGCCGGAATCGATCATCTGTCGGCGTACTCACTCATCGTTGAAGATGGCACGGCACTAAGTCGACGCATTGCGCGCGGTGAATTACCTATGCCGGATGACGATGTGTGTGCGGATCGCTACGAACTTATCGATGACCGCATGCAGGCAGCTGGACTTCCTTGGTACGAAGTCTCTAACTGGGCGGTTCCTGGCGGCGAGTGTCAGCACAATCTTGCATACTGGCGCAGTCAAGACTGGTGGGGGATTGGGCCTGGTGCGCATAGCCATGTCAACGGTAATCGTTGGTGGAACGTCAAGCATCCGGTGCCCTATACCGAAAAAGTACTGGCATACGCACCGCCCAGCGCGGGCTCTGAAATCTTGACCACGGACGATCTTCGTCTAGAAGAAGTCATGTTGGGCGTTCGTCTAGCTGAAGGCATCCCACTGGCCGTAGTTGACCGCGCCAAGGTTGAAGATCTTGTGGCAGGCGGACTTGTTGATCCAGCTGGCATGCATCACGGGCGTGTGCAATTAACCAGAGCCGGCCGGTTGCTCGCCGATGCAGTGATTCGTGACCTCCTGGCTGATCAAGCCTAAAACTCCTCGGCCAAGGATGGTTGACCTCAAATCCGGGCAAATGCGCAATACTCTTTTGACTGAGAAATATTTCAATACGATTGAGCAATGAAACTTACTCGCATTCTTGTGACTCTTTCAGGGTTAGTAAGTGCTTTTTTCATTGCCCCACAAGCCGCAATCGCTATCGATTGCCCAATAGTCGATTACTCGAAACTGAGTTTTAACGGCACTCCTAATGCGAATTGGAAAAATGGTGAGCCGACACGTGTTGTTACTTGGTCCAGCAATGCCACAGTCATTGGTCCCGATCCGGTGTCCACTCCTTTCAGCGAAACTGAGCAAGCCTGGCTACAACAAGCCTTTGATAATTACGGCGAGATATTGGATTCCATTGCCTTTCAGAAAGTGAGTACGCCAGACACCGCCAATATCGTTATTGGATACACGGTGCTGAGTAAGGCAAAGATTCTCACTGAAACCAGTCCCGGGGCCTTTGGACTCTGGGGTTTTAGTGCAGCCGCACAGAAAGGCGGGATTGCGTTACTCGATCCAAAACTTTGGCCTCGAAACTTTAATGGGTTTAGAGACCAAAATGCCTTTGTACTACGCGTAGAAAATGAGTTAGGCAATGTCTTAGGCGTGCCAGATGTCAATCCTTTTGGGCCGCCACAGTCGCTTGTCTCAATTTACGATACGAGTAAATTTCAAGCCTACGGACAGACAAAGATTAATGACTACGATGCAGCAATTATTCGACAACTTTACGGTGAGTCAACATGCAGCATGAATTATACGCCGGATGCTCGAGCCAAGAATCTTGCCACTGACAAAATTCTGGGTGACAAATTTATGGGGAAGTACGTCGCACCTGCGCCAACTGCAACGCCAATGCGAACGACAGCAACCTCGAAGACGAACGTGACGATTACCTGTGTTAAAGGTTCAAGTATCAAGAAGGTTACGGCAGTCAAACCTGTCTGCCCAAAGGGATATAAGAAGAAGTAGGAGCCTCAATGTCACTCAGAAATTCTATTAAGCAGGCTATGGCCCTTGGATCAGCCGTACTTATTTTTTCGTTCCTGTCTTTCACGTCAATCAGTTCATCCGTTGCAGCTGGTCCACAAGGTCCAAGTTGTGGAACGCATAAAGTCCAAAAGGATGAAATTATTGCTGGCAAATTATTTCCAAAGGGTACGTATCGCGTGAACTCGATCGGTATTTCCTGCGCGAAAGTATTGGGCAATAAAGGAATCTTCGCGCAGTTCCTAAAACTTAGTGACCAGGATCAGCTTCCAAAACCTTGGCAGTTTTTGTCCGGAGCCGTGGGAGCTCCCAAGTTTTCATCGGGGGCAGGTGTCGGTTTTAGGGTCCAATGGATTTCACCCTAGCTTTTCGAGCGCAGCGTGGCTGGACCGCTAAAAAAGATTGACGCCGGATGCGTGCTGAATTGATAGTTGAACGTCAGGACCAACGATGCACGAGACGACGTGTCCACCTGCAGTGCGATCAGCGGAAACGCCATGTAAGTGCAGGCCGAGAGCGCCAACGCCAGCAAAGTTGGGCCCGGTTCTAAATCCAACAAGAACAGCCTTACGTACGCCAAGAGGAAACAGTGTTTGTTTTGCGACAACTTCACTCAAAGGTTTATACGGCGTTGCTTGTGCCGGAACGCTACGCATCACTAAGTCAGTGAATGTTCCACGTACCCGCACTGCGATGATGCCGCTAGTAGTTTTTGCAAGCTCGTTCACTGTGTTCACCAGCGTTGAACACGACGTGCCGGGTGGGACCGGGCCAGATGAGTCGGGATGAAAATTTATTGCTTCGAAAAATGGAGTGGACTGGGTGCCATCAATTTTTTGAGGTGTTCCGTCGATGCTGATTCGGTACATCACACCACCCACGAGCACCAGTTCACCATCAAGATGATCAAACGTGCCAAGTCCAAGCGTCTGGCCCTTCCACACGGAGTTGATAGGCCCTAATCCATCGTAGTTAGGAAGCGTCAAGGAGTCGTAGGTTCCGATCTGCACAACGCGATCGTCGTCGTTGGGAAGTGCTGAAGCAGCAGGAATCAGGCCGGTGCAAGTCGCTAGGGCGACAAGAGCACTCGATAAAATTACGATTCGGCGGTTCACAGGACTCCTTGATTCAGGTCGTGATTCTAGAGGTGTACCACTTATGACAAAAGTGATGCACTGTAAATGTGCCAACCACCCGACAGCGGTTCCAAATAACCGAGACTGACGAGCTTGCTGCGTGCCTAGATCAGGCCGAGCTCGAGTGGCCACAGGAACTCGATCTGCTCGTTGGCTTGGCTCTTGCTGGGGCTCAGTCGACCCTAGAAGGCCCAGCTGAGAAACCCCGCGGCCTTGGGCTTGAATTCGTGCCCGACTAACGCCGTAGACTTGGCACTCAAGCAATTTGAGTGCTAACGCCTGGAGGTGAGCATGCTGGAAGACCGTCGCCTTGAAGTCCTGCGTGCCATCGTCGAGGACTACGTCACTACCCACGAGCCCGTTGGTTCCAAGGCACTTGCGGAGCGGCATAACTTGGGTGTCTCACCAGCCACTATTCGCAATGACATGGCAGCTTTAGAAGAAGAAGGTTTCATCGCCCAGCCGCACACCAGCGCTGGTCGCATCCCCACCGATCTGGGTTACCGACTTTTTGTCGACCGGATTTCAGACGTGAAGCCAATCTCATTGGGCGAACGACGCGCGATTGAACAATTTCTATCTGGTTCCGTTGATCTCGATGACGTCATGGTGCGCACTGTGCGACTTCTTGCACAGGTGACTCGCCAAGTTGCTTTAGTGCAGTACCCATCACTTACCCGTAGCTCTGTGCGTCACGTAGAACTCATCGCGACCAGCACAACTCGGCTATTGCTTATTTTGATTGCCGACACAGGTCGCGTAGAACAGCGGCAGATTGAAATGTCAGCTCCAGTGACGGAACAAAACTTGAGCGATGTTCGCGGGCGTCTTCTCAGCGATGTCACTGGCAAACAGTTTTTCCTGCTTCCTGAAATTCTCGAACGATTCACTGAAAAATGCGATCCAGAAGTACGTGCTATCGCTGCTGCGGTTGTCGCAACTTTGCTTGATGCTGCAACTGAACATGTTGATGAACGCATTGTAATCGGTGGTACTGCTCACTTGGCTCGTTATGGCGAAGCTTTTCCACTTGCTATTCAACCGGTGCTGGAAGCGCTAGAAGAACAAGTAGTGTTGATGCGCTTGATGGGTGAGGTCGCAACTAGCGGTGTCACGGTGCGTATTGGTCAGGAAACTGCTGTTGAGGGACTTGAATCGACTTCCGTTGTAACTACGCGCTACGGCCGACAAGGCCAAGAACTAGCCTCCCTTGGAGTGGTCGGACCCACACACATGGATTACCCAGGTGCGATGCGTTCAGTTCAAGCGGTTGCGCAATACGTCACCCGAATCATCGAGGAACAGTGAGCAATAGGTGAGTACTGATTACTACGCACTACTTGGCGTAGACAAAGGCGCAAACGCGGATGAGATCAAGAAGGCGTACCGCAAGCTCGCTCGCGAATTACACCCAGATGTGAACCCTGATCCCGTTGCGCAGGAAAAGTTCAAGATGGTCACTGCGGCTTATGAAGTCTTAAGCGATGCCGAAAAACGACAGATGTACGACGTCGGAGGTGATCCTCGCCAAGGTGGGTTTGGTGGCTCACAGGGCGGCTTTGACTTTGGTGACATTATGGATGCCTTCTTTGGAGGCAATGGCGGTAATCAACGTGGGCCGCGTACGCGTGCACGCCGTGGCCAAGATGCATTGATTCGGATTCAAATCGATCTAGACACAGCGGTCTTTGGCGCAACGCGAGACATCACTGTAGATACAGCATCCACATGTGGGGCATGTGCTGGTTTAGGCATGGATGGTGACAGCACGCCTGTGGTGTGTGCCATGTGTAAGGGCCGCGGCGAAATGCAGCAAGTGCAGCGATCTTTCCTCGGCAACATCATGACCTCCCGCGCCTGCCCGAACTGTCAAGGCTTTGGCACCACGATTCCCCATCCTTGTCATGAATGCTCAGGTGATGGACGAGTGCGTACTCGACGCACGATGACTATTCAGATCCCCGCTGGTGTTGACACTGGTACCCGGATTCAACTCACAGGCGAGGGCGAAGTTGGGCCTAACGGCGGTTTAGCTGGGGATCTCTATGTTGAAATAGTGCAGGCAGCGCATCCAGTCTTTGAACGCCACGGTGATGAATTGCATTGCAGTGTAGAAGTGCCGATGACGTCAGCGGCGCTCGGCAGCACCATCACGCTTGAGACATTGGATGGACCAGAAAATTTGGATGTGAAGCCAGGCACGCAGTCGGGTGAGCAGTTAATCTTGCGTGGCAAAGGAGCTGCACGGTTACGCGGTGGGCAGCGCGGTGATTTGCATGTTCATCTTGAAGTGCGGATTCCAACAAATCTCGACGCTGAACAGACTGATTTGTTGAAAAAACTCGCTTCCTTACGGTCAGAAGATGCCGTGCGGGTAAGCGGTGAGTCTGATGAAAACGGTGGCGGACTCTTCTCAAGGCTGAAGGATGCGTTCAATCAAAAGTGACGCCTCCTCTTTTATTCGTTGACGATCTGTCCGGAGTGACTGTCGGCATGGTAGTTGCGCTTCCAGCCGATGAAGCCCGCCATGCTGCGGCAGCTTTGCGAATGACCACGGGTGAATCCGTGTTCGTGGCAGATGGCAAAGGCCGTAAGGCGGCTGGGGACGCCCAAGTCCAAGGTAATCACGTGGGTATTGTTGTAACTTCTGTGGAGGACATCGCTCAGCCCAATCCGCGGATCACGGTTGTGCAAGCGCTCGCTAAGGGTGAGCATGGGGAACTCGCTGTTGATTTAATGACGCAGGCTGGGGTCGATCGGATCATCCCGTGGTCAGCGTCGCGCTCCATCGTGCAATGGAAAGAAGACCGAGCCAATAAGTCGCGAAATAAATGGCTAACCATGGCCCGATCAGCTGCCAAGCAATCCCGCCGGGCTTGGATTCCTGAGATCTCTGAAGTGACGAGCACCAAAGAACTTGTTGCATGCATCCCGAGTTTTGATGCGACCTTCATCTTGCATGAAGATGCAGTCCATCTGCTCGCTAGTGCCAAGCTGCCGGTTTCTGGAGAGATCTGCTTAATCGTTGGGCCCGAAGGTGGAATCTCACAAGAAGAGATTTCTGAATTCATGGGTGCGGGCGCGGTCACAGCCGCATTGGGGTCCTCGGTTCTTCGGGCGTCACTGGCGGGAGCCATTGGTCTAGGGGTTTTGAGTACCAGACTGCGTTGGGCAGATGCAGCCAAACCAAACGTGGAAGGATAGGCACTGTGAGTGGCTGCTTGTTCTGTCGAATCGCGGCGGGGGAGATCCCTGCCGATGTTGTGCTGCGCAATAACGACGTTGTGGCCTTTCGTGATGTGAACCCCCAAGCGCCAGTTCACGTGCTTGTCATTCCAATTGAGCATCACACGAACGTCACCGAACTGTCGGCAAAAGCGCCGCATCTAACCTCGAAGTTGATCGATGCCGCGGCTGCCGTGGCTCAGGGTGAAGGTCTAGACGATCAATACCGACTTGTGTTCAACACCGGCGCCGATGTAGGCCAATCTGTTTTTCATGTGCATGCACACGTCTTAGGCGGAAGGAACTTCGCATGGCCACCAGGGTAACTATATGAGCACGCCAATAGCAGTTCCGCGCGTAGAAGCACGCATCGTTGTGCCGGTATCTCAATCAATGGTTGCACTGCTTGGTGCGAATGATGCATTTATTTTGGAGATCGAAAAATCTTTTCCTACGGTTGACATTTTGGTGCGTGGAAACGAAATTATGTTGGCCGGGGAGTCAACCGAAGTTGGAGTCGCCGAAGCATTGCTTGGCGAGATGCTGTCAGTCCTGAGAACTGGTCAGGTTCTTACGGCTGAAACAGTTGAGCGCAGTATTTCTTTGCTCCGCAGTGGCTCGAGCCCAACAGAGGTTTTGACCCAAAATATTCTGAGCAATCGTGGTCGAACAATTCGAGCGAAAACTCTTAATCAAAAGCGCTATGTGGATGCCATCGATAACAACACCATTGTTTTTGGTATTGGCCCTGCTGGAACCGGAAAAACCTATCTAGCGATGGCAAAAGCCGTGCAAGCCTTACAAGCCAAAAAAGTGTCACGCATCATCTTGACCCGCCCTGCAGTGGAGGCAGGCGAGCACCTTGGATTCTTGCCTGGAACTTTGTCTGAAAAAATTGATCCTTACCTGCGCCCGCTGTACGACGCACTCCACGACATGATCGATCCTGAGTCGATTCCGCATTTGATCACCACTGGAACAATTGAAGTTGCGCCGTTGGCATACATGCGAGGACGCACACTCAACGATGCGTTCATCATCCTTGACGAAGCGCAAAACACTTCAGCTGAGCAAATGAAGATGTTCCTGACGCGGCTGGGATTCGGATCCACCATGGTGGTCACTGGAGACGTTACCCAAGTTGATCTTCCAGGAGCTGTCACGAGTGGGTTAAGGATCGTTGGCGAGATCCTTGAGGGTGTTGAAGATGTTGCTTTTTGCCGATTAAGCGCCGGAGATGTCGTGCGGCATAAACTCGTGGGCCGTATTGTTGAGGCTTATGACCGATACGACTCTCATCGACAAGCATGAATCTGACTTGTGAGAACGAGACGGACTTTTCCGTCGACTTAGAACGTTTGACTGCAGAAGCTGTCTTTTTGTTCGGCGCTTTACAGCTGCATCCCGACGTTGAACTTTCGATCACCATCATTAGTTCAGAAGAGATGGAAGCCCTTCATGTGGAATGGATGCAAGAGTCCGGGGCCACGGATATTTTGTCTTTTCCGATGGATGAGTTGCGGCCGTCAAAGAACCCAGAGCCTGGCATGCTTGGCGATATCGTGATGTGCCCTGAATATGTTGTGTCAGACACCCCGCGTCACGGGATGGGACTTGCTCAGCGGCTGGAGTTTTTGCTTGTGCACGGGATGCTGCACTTAATTGGATACGACCACCAAACGGAAGCTGAGTACAACGAAATGTTTGCAAAGCAAGATGTGCTGCTTGCGCAGTGGCATGCAGTGAGTCCGAGCGACTGGAGCGTCCGTGGCTAGTGCATGGCTTATTGCCTTGGCGATCGTTTTAGTGATTCTTGCTGGTCTCTTAGTGAGCACAGAAACCGCAGTTGGCCGAGTTTCTCGCTCGCGCATTGAAGAGCTGCGTAAGGAAAAACAAAAATCTGCTGATCGGTTGCTTAGACTTCTCGATGATCGTGCCCGTTATATCAATGTCTTGTTGTTTCTATCCACCTTGGCAACAGTGGCAGCCACGGTGATCGTTGGTTACGTGATTGTCGATATTTTGGCGCTCGGACATAAATGGACAGTGGGTTCAGCATTGCTGCTGGCAGTTGCAGTGATGGTGGTTATTTCTTATGTGGCACTCGGTGTTGCTCCACGTACTTTAGGTCGCCAACATGCCGATCGCATCGCTATGGCATCGGCCGGAGTTGTGCGCGGGTTAGCTGCATTCTTGGGGCCCATCACTTCCTTGTTAATCGTGCTCGGCAATGCGTTGACTCCGGGCAAGGGCTACCGCGAGGGCCCATTTGCATCTCAGGCCGAATTGCGTGAATTAGTTGACCAAGCCGAGGCCGATGATCTCATCGAAGACGACGAGCGCCAGATGATCCATTCAGTCTTCGAACTTGGAGACACCCATGCTCGTGAAGTCATGGTTCCTCGAACCGAAATGGTTGTCATCGAACGTGGTAAGTCGCTACGTCAGGCAGTCTCGTTGGGACTTCGATCCGGTTTCAGTCGTATTCCGGTGATTGGTGAGAGCGCAGACGACATTGTTGGTGTGATCTACCTGAAGGATCTCGTGCGTCGCAGTTTTGACCACAGAGAAGCAGAGGAAGAAGAACGCGTTGAATCATTGATGCGCGTGGCCTTCTTTGTGCCAGACAGCAAGCCCGTTGATGAGTTATTAAAGGACATGCAATCAGCTCGGGTACACCTCGCGATAGTTGTCGATGAATATGGCGGCACAGCCGGGTTGGTTACCATTGAAGACATTCTTGAAGAAATCGTTGGTGAGATTGCTGATGAATACGACACCGAAATGCCTGAAGTAAGTGAACTCCCCGGTGGCAGTTACCGGATCAGTTCTCGCATGCACATCGATGACGTCGCAGAGTTGCTGTCAATAGAGATTGATGCAGACGAAGAAGGAATCGACACCGTTCTTGGACTTATGGCCAAGAGACTAGGTCGGGTGCCGATCCCAGGAGCATCAATTACTGAAGATGGATTCATATTCACAGCCGAATCCACCGGAGGACGCCGAAACCGTGTCAACGCGCTACGGGTTGAACCGGTTCTTAGTGACGTTGAAAGTGATGCTTCATGACAGAGCTCAGTCAGGAAGATAACAAATTAGTGACCTTGGCTCGTGGGGCTAGAGGACGTATTGGCGCAGCTGAGGGCGCGGCAATCCGCGATGAGATGGGACGCACCTATTCGGGAGCCACTGTTGATCAGCCTCACCTCAGAATCACGGCACTTGAACTCGCAGTGGCTCAAGCAATTGCGTCTGGCGCAACAGGAATCGAGTGTGTAGTGATTGTTGGAGCGGCTGCTGTAGACACGGCATGTGTAGTCGATCTTGGCGGTAGCGGAGTCCCCGTTTTGCTTTGTGCATCGGATGGCACTGTGCAGGAAAGACGACTGTCGTAATGGCGCATCGCAGTGGATTCGTGTCGATTGTCGGCCGTCCAAACGTTGGTAAGTCGACACTGACAAATGCTCTGGTTGGGCAAAAGATTGCCATTATGTCCTCGCGTCCGCAGACCACCCGCCGCCTTATTCGAGGCATTGTCACGACACCCGATGCCCAACTCATTTTGGTTGATACTCCAGGATTACATCGTCCTCGCACTCTGTTAGGTGAGCGACTCAATGATCAGGTTCGCGAAACCTGGACAACCGTTGACGTTATTGCGTTATGCCTGCCAGCAGATGAATTGATTGGCCCAGGTGATCGTTTCATCGCTAATCAGATTGTCTCGATGGGGCGTACCCCAATCATCATCATCATCACCAAGGCAGACAAAGTCAGCAGAGAGACTTTGGCTAAGCGATTGCTAGATGCGCAAATGCTCGCAGAGCAGCTAGGCACCTCGTGGGCTGCGATCATCCCGGTTTCTGCGAATAACGGCGAAAATATTGACACGCTGAAAACAGAATTCACGGCATTACTGCCTGAAGGGCCAGTGCTTTACCTTGATGGTGAAGTCACTGATGAACCGATGGAAATCGCGATCTCGGAACTCATCCGCGAGGCTGCTCTTGAAGGCGTTTCTGATGAACTTCCGCACTCGATTGCAGTAACCATCGAGGAAATGGGTATGAGAGAAGGACGATCGCAAGAGCGCCCGCTCATGGATATCCATGCCAATCTCTACGTTGAACGAGATAGTCAAAAATCGATCATTATTGGCAAAGGGGGATCGCGGCTCAAGCACGTTGGCACGAAGTCCCGACAAGGCATCGAACACCTGGTTGGTGTGCCAGTGTTTTTAGACCTCCGAGTAAAAGTGGCCAAAGAATGGCAAAAAGACCCCAAACTCTTACGCCGACTTGGCTTTTGACCGAACATGTAGGCGTGGCAGCCTGCTCACAACCTACAAGCAGAACACAATGGTCTGTGCCTCTGTATCGTGACGAAGCTATCGTGCTGCGCTCCCATAAATTGGGTGAAGCCGATCGCATCGTCACCTTGCTTACTCGCCAACACGGACGGGTCAGAGCGGTAGCAAAAGGTGTGCGCAAAACATCAAGTCGCATCGGAGCCAGGCTCGAACCCTTTAGCCACGTCGACGTGCAGTTCTATGAAGGCCGCAACCTCGACAATATTTCTCAGGTAGAGATCATTGATTCTCATGGCGCTGCCCTGGCTCAGGATTATGGACGATGGACCACAGCACACGCGATGGTCGAGACGGCGGAGCGTTTGACTCCTGTTGAACGCGAACCGTCCGTTCAGCAATATGTCTTACTACTTTCAGGATTGCGCTCGTTGGTTTCATGCGAGCATGACGCTCCGCTGATTTTGGATTCCTATCTTCTGCGCTCACTCTCGATCGCCGGATGGTCTCCTTCATTTGATGAATGTGCTCGGTGCGGAGTAGCTGGGCCGCACCGCGCATTCTCGGTATCTGGCGGTGGCATGGTCTGCAGTGGTTGTCGTGTACCAGGAGCAGCAGCCCCTTCTCCCGCCGCAGTCGCGCTTCTCGCTGCACTCCTAAGTGGCGATTGGGGTGTAGCAGACACGAGTGAAGTTCGTGAGCGACGTGAAGCCAGCGGACTTGTGGCAGCCTTCCTCCAGTGGCATTTAGAACGCGGATTGCGATCTTTGCCCCTTGTTGACCGCGACGATCGAAAGCTTGGTTCATGAAGAAGCAATTTCTTGCACCCCCAGCGCATCCCAGCGGAGCTGTTCCGCCACAAATTCAAGCTGAGCTCATTCCTAAACACGTGGCAATTGTCATGGATGGCAATGGACGATGGGCAAAAGAGCGAGGGTTGCCGCGCACAGCAGGTCATGAGCAGGGTGAGGCCGCGCTCTTGGATTGTGTTCACGGTGCGCTTGAACTTGGAATTGGTCACATCTCTGCGTACGCATTTTCCACTGAAAACTGGAAACGGTCCCCAGAAGAAGTGCGTTTTCTGATGGGTTTCAACCGAGACGTGATTCGCCGTCGACGCGATGAGATGAATGACATGGGCGTTCGCATTCGTTGGGCAGGCCGTGGACCAAAACTTTGGCGCAGTGTGATCCGCGAACTCGAAGAAGCCGAGAGAATGACAGCAAAGAATAAGAAACTCACACTCACGATGTGTGTGAACTATGGCGGACGCGCAGAAATTGCAGATGCTGCTGCTGCCATGGCTCGCGATGTTCAGGCGGGTAAATTAAATCCCGATAAAATCGATGAGCGAATGTTTCATCGCTATCTTGATGAGCCGGACATGCCAGATGTCGATCTTTTTGTGCGTTCCTCTGGTGAGCAGCGCACAAGTAACTTTTTGTTGTGGCAGTCGGCATACGCGGAGTTGGTGTTTCTAGACACCCTCTGGCCGGACTTTGACCGTCGCCATTTGTGGCACGCATGTGAAGTTTTTGCTTCGCGCGACAGAAGATACGGGGGCGCTGTTCCAAATCAGCTGCCGCAGTGAGCGCACAAACCGAAGAGTTCCATGGTGTGACTCACCTCGGTGAAACCGTTTTCTCTCGCAACACCATCGGCCCAACTTTCGACAGTGGGTCCTGTGATTTCAACCGTTTTTCCGCATTTCCGGCAAACTAAATGATGATGATGAGCATCGCTGCACTTCCGATAGACAGTTTCTCCGTCATCGCTGGTGATGGAGTCGACTTCACCAGCAGCGGTGAGGGATTGCAAAGCTCGGTACACGGTGGTGAGTCCAACGGAATCGCCACGCTTGCGTAGGTCATCATGCAGTTGCTGGGCAGATCGAAATTCGTTGATCTCAGCGAGAAGTGTCGCTACAGCAGTTCGTTGCTTGGTTTGACGCTGTGGGATCGAGGTCATGCGAGCTCCTTGCGTCGACGCCGGATCGGCACTGCAACGATTGCCAGCACGGCAAAGCAGCCAAGGGCCAGGATCACAATGGCCGGGCCAGGAGGAACCTCGATGTAGAAGGATCCAGCCAAACCAGTAATGCTGGAAATCAAACCGATGATCACAGCGATGACTGCGGTAGTGCGAAAGGATCGCGTGAGTTGCTGTGCAGCAGCAACCGGAACGATCATGATTGCGCTCACGAGCAGTAACCCAACAACGCGCATGCCAACGACAACCACAATTGCGGCGAGCACTGCCATAAGCGTGCTCATCGCCCGAACTCGAATGCCTTGTACTTGGGCGATATCGGGATCAAGGCAGACCGCGAAAAGTTCACGCCCAAAGATTGCCAAAATGACTAGGACTGAGACGGCTAGAATTCCCAGCGCCCACAGGTCGCCGGCAGCAACAGTTGATAGTGAACCAAACAGGTAAGAGTTCAGCGAAGAGGACGCTTTACCTGGGGCGAGGCTGGCAAAGAGCACGCCGCCAGCAATTCCGCCATAAAAGAGCAGCGCCAGCGCTACGTCACCTGCAGTGCGGCTGCGATTTCTAATGAACTCAATAAGGAATGCTCCGAGCACAGCAGTGACCATAGCCGTAGGAATGGGCGCGGTACCTAAGAGAAATGCAAGGCCAACACCCATGAGTGCAACATGCCCCATGCCATCGCCCAAGAGTGCAAGCCGGCGTTGAACGAGAAAAACCCCGATGAGTGGCGCGATGAGTCCGACAAGTGCAGCGGCAACCAAGGCACGTCGCATGAAATCAAAATCTAGAAGCGCAATCATGGCTGCATCCCCACTACTGGTGGAGTCTTATCGATGATTGCATCGTGATGGTGATGGTGATCATGGGCGAATACACCTGGAACCGGAGGAGGGCCGTCGTATCCGACTGACTGATGCTTGCTTGCACCGAGCACTATTGCACGAGTAACGAGATGCTCGATGTCATCCAGTTCGTGAGTCACCACGATGATGGTTTTGCCTTGTTCTTTAATCCCAGCAAGCAATAGAGATAAAGCGGCAACATTGGCAGAATCCAACCCGGCAGTTGGTTCATCCATGACGAGGATGTCTGCCTGGCAAGCAAGTGCTCGCGCTACAAGAACGCGACGTTGTTGTCCACCAGATAATGCGTCGAGTCGATCGCGACGTCGATCCCAGAGATCAACATCTTTCAAAGCTTGGGTCGCACTCATTTTTTCGGAGCGTGAAAAAAGGCGCCAGCGCGAACGGGGCCGTATTTGGCCTGACATCACTGTTTCCCAGACCGAAACTGGGATGCTGCTAGCACCTGGAAGCCGTTGCGGAACAAGGGCGATTCGATGCCAGTCTTTGAAACGTTTGAGCGTGGTGCCAAAGAGGGTGATCTTTCCGTGGTCTGGATGCTCGAGTCCTAAAATTGCGCGTATGAGTGTGGTTTTCCCGCTGCCGTTTGGCCCAAGGAGTGCGACAAATTCACCGGCCATGATTTCGATGTTTACGTCTTCAAGAACATGTTCTCCATCAAATTCAACGCAGAGCCGCTCGATGTTAATGACTGAGTTGTTCATGAGCATTTCTGTCCTTTCTTCAGTGCGGCCAGGTTCACCTTCATGACACTGACGTAGTCACCGGTGGAATTCGGCATCAATCCTTCAAGTGGATCAAGCATGACTGCGGCAGCGCCGGTTTCATCGGCGATCGTTTGTGCGACCTTTGGATCAACTAAAGTTTCGTAATAAATTGTCGAAACATTATGTGTCCTCATCGCTTCTGCAACATCGCGCATACGAGCGGGGCTTGGCTCTGCTTCAGGATTCAAGCCAGAAATGCCAACTTGAGCGAAACCAAATGCCTTAGCTAGGTAGCCAAATGCATCGTGGCTTACAACTAATGACTTTGTTGTGCAGGTTGCTAAGTCGGCATTGAATTCTTTTGACAGTGCAGTCATTGATGTGGTGAAGGTGTGTAAATTTTTGGTGAATGCAGCAGCCTTGGCAGGATCGATGACGGCTAGGCGCTCAGCGATTGCGCTTGCGATCTTGGACATATTCGCAGGATCGAGCCAGACGTGTGGGTCAGTGCCGTCAGGACCGTCCAAGAGTCGCAAGCTTGAAGTAACGTCAATGGAACGGTCTGGTGCCTGCTGGGCGACTGCATCATCGACTGCTGGTTGGAAGCCTTTGATGTAAAGAACGAGGTCTGCTTGGGAAATTTCAGCGACTTGGGAGGCGCTGAGTTCAAGATCGTGCGGTTCGACTCCAGGTTGGGTCAAATTCGCCACGCTGACATGGGTGCCACCGACCTGCTGGGCTGCGTATTGAAGTGGATAGAACGCCGCGACAACTTTTGGGGTGGTGTTGGCCCAAGACGCAGAAGTTGAGCCTTGCGAAGTGCAGCCGCTTACGAGGGTCAGCGCTGTAAGAAAAGTGCCAATCCCAAGCACCCTCGAAGCACGCATACCCACATATTAGGACTTAATGAAAATGATTGTCAATTTCAAACTAGAAGTTACCGGTGAACTTCAACACTGAAATACCCGCTGCGGCGGCCACGACAACGGCGCGAATGAGACGCGCCTGAAAGGGCAACACGGGCCAGGCCAACACGAGCAACCAGCCCAAGAACAAGGCAACGATGGCTAAACAGATCCCACCCACCCATGCCAGATCCCCGGTTTGAATGAGGCCAAGGAATAACAAGGAACCCATCAGCACCACAACGATCCAACGAGGCAGACGATTCAGGGTCACCAAAAGCGGCATAGATCGACGCTCGACGGCGGCTCTACTGGGCCCACTTGGCCCCCGAACCCCCTTGGGGAGACCACCTGTTGGCTTGGCCATGATTCCTCCGCTGATTGGAAACGCTAACGTCGTCGTGTGGATCAATTCTTGGAAGACTCTAGTGCGCCCATTCTCGTGGTTGTGAACCGCTTTCGAGTTGCAGAACACGAAGCTGCCAGCTTTGCCAGCGACGCACGAGTGGCTTTGGCTACGTTGGCCCAAAGCGTGGGGTTCATCGATGGTGTTCTTGCCCAGTCCACGGACGAAGCCGACCTGCGGATGATCTCAACACGGTGGATCAATGTGGGGTCTTATCGAAGGGCACTATCCCGCTTTGAGGTGAAAATCTCGGCCATACCTTTGCTTTCCACTGCTATCGATGAGTCCTCGGCTTTTGAAGCGGTGCAATTTATTGCTGATGGACTTACGCGTGATGTTGCATCTGGTCGGGCGGCAGATGCCGATGTGATCGGGCTGGGACACGCATCAGCCCCGGTGGTGCCGCCAATTCAAAGCTAGCCTCGTAGACTCGCCGCACCCGCCGACAACCAGTTGGATTGGAGCGCCCAAGGCGCCCCGGAATAGGAGCGCCTCATGGCCGCCGATCGTGTAGATGCAGTAGTCAACCTTTGTAAACGACGTGGATTCGTATTTCCATCGTCAGAAATTTATGGCGGAACTCGCTCCGCATGGGACTACGGACCAAACGGTGTTGAACTCAAAGACAACGTTCGTCGCCAATGGTGGCAATACATGGTGCGCGGCCGCGAAGACGTCGTCGGTCTTGATTCATCGATCATTCTTGCCCCGCAGGTCTGGGAGGCTTCAGGCCATGTCAATGCGTTTGTTGATCCACTCACCGAGTGCAAGAAGTGCAACCGACGCTGGCGTGCAGATCAACTCATTGAGCAGTACGAAGAAAAGCATGGCAAGTCTCCAGCAAATGGATTAGCGGACATCACCTGCACTAACTGTGGCAACAAGGGTGAATTCACTGAACCTCGCGACTTCAACGGCATGCTGCGCACGGCAGTAGGTCCCGTCGAAGATGCCGGTTCAATTCACTACCTGCGTCCAGAAACTGCCCAAGGTATTTTCGTAAACTACCTCAACGTGATGAATGCAGCTCGTAAGAAGCCACCATTTGGCATCGGCCAAACGGGTAAGAGTTTCCGTAATGAAATTACCCCAGGCAACTTCATTTTCCGCACTCGCGAGTTCGAGCAAATGGAAATGGAATTCTTCGTCAAGCCAGGAACGGACGAAGACTGGCAGGAATATTGGATGCAACAGCGCTGGGATTGGTATGTCGATCTTGGTCTGGATCCAGAAAACATGCGGTTCTTTGAACATCCAAAAGAAAAACTTTCGCATTACTCAAAGCGCACGGTTGACATTGAATACCGCTTCCGCTTTGCAGGTTCTGAGTGGGCTGAACTCGAAGGAATTGCAAACCGCACCGACTTCGACCTCACTACGCATGGCCAGCATTCGGGTACTGATCTCTCCTACTTTGATCAAGAAGCCAATGAGCGTTGGACTCCGTATGTGATTGAGCCTGCTGCCGGACTCACGCGTGCAGTGTTGGCATTTTTACTCGATGCCTACGATGAAGATCAGGCGCCAAACTCAAAGGGAGGCGTTGATACGCGCACAGTGCTGCGTTTTGATCCGCGCCTTGCTCCAGTAAAGGTTGCCATTCTCCCACTTTCGCGTAACGCGGACCTTTCACCAAAAGCCAAGGATCTGGCGGCGGAGTTGCGCAAGCGGTGGAACGTTGAGTTTGACGACGCAGGTGCAATCGGGCGCCGTTACCGTCGTCAAGACGAAATCGGAACACCTTTCTGTGTAACGGTGGACTTTGAGACTCTGGAAGATCAGGCAGTCACAGTGCGCGAGCGTGACACGATGCAGCAAGAACGCATCGGTCTTGATGCGCTTGTTGGCTGGTTAGCAACGCGCTTGCCATCCTGCTAATTCAGGCCTTTTGCCGCACTGGCACACTTGTGTCGTGCTTTCAATGGATGACCTGAGTGTCCCGGTTGTGCTGGCACCAATGGCGGGCATAACCAATCGCGCCTTTCGAACACTCTGTCGGGAGGCAGGGGCCGGGTTGTATGTATCCGAAATGGTCACCTCGAGAGCTCTTGTTGAAGGAAACGCCGAGACCATCGACATGGTTACCTTCAGAGAAGATGAAAAACCACGGTCAGTCCAGTTGTATGGAGTGGATCCAAAAGTTATGGCGCTTGCTGTGCGTATCTTGATTGATGAGGATCGTGCTGATCATATTGATATGAACTTCGGGTGCCCTGTCCCAAAAGTCACGCGAAAGGGCGGTGGCAGTGCGCTGCCATGGAAACGTGATCTGTTCCGCGCGATCGTTAAGTCAGCAGTTGAGGCTGCGGATGGCAAAGTCCCTGTTACGGTGAAGATGCGCAAGGGTATTGACGACGATCACCTCACGTACCTTGAAGCTGGTAGAGCCGCAGCAGAAGAAGGTGCAACTTGGGTTGCACTACATGCACGAACAGCCGAGCAGATGTATGCAGGAAAAGCTGATTGGGAAGCTATCGCGCGGTTGAAGGACCACTTGGCGCCGTTGAACACTCCCGTTTTGGGCAATGGAGATATCTGGACGTCACAAGACGCCCTGGACATGGTGGCCAAGACAGGTGCAGATGGCGTCGTTGTTGGTCGCGGATGCCTCGGGCGGCCTTGGTTGTTTGGTCAGCTAGCTGCGGCTTTTACGGGCGAACCAGTTCCTAGCGATCCAAACTTCGCTGAAGTGCTCGTACTTCTTAAGCGCCACGCAGCGTTGCTCTGTCATGACTATGGCGAATACAAGGGTATTCGCGATATGCGTAAGCACATGGCTTGGTATCTCAAAGGTTTCAGCGTGAAACAGCAAGTGCGTCTTGCGATGGGAAATGTTGAAAGCCTTGATCAATTGGATCTACTCATTTGCCAAATCGATACAGATCAAGAATTTAATGTTGAAGTCGGCTCTGGCCCGCGCGGTCGCACTTCTGGCGGACGGCGCCCATCGTTACCAGAAGGTTGGTTGGAGTCACCCGAACTCGATGAAAAGTCCCGGGCAATGTTGAGCCACGCAGAACTCTCAGTTAGCGGCGGTTAATTCTGATTTTGTTGAATGAGTTTAGGCTGTGTCCACCGAGTTAAGAAGTAAAAGCGCAGGAGTGCCGCGGTCTCGCGGCCAACATAGTCGCTCGTCATCGCAGTTCCTGGGCCGGTTTTTGCGGGGGATACGTGAGCGTCTATGCCGAAGCCGTTAGCAATCGCTGAAGCTCGAGCAGCATTTGGTGGGTCAGTCACCAAAGTGGCTGATTCCCACTTCAGGTCACCCATCACAGCCGCAATCATTTTCAGAGATCCCAAAGTATCGATGCTGGTAGAGAAGTTAACGATGTCACGATTGGGAACACCTTGAACAACCAACATTTTGCGCTCAATAGCAGTGATGTGATCTTGGCCGGTCAACATAATCACGGGTGCGATCTTGGCTTGGTAAAGCTCGGCCGCATGGTCGGTACGAGATTGAAGCACAGCTAAGTCATCACCCCAGAATCGGCTTGGATCCATTAAAACGATGGCTTGAGTGTGCGTGCGATCATCGAATTGAGCGGTCAGCACTATTTGCATTGCCGCGCCAATGGGCACAAGCAGGATGAGCACGATAACCAAAGTGATACCGGCGACGAGCCAGCCCCGTGCGGATTTTGGGAGGTCTGAAGTGACATTTTGGCGTGACGAATCCGCCGGCGATGCACTCATCACACCATGCTCACATCATCTGTTCGGGATTGCGCGAGGGCGCACCGCATAGCAAAAATGGACTTCGTCACCTTTGATTACTTGAGTTTGGTGGGGCGTGGTCTGAAGCTCGATTCTGGCTAGATTTTGTCCAATGGCATGAACAAGGTGTGGTTTCAGAGCAGTGGTCTCTGCGCCGCGGTATTAGAGTCAGACAAGTGAGTACTCCTATCGGCTACGACGCAGCAGCAAGCCAACGCTTCGTAGAAGAACCAGTGAAAGAATCGGTTCGCAGCCCATTTGCCCGTGATCGGGCCCGCGTTTTGCATTCTGCGGGTCTTCGTAGGCTCGCAGCAAAGACCCAAGTAATGACCTCGGGGATGAACGATTTTCCTCGCACTCGCTTGACCCATACCTTGGAAGTGGCTCAGATTGCCCGCGAGCTGGGCGAGGCCTTGGGCTGTGATCCTGATGTTGTTGAAGTTGCAGGATTGGCCCACGATCTTGGCCACCCACCGTTTGGACACAACGGTGAAATTGAACTTAATCGCATAGCTGAAGACATCGGCGGGTTTGAGGGTAATGCGCAAACCTTACGCATTGTTTCGCGTTTGGAAGCCAAAGTCGTTGATGCAAATGGAGTCAGTGCGGGGCTGAATCTGACGCGCGCCACTTTGGATGCATCATGCAAGTATCCGTGGGCTCGACAGCCGGGAAATCCGAAATTTGGCTACTACGCAGATGATGCGCCAATTTTTCATTGGCTGCGAGAAGGTGCACCCGAGGGCCAGCAATGCATTGAAGAGCAAGTGATGAATTGGGCCGATGATGTCGCTTATTCAATTCACGACGTTGAAGATGCCATTCATGCCGGGCTTGTTCACCTTGAGCAATTACGAGATCCGAGCAATAAGAAGTTTCTCGTGGAAACTGCCAGAGAGCGCTTTGATCCCCTGCGCGATCCCCACGCTTTAGACGAAGCGCTTGATCGACTTCTTGGTCTGGAATATTGGCCTAAAGAGTTCGACGGCTCAATGCGATCGCAGGCGGCGCTGAAACATGCAACGAGTTATCTGATTTCGCGCTTCTGTGTGAGCACGCAGGTGGCTACCCGCATTGAATACGGAGACCGATCGTTCACCCGCTACGCAGCAAATCTGGTCATACCGGATGAGGTTCGCGATGAAGTCGCAGTGATGAAGGCAATCGCTGTTTTCTTCGTCATGCGCCGCCCGGGGATCGAACTTGAACAAACTCGGCAGCGAGAACTTGTGGCAGACGTCGTGTACGCACTTCGGTTGAATGAAGGTCAGGGGTTGGAGCCCTGGCTT